>Ga0256834_1000336_pt1 | contig 34438 bp, 35 predicted proteins | sample 4281140metaG_FD_190536 | JGI IMG/M metagenome (GOLD analysis project Ga0256834, IMG submission 190536) | Hydrothermal vent microbial communities from East Pacific Rise, Pacific Ocean - 4281-140 | ecosystem: Environmental > Aquatic > Marine > Hydrothermal vents | place: Pacific Ocean: East...
CTCGAAAACTTATGACGATGAAAGATTCAATTTAATCTGAAATTCTCACCCTCCTGTCTAACACATTCTGAAAATAACCTGCCACTTTTTATTAAGCCAATGTGGGAACTAACACCAGACTGCACACTTTTCAGATAACCCAGAATGACCGACTTAGGTAACCATGAGCAAACACATTTTAGTGATCGACGACGATCCCGTCCTGCTGGCCATGGTCGGTGATTACCTCAAAGATGCTATATACAAAGTCTCAACGGCGGACTGCGTCGTTTACTCCAACAACATCATCTATGGGAAGAATCCTCCGAATCTGGTCGTGCTCGACGTCATCATGCCGCTCATGTCCGGCGTCAAAAAAGCCAAGCTACTCAAACAGCGCGAAAAAAGTGCTCACATCCCCATCATTCTGATGTCTTCCAAGGAAGAAGAGGAACTCAAAGGTCTGGCGGACTCAGAATCCGCCACTCAGGTATATGCGAAGGAAAAGCGATGAACGATTAAATACTGACATTTACCGTCATATTAAGGAACATGACGGTCCGGCCGCCAGACAGAGGGCCAAACTTTTCGCGGAGGCCATCGGAGAGGTTGTGGAGGATGGCGAGGCGAAGTTTCGGAGGTTTACACAGATCGGCCCTCGAGGGGCGTACGGATGGGGCGAGTGTGCATGTATCCCCCAAGGCTCTGGTTACTCCCTTTACATGTCATTCGTTTTGGCGTAGACTAACGACGTCTTAATTTGATGCTTTCCATGGGGGTGGAAATGATCGCCGTTCTTGCAGGATATATTGAGATAATTTACTGACCGCTGTTGTTGGCCATGTGCTGACCGGCGGTTTTTGTTTATAGTTTTGAGCTGTCGGTAATCGGGGAAGCTTACGAACTCAACAAGACATGTTGGTGACAGTTACAACAATGATCAAAAAACATTGATTTTGCACAATGAATAAAGACAACCTCACGGTACCTTTAAACACCTGATTTTCCTAAAATTAGCTCCTTAGAGGGCAGCCTCAGGTGGGCAGACAAAGGCAATATCCGGTTCGTTATTTTTATTATGTTTATTAGTACTTTGTCTCCATATTTTATTTTTCATGGACCTCCTTCATAATAAAACTCAGTTATAATTTAAGTATAATTCTTATTAATAAGGTTAAAATATTATGAAATTGACAACAAGCAGGCTTGTTGACCTAGCTGCTAGTCCTAAAATTATAGTTATCGGGGGAATATCTAGTATAGGTTCAGTACTATGGTTATTGTTCGCACAGATAAATGATACATTCCATCCTTTTCAGGCGTTTATTGTTGTTTTATCTTTAGCTATATTAGTAATTGGATATGTTTATTCTATTGCTGTACGTGTTGAGAATATATCACTAAGAAGACTGCCTTTTTATTACTATGAAATTAATCATCTATACAAAAACACTCTTCTTGAAATGTTTGGTGAACAGGAAAACACAAAAGACAGCGATACTCTAATAAAATATGAGAAGGATATTTTAAGTTCTGTTTGCCAAAGAATAAGTGATATTTTTAGTAGTTTAATAAACAGAAAGTGTATGGCAACCATTAAACTTGTAACAATTGAAGATGAGGCTGTTTATGCTCGAACTTACGTGCGAAGCCATTCTCATAGCGAAAGAGATTTTAAAAATAAAACAAAATTCTCTGTAGGTAACGGGAAGAACACAAGTTTTGATGAGGCATTGCGTTCAAGAAATGATGGTCTCCCTCAACACTTTTACTCACCAGACCTAACTATAAAAGGAAGTTATCATAACGAGAGAGTTGGATTTAGCAATTTTTACAAAAGCACCTTAGTTGTTCCAATTGGAGGGCACTATTGTGAAGACAAAGAGAGCAACCAAGAGCTTTTTTATGATCTCATTGGGTTCCTTTGTGTAGACACTATGTCCACCAATAGGTTAAACGATAACGATCATTTATACATGCTGTCTGCTCTTGCAGAACAAATGTATAATTTCATATCTCTTATGCGGGGGAAATACAGCACCGCCGAAGAAGCCAAATAAGATGAGAGCAATGAGCAAATCCTACGCAGCAGTAATGGTTGAAAAGTTGGGCAAGGGGCAGGTTTGCGAGAGGACTTTGCTCGATGTCAGTGACGTCCTTGCGGCTACAGAACACTACAATAAAATCAACAAAAGGGCCTTGTCACTTTTACTTCGTGACCAAAGAGCCAATTTGTTTGTTGGTAAATCAGATAAAATTATAATTCCTTTGACTGAGGGAGGAGAAAAGTACATCTACAATCACAAAAACTTCAGTGAAAAAAACACTCATGCAATTGAGATTGTCGGATCAATTCAAGAAAGAAACAAAAATATCTCAGTATATTTTTTGCCATACTGGCTTCCTACAATAATAGTATTATTCGTTAATTTATTATTTTCAGCAAAAATTGGTTTCGGTTTTATAAAGCCCTTAACTATTTCTTTATTACTTGCTTCTACTCTTTTTATCGGCGGATTGTCTGTTAACTACCTATTAACTAACATCTATAGTTATTTTAAAAATACTCTATCAAGAGTTTTGATTTCCATCACAGCATTTATTCTTATTTGTGAAGCTCTAATGTTACTCAGAATTATTTTTGAATTAAAGTTTTAAATATGCCAAATCAAATTGACAAGCACAACTTCATTGTGAGGTGTATTGGGGCGGTATTTGCTATAGCAATTTTTTATGCCGTCAAAAAATTACTTCTACCTGACCTCTCGCTCCTTGAAGACCCGGGTCAAATGGTTATGTATTTAGAGATTGCTGCCCTAACTTGTGCGATAACTGCCATTATCCTGCATGAAGTAAAAGGGATAGGTAAAGATATGACAGAAGGTGACCATGACAACGCAGACTCAGGACGCCACTCTGATCCCATAAAAATAATTTTGTGTTTATTTGTTTCCTTGGGTTTTTCCGTCTTTCTTTACCTTTCCACCCTTACGGTTGTCTATTTGTTGAGCACCTAAACTCAAAGCTTCCTTTACCGAAAAGTCCTGTACAAGCAGACCTAAAGAAGTTCGAATATCGTTCAGTTTGGGGAGCCAACTGCCCCTAAAAACGGGCAACCCGTCACAATGAACAAGCTTGACTGTGAAATGTTGTAACTATATGGTGTGACAATAGTTTCTTGGACGCAGGGAGGGGACCTGGTGAACTTGACTACTCAGATCATATTGGGGAGACCGGGGTCAGACCAAGCAAACATCCTGTTTTTACACGAAAAGAACACCATAAAAGTGCGTTTTTAGGTGCTATAGGCTCATTTTTGACCCCAAAAACAGACCCATAACTCTCTTCAGTCTCCCGCAACACGCACCCAGCATCATTTTCAGCGATATTCCTCTTCCGGCCTCGAACTCCAAGTGCGGCCTGGGTCCTTTGAGCAAACTCGGCACTCCCAACGGCAACACTTTGCAACCAAACTTCTTCCCGTCTCTGAACACCTCCAAGCAATGACTCTCCGACCCATTCTCTATGTGCCGCTCGCAAGGATTCTACGCTGTTAAATTCCAGAGTGTTCACAAGGGCTTTCAGATCAATAACTGTAAGTGGCATAGTTTATAGTCAGCTCCTGGGTGGTCAACAACCAAGTTAATTGCTTAAGAATGTCCCTTCGGGGAGAGCTCGGAAATATCTTACCCCTTTACATCCTGGAACTCACTGCGCCTTACGATCCAGCCCCCGATACTGGATGGCTTCGGCCAGATGAGGTTGGAGAATGCTCTCCTCACCGGCCAAATCCGCAATGGTCCGTGCAACCTTGAGGATGCGACTGTAGGTACGCGCTGAAAGTCCGAGCCGGTCGGTGACCATCTCAAGGAGTTTTTTACCCTCATCGTCGACGGCGCAGAATTTACGGATATGTCGCGCCTGCATTTGGCTGTTGGCATATAGAGTATAAGGGGCGAGGCGTTTACACTGTACTTGACGAGTTGCTTCGACCCGGGCGCGAATTGCTTCGGAGGACTCGGCATCAACCGGGTCGGCGAGATCCTTATGCGGCACCCGCGGTACCTCAATATGCAGATCGATGCGGTCGAGCAGAGGGCCGGAGAGACGGGTGCGGTAGCGCTGCAACATTGCCGGGGTGCAGATGCAATCGTGCTGTGGATCGCCGATAAAACCGCATGGACAGGGGTTCATTGCCGCAACCAGCATGAAAGATGCTGGATAGGTCAGACTCTGCGCTGCCCGGCTGATACAGACCTGGCCATCCTCAAGAGGTTGACGTAGCATTTCCAGGATATTTTTTTTGAATTCGGGCAGTTCATCAAGGAACAGCACCCCATTGTGAGCCAGAGAGACTTCTCCCGGTCGAGGGTGAGTACCGCCACCGATCAGGCCGGCATCGGAAATGGTGTGATGAGGAGACCGGAACACTCGTTTGGCGACCAGTGATTGACCCGCAGGAAGCAGGCCGAGGATCGAATGAATCTTGGTGATTTCGAGAGCCTCTTCGAATGTTTGTGCCGGTAAAATCGTGGCAATACGCCGCGCCAGCATGGTTTTGCCGCTGCCTGGTGGCCCGACCATCAAGATATTATGGCCACCGGCCGCTGCAACCTCTAGAGCCCTTTTAGCATGCTCCTGGCCGCGCACCTCGGCAAAATCAACCTCATCCCGTGCCGCATTGCCGAGTAGCGATTTGATATCAACTTGACAGGGTTCCAGGACCAGATTGCCGGTCATAAAATCAACAATTTCGCCAAGGGTGCCTGCAGAGTAGACGGGCAACCCATCGACCAAAGCTCCTTCTTCAGCATTGGCGGCAGGCAGAATCAATCCGTCCAGATCCCAGCGCCTCGCGGCGACAGCCACCGGCAGAGCACCGCGCACCGACTTGATGCTGCCATCCAGGGAAAGTTCGCCCATAAAGAGAAAGCGTGCGGCACGTTCCCTCGGTACAAGACCGGTCGCGGTCAGTAGTCCGACTGCCATTGGCAGATCGAATGCTGTGCCTTCCTTGCGGATATCGGCTGGAGCAAGATTGATAGTGATGCGACGGGTGGGGAATTCGTAACCGGAATTCTTGATGGCGGACTTGATGCGATCCTTGCTTTCCTTAACCGCACCTTCGGCAAGACCGACCGTAGCGAACTGCGGCAGTCCCTGGGCTATATCGACCTCGACCTCAACCGGGTAAGCGTCGATACCTAGCAGTGCCCCGGACAGAACCTTGGCAAGCATACATCCCTCCTTAAGTTGTTGATTGCAATACCCCTTAGGGCAAAAAATAAACTTCTTACAGCGTACTGATAACTAACTACGACTCCATATCATCCAGATACTTCTCAGCAACAATGGCGGCAATGGCGCCGTCACCTACCGCCGTGGCAATTTGTTTGAGAATCTTCTTGCGCACATCTCCGGCAGCGAAAACGCCGGGCATTGAGGTTTGACAATCGGAGTCGGCCAGAATATATCCTTCCGGGGTTAAATCCAGGATGTCGGCGAGAAAATGCGCTTTTGGTGTTACCCCAACCGCGACAAACATACCGTCGACTTGAAGAGTATATTGCGAATCATCCTGACGATTACGCAGGAGCAGGCTGGTGACGCCAGTATTATCACCCACAACCTGGTCGACTGTGCTATTCCATACTGGTTCAATTTTGTCATTGGCAAAGATACGGTCCTGCAGAACCTTGGTGGCTCGTAGCTCGTCACGCCGATGTATCAGGTAGACTTTGCTGGCAAAACGACAAAGGAAAAGGGCCTCTTCGGCGGCTGTATCACCGCCACCAATAATTGCCACCGGCACATTCCGGAAAAACGCGCCATCACAAGTTGCACAATAGGAGACTCCGCGACCTGTGAATTCAATTTCGCCAGGGATGTCAAGTTTACTCGGTTCGGCACCGGTCGTTATAATAACCGCCTTGGTACGTATCTCCCTGTCGTCGACAGTAACCAGCTTCTCCTGGCCCTTGTCAGCCAGGCTGGTCACTTCGCCTGTGATTGTCTCCAGGCCAAATTCATGGCAGTGCTCCTGAAAACGCACCATCAGATCGGGACCATCTATGCCACCGGGAAAGCCGGGATAATTTTCCACCTTGGTCGTGGTCATCACCTGGCCACCGAGAATCATCCGTTCCACCAGCAGGGTCTTCAACTTGGCACGCGAGGTATAGAGCCCAGCCGTTAACCCGGCGGGGCCGCCACCAATGATTAGTACGTCATAAAGGGTTTCACTCATAACTCGTGTCCTGTTTTGCTTGTTTGTATCCACAATAGAAAATCGGCGGTCACCATAGCATAGCTGTTAATAAAAAGGAATATTTGCCGCAACACCGTGGAGGCTTGATTTAACAATCACCATAAGTCTAAAATGCTGTCTATAAGTTGAATCAAGTGACCGATTGCGCCAAGGTGAGATTCTCGGTAATCTTGCAACCTTCTGAACCGCGACCATCATTCACACTGAGGACTCATGCACCGTTTGATCAAACCGATTTTCTGGACCTTTCTTTTTCTGCTTATGATGATTGTCATCGATCAGTTCCTGGTACAGGTGCCCCCTGTTCACCCGGCCCACGCGGCTGTCAGCAATTTCTACCAGGATTTTCGCAGCCGTCTGATTGATCTGACGTTCGGTGAGAAGCAAGCCACACCAAAAACAGTTGCAGCTGTGATCGAGAAACAGCAGAAGAGCCAGAAGTCGTCTCCGCAAAAGGTCAATAGACTGAACCGAAAGCAGGTAAAACCCGCAACCAAGTCCCAAGTAAAAAACTCGCAGCGCTACCTCTATTCCGACGGCAAGGGAGAATTGCACTTTGCCGACTCGTTGGGAGATGTTCCTGAGGAATACCGAGGACAGGCGCAACCAATGGGGAAGTAACCCGTAGCGCCACACACTCAAAACAGCTTGCCGTAAACCTCCGGCCGCCGATCTGCAGAGCAATTAATCTGCGCCCGATAGTCAACCATATCCTGATAATCAAAGGTTGCAACCAACTCGGTCTCAGTCTCGCCACCTTCAGCGAGGACGTCCCCCCGGGCCGATAACAGCAGACTCATACCGAAAAAATCAAGTTTGCTTTGCATGCCACAACAGTTGGTTGCCACCACGAAGAGCTGGTTTTCCATAGCCCTGGCACGGAGCAGGGTCCGCCAATGCTCCTGGCGAGGTTTGGGCCATTCTGCTGGCAGGCAGAAAATCTCGGCCCCTTCAAGTGCCATTTTGCGAAACAGTTCAGGAAAGCGCACATCATAACAGATTGCGACGCCGAGACACCCCGCAGAGGTCGACACAACCAGCGTCTCATTGCCAGGGCTGAGAAAACGGTCTTCACCCATGGTTGAAAACATATGTAATTTGCGGTAACTGCCGACCAGTTCACCCTGGTCAATCACGTAAGCAGTGTTGTAAATTTTCCCATCATCCTGCTCCGGTAAACTACCGACTACAACCAGGTTTAGTTTAGATGCCAGCAGACTAACGGCTTCTATCACCCGTGGAGTTTCGGCCGCATGTCTGGCCAGGCGTTTGTAGTCGTAGCCGGCACTCCACATTTCAGGCAGAACCGCCAGCTTCACGCCTTGCTTGGCAACCCGGCCAAGGGCAGTCTCAACTTTAGCCAGATTCCTGTCTATATCACCAAAAGTGATATTGAATTGAATCGCTGCTACCTTCAGACTTTCCTGCATAACACCTCACATTAGTAAAACTCAGGACGCAGTAAAACAAGGTTTTTCATTCTTCAATTTTTAATTAAATACCTGTTGACCCAACGATTATAAGCGAGTCGAAGAAGACAGACAAGAGCTCTGTGGAATGTCCAGATTCTCTTGACCAGTCAGATGAAAACATGCTAAGACATGTGGCGTTTTAGTGGTTAGATAGACGTTTTATATCTTTCCGTTTTTGTGTCGGTTCCCCATACGAATTGTACAGAAAATACTGCTTAACCGCAGAGGATTATGAAAGCAAAACTTGCCACATTTGTCGCGATGTTTACCTTCTGGGTCGTTCTGTCGGGCATGTTTGATGCCTTTCACCTGACCCTGGGCGTGATCTGCTGCATGTTGGTTGCTCACTTCAGTCACGATCTGCTTTTCTCCGGTGATGATGATCAATCCTGCGTGCGGGGTCTTTTGGGCTTCGTCACCTACCTGCCCTGGCTCTTCTACCAGATCGTCATCGCTAATCTGCAGATAGCGTATGTGGTCCTGCATCCCCGTATGTTCGAACTGATCGACCCACATGTCATACGCTTCAAGACCAAACTCAAGCGGCCGATATCCAAGGTTACTTTTGCCCAATCGATCACCCTGACTCCAGGAACGATTACCGTCAGTATCCACGATGATGAGTTTTCCGTTTATGCCCTGACCCGCAGCGCCAGTGATGCCCTGCCCGGTGAGATGGAGGCCCGTGTGGCCCGTGCGCTGGAGCCTGACCTATGATGCATTCCTTCTTCCTTGCCACCGGCATTGCCATGGTCCTGTTGATGGCCCTGAGTCTGTTTCGCGCAGTGGTCGGCCCAACCATTCTTGACCGAATCCTTGGCGGCAACGTCATCGGCACCAAAACAACGGTACTGCTGCTGGTGATCGGCATGCTCTACGATAACCTGGGGATGTTTATCGACATTGCTCTGGCCTATGCCCTGCTTAACTTCATTGCTACGCTAGGTGCCGCCAAGTTTTTCCTGCGCCAGCTCAGTGTGTTTATAGAAGACACTGAGCGGGAGGAGAGTTTATGACGATCCTGTCGATTCTCACCATAATCCTGATGGTGTCAGGTCTATTCTTTTTTCTTGCCGGAACCATTGGGCTGCTGCGACTACCGGATTTCTACTCCCGTCTGCATGCTGCTGGCAAATGCGATTCTCTGGCGGCGGTACTGATGATTGCAGGCATGGCCGCTTACAACCTCGAAACTTTCTCTTTCGGCGCGCTTCTGGTCAGCACTAAACTATTCCTGATTGCCGCGTTTGTTTTTGTCACCAGCCCGACTGCTACCCACGCAATCACCGAGGCTGCTCTGGTGCTTGGTGTAAAACCCTGGAAACGCACAAGAGGGCGACAAGCAGGAGGGACACGTCCATGATCTGGCAAATTGACCTCATGATCCTTACCCTGGTGGTGGTTTGCGCTCTGGTGGCAATCAACACCAAGGATCTGCTTGGCGCTACAGTTATATTCGGTATCTACAGTTTTTTGATGTGCCTGTTGTGGGCTGAAATGGGTGCCGTCGACGTAGCCTTCACTGAAGCCACCGTCGGTGCCGGTGTCAGCACTATCTTCTTTATCGCAGCTATTTTGAGAACCACCAGAAGGAGCAAAGATTGAAAAATTTGGCATTGCTCGCAACCCTGGTAACAGGGGCTCTGTTGCTGTACGGAACCAAGGATTTTCCGGCCTGGGGAGACCCCCGGGATCCGGCCAGCACCTACCTCTCGCCCTACTATATTGAGAAGGCCATAGAGCAGACTCATGTCCCTAATATCGTCACAGCTGTCCTCGGTGATTACCGAGGCTACGACACTATGTTTGAAACAGTGGTCATCTATTGTGCAGGCATGGCCGTGCTCAGCGTCTTGTGGAGGAAAAAGGAAGAATGAGGGACATCAACGAACATACCGCCGGAGAAGACCTGATCATCAAGACTTCGGTGCGATTGATGGTTCCCTTTATCCAGGTGTTCGGCCTTTATGTCATCGTCCACGGTCACTATAGTCCGGGTGGCGGCTTCCAGGGTGGCGTCATTCTCGGTGCCTCCTTCATCCTGCTGGCGTTGGCCTTTGGCATGAAAGCCTCCCAGGAATACATGACGGTTAGTGTTAATGCAGTGTTCAACAATCTCGGCCCGGCCATTTTTGTCGGGGTAGGGGTGCTCTGTACTCTCTTCGGCGGTCTTTTTCTCGACTACAGCGCTCTCGACAATCTGATTCCTTTAGGGGTGGTTGAGTGGCGTTCTTTTGGTATCTTCCTGGTTGAAGTCGGGGTCGGTGTGGCAGTTATGAGCATTATGGTGCTGCTCTACTGGAACCTCAGTTCCGGTGGTGCCATGGATGAGGGCCTCTAGCTATGGAGGCTATAATCGGCGAAGTTGTCGCCAAATATAACTATTGGATCTACGTTGTGCTGATGATGATCGGCTTCTACGCGATGATCGGCAAGCGCAACTTGGTCAAAAAGCTGATCGGTATGAACATCTTTCAGACCTCGATCATTCTCTTCTTCGTTTCAACCGGAGTAAAAAAGGGTGGCGGCATCCCGATTGTTGACAAGTACAAGGCGCTAGCCAGCAACATTGATGCAGCGACCATAGTCAACCCCCTGCCGCACGTATTGATGCTGACGGCAATCGTCGTCGGTGTCAGCGTTACCGGCGTAGCTTTGGCGGTACTGCAGCGCATCTACCGGGAATACGGCACCCTCGAAGAGGATGAAATCCTGGAGAAGCTCCAGCGATGAACGCAACCAATCTACATCTCTTCGTGCTGGTCGTGCCGCTCCTCGCGGCCCTGGCTATCAACCTGCTGGGGCGCAGATCCCGACAGTGGATCGCACCGCTGGTGCTCGGTTCTCTGGCTTTCTCCGTTTTTGGCTCGGTCATCATCATGGCCCGTGTGGTCGAGTATGGAACCCTGCGCTACACGGTCGGCAACTGGCAACCTCCCTATGGTATCGAACTCGTCGTCGACCCTTTAAGCGCCCTGATGATGGTGCTCATTGCTGTGGTTGCCCTGTTAGCATCCTTCTCGTCGTTGAAAAGCGTCGAACAGGAACTCCCCGGCCGGGAACATTTTTTCTTTACCCTCTACATGATCCTGATTGTCGGTCTGTTTGGCCTGGTGTTGACCGGCGACGCTTTCAACCTCTATGTTCTGCTTGAGATCACCTCGATCACTACCTACGGCCTGATCGCCATGGGCAAAGGACGGGCAGCTCTCTCCAGCTTCAATTACATTATCATGGGCTCGATCGCCGCCTGTTTCTACCTGCTTGGCATTGGTTACATCTACATCCTCACCGGAACCTTGAACATGGCCGATATCGCCAGGATTCTGCCAACCCTGAATGCCCCGGTGGCAACGGCCACAGCGATCGCCTTTGTGCTGGTCGGCTTATGGATCAAGATGGCATTTTTCCCCCTGCACAGCTGGCTGCCCAACGCTTACAGCCAGGCACCCACCGGTGCCGGTACCCTGATTGCGCCACTGATGACCAAGGTAACGGTCTATCTGATGGTACGTGTGATAATAACCATGTACACACCAGCGCTGGTCTTTACCCACGAATGGATCGCCCGGGGTGTGGTGTGGGCTGCCTCCCTTGCAATTATCTGTGGATCAGTGCTTGCCTTGGGGCAGAAAGACCTGCGGCGCATGCTGACCTACATTATTATTGCTGAAGTTGGCTATATGGTTGGTGGCATATTCCTGGCTAATGCCAATGGCCTGACCGGCAGCATTCTGCATATTGTCAATGACGCTTTTATGACCCTCTGTCTCTTTCTGGTTGTCGCTGCCATCATCTACCGTCAGGGCAGCGTCTCCCTGGTTTCGTTGCGAGGAATCTTTCGCCGCATGCCAATTACCATGGCGGCCTTCACACTGGGTGCTTTTGCCATGATCGGCGTACCACCGACCTGCGGCTTCTTCAGCAAATGGTATCTGATCCTTGGCGGCATAGATGGCGGTCACTGGGAATTTGTTGTCGCCCTGATTGTCAGCAGCCTGATTAACGCCGTGCTCTTCTTTCGAATTATCGAGTTGGGCTATTTCGGTTCCCTGCCAGACGGCGACAATCAGGAACACGCAATTGACGAGCGGCGTGAAGCCCCCTGGTGGATGCTCAGTCCTCTGGTCCTGACCGCGGTCATCCTTATTGTGGTGGGTTTAAGCACCGGACCGTTGGTTAACAACGTCATCCGACTGATGATTCCGGTCGGTTTTTAATCCTATTTATGAGCCCGGGCAAGTTTGTCCGGAACCCGTTTTGAGAGAAATATGACACCGATTGTTTCCATCTGGCCGCTGGCCGCGATCCTGGTTTCCCTGCTGGGGGCTTTGCCGATCATCCTTTCTGATCGTCACCCAAACCTGCGCGAGAGCTGGACAATCCTGATCGCCCTGGTCAAACTGATGATCGTCGCCTCACTCTTGCCGTGGGTACTGGAAGGTGGCAGTTACGTCTTCACCATCGCCCAAGTGGTTCCGGGTGTGCCGATTGAACTGCGCGTCGATGCCCTGGGAATGATTTTTGCCCTGGTAGCCTCCTGCCTCTGGCTGTTTACGTCGATCTATTCAATTGGCTACATGCGGGCCCTCGACGAGCACGCCCAGACCCGTTATTTTGCCTCATTTGCCGTGGCTATCTCAGCCACTATTGGTATCGCTTTTGCTGGCAACCTGCTGACCTTGTACCTTTTCTACGAGGTTCTGTCACTCTCGACCTACCCTTTGGTCACTCATAAACAGAACGCTGAAGCCAGAACCTCAGGGCGCAAATACCTGACCTACATTCTCGGCACATCCATCGGTCTGGTACTGCCAGCCATGCTGATTACCTACTCTATCGCCGGGACTCTCGATTTCACCACTGGTGGCATTCTGGCGGGCAAGGCCTCACCGGAAATCCTGGCACTCCTGGTCGTGCTATTTTTGTTCGGTTTTGCCAAGGCAGGCTTGATGCCGTTCCATGGCTGGCTGCCGGCGGCAATGGTGGCACCAACCCCGGTCAGTTCTTTCCTGCATGGTGTGGCCGTGGTCAAGGCCGGTGTCTTCGCGATCTTCCGGGTCATTTTTCATATTCTCGGTCCCGAGACACTGCAATCTGCCGATCTTGGCTCCCTGATTACTTACATAGCCTCGGTAACCATACTGGTTGCCTCTCTGATAGCATTGACTCAAGATAGCATGAAGCGGCGCTTAGCCTACTCGACTATAGGTCAGCTTGCTTACATGGTGCTCGGTGCCGGCATGCTCTCAGCGATAGGCATGCTCGGCGGAATCATGCATCTGGCGATGCATGCTTTTGGCAAAATCACCCTCTTTTTCTGTGCCGGGGCGATCTATGTTGCCAGCAAGAAGAAGAATATCAGTCAGATGGATGGCCTGGGACGGCGGATGCCGATCACCTATCTGGCCTTTTTCATCGGCTCCCTGAGTATCATAGGCATGCCGCCACTGGGCGGTTTCATCAGCAAGTGGAACCTGCTGCTCGGTGCCGTCGAGGGCGACCAACTGGTCCTGATCGTTGTGCTGCTGGTTAGTTCCTTGCTTAATGCCGCCTATTTTTTCCCGATCGTCTACCGTGGCTTCTTCGTACCGGCAACGGATGGTGAAGAAGAGGGGATCAAGGAAGCACCACTCTTCTGCCTGATACCACTGTCGGTGACTGCACTGGTGTCGTTGGCCCTGTTCTTCTTCCCCGACACGCTGTTGCGACTGGCACGTATGGCGCTCGGGTCTTGATGATATCTGGGGCTTTGACGGCACTGGGGAGGTTTAATGGTCTGGAGAATTTGTGAGAATTCATGATGAGTACGCACGAACAAAATAACGAGCAAGATGACGCAGAAGACGGTCCGATGATCCTGGCTCACGAAGCCGTCGAAGGCTACCGGACCATCTTTTACATCTGCATTACCATCGGCACCCTCTATCTGGCCTTTGTGCTCTGGCAGACCTGGTAGGAGAACGCAAATGTCCAAACATCCGATCTCGACAGATGAAGAACTGGCGATATTTGACAAACCCAAGAACGTCAAGCGCGTACTTTATAGCCTATACACCTGCGTGTTCCTGCTACTGGCAGTCGACCTCTTCTATAATAAACACGGCATATTCACTTGGGAAAGCTCTTTCGCCTTCTACTCGGTCTACGGTTTTGTTGCCTGTGTCATCCTGGTGATCATAGCCAAGTACGTACTGCGGCCTTTAGTCATGCGTAAAGAGGATTATTATAATGATTAATGCGTTGCCGCCAGCAGTGATCCTGATTATCGGCGGACTTCTGATCCCACTTTTCAAAGGTCGTACACGCCAGGCATTGCTCCTGCTGTTGCCGGTGGTCAGCTTCATCAACCTGCTGCAACTTCCGCACGGCAGCCTCTGGGTTTACCCGTTTTTAGGCGACCAGATCGTTCTGGCCAGAGTGGACAAACTGAGCCTGATCTTTGGCTACATCTTCCATCTGGTGGCGTTCCTCTCAGCACTCTATGCCCTGCATGTTAAGGACTCCGTGCAGAACGTTGCTGGCACCGTCTACGCCGGGGCAGCGATAGGTGCGGTCTTCGCTGGTGACATGTTCACTCTGTTTGCCTTCTGGGAAATGCTCACCATCAGTGCCACCTTCCTGATCCTGGCACGTCGTACCGAGCGGGCTCTCAGCGCGGGTTTCCGCTACTTTATGGTGCATGTTGCCGGCGGCCTCTGTCTGCTGGCAGGAATTATCATGCACGTCTCCCAGACCGGCTCAGCTGCCTTTGACCTGATTGGCCTGGGAACAACCGCCTCATGGCTGATATTTATCGGTATCGGCGTCAACTGTGCCTGGCCGTTTCTGCACCCCTGGTTGACTGACTCTTACCCTGAGGCGACCATCACCGGCACCATTTTCCTCTCGGCGTTCACCACCAAGACAGCAATCTATGCTCTGGCCCGGGCCTTTCCCGGTACCGAGGAGTTAATCTTCATCGGCGGAGCTATGGCAGCTTTCCCGATCTTCTATGCTGTTATCGAAAATGACCTGCGACGAGTTCTGGCCTACAGCCTGATCAACCAGGTCGGCTTCATGGTGGTCGGTATCGGCATCGGCACGGCCCTCTCTATTAACGGTGCAGTCGCCCACGCCTTCAACGACCTGCTCTTCAAGGGGCTGCTCTTTATGACCATGGGCGCAGTCATGTATCGCACCGGTAAGATTAACGCCACCGACCTCGGCGGCCTTTATAAATCAATGCCCTGGACTTGCGGCTTCTGCATAGTCGGTGCGGCCTCGATCTCGGCCTTTCCGCTTTTTTCCGGCTTCGTCAGTAAATCGATGGTCATGGAGGCCGCGGCCCTTGGTGACATGCGCTGGCTCTGGTTTGTCCTGCTGTTTGCCTCGGCCGGGGTTTTTCACCATGCCGGCATCAAGATCCCCTTCTTCGCTTTCTTCTCGCACGACTCCGGCATACGCTGTAAAGAAGCACCACCACATATGTTGCTGGCCATGGGTATTTCGGCAGTGCTCTGTATTCTGATCGGCAGCTTCCCGCAATACCTTTACAGTCTTCTGCCTTACGCCACCGACTATCAGCCCTACTCGATCAGTCACGTACTCTCGCAGTCCCAGTTGCTGGTCTTCTCGGCTCTGGCCTTCACCCTGCTGCTGCTGGCCGGTATCTACCCGGCGGAGATTCGTTCGGTCAATGTTGATGCCGATTGGTTTTATCGCAAAGGCGGTCGCCAGATTTACCGTTTCTGCAAGTGGGCTTTCAATGGTATCAACGATTGGGCGGATCGGGTTTTTGTCCAGCAGTTTACTAAGCTCCTGGCCCAGTTCTTCGAAGAACCTGGCAGCAACCTCCAGAAGCATGGCTACCGGCTTTTGGTTGAAGCCACGGGCATTGATGATCATCAGGAGCAGGTCATTGAACAGATCGATCGTCGCAGTCGCAGTGCGGCCTATCCGGTCGGTGTCGGGGTTTTGCTGGCCGTCATGCTTCTCGCCCTGGTCTCTCTGCTGCTTTACCTCAGGTAGCAGGAGGTTCTCCTGCAGAGCCGAAGCACATGAGCGGTCTTTATCTGCACATCCCTTTCTGTCTCCGGAAATGTCCCTATTGCGACTTCTATTCTGAAGAAGTTTGTGAGGTGACGATTCAGGGTTACCCTGATCTTCTCAAGCAGCACCTTAGCTGGGTCAAAGAACAGGGTTGGTCAGAATCGATTGACAGCATCTATTTTGGCGGCGGAACACCCTCCTTGCTTGCGCCGGAAGCCATTGGCGATATTCTTAAAGCTATTAACCGAACTCTCTGCCTGGTTGAAGACGCAGAGATTACTCTGGAAGCCAACCCGGGCACCGTCTCGCAACAAAGCCTGGCCAGCTACCGTAGCGCTGGCGTCAACCGGCTTTCCCTCGGCCTGCAAACATGTAACGAAAAACAACTGATACTGCTGGGCCGACTGCATGATCTTCAGGATGGGCTCAACGCGTTCCAATGGGCACGTGATGCAGGTTTTGACAATATATCTCTCGATCTTATGTTTGCTCTGCCTGGCCAAGCTACTGTAGATCTTGAAGAAGATCTCTGTGCTTACCTTGAGTTGCAGCCTGAGCATTTCTCCTGTTATGGCCTGACCGCTGAGCCACAAACTCCACTACAAAGCAGCATTGCCGCCGGGGAGCTGTCCCTGCCGGACGAGAACTTCTACGCCGATGCATTTATGCAGATTCATGAGCAACTGACCGCTGCCGATTATGAACATTATGAAATCGCCAACTATGCCCGTGGGGGTTACTCTTGCCGTCATAACCTCGGTTACTGGCAACGCCACCCCTACCTCGGCATAGGTGCCGGGGCACACTCCTTTTGTGCTGATCAATGGGGTAGTCGTTGGCATGTGCCCGCCGATATGACAGCTTATCAGCAAGCGTTGCATGACAGTCAGGAACCGATGAGGTGTCTTGAAGCATTTGATCGTGAGGCTGCCATGCGAGAAACTATCTATCTGGCTTTGCGCACCCGGCGCGGCATCACAGATAATGAACTGCAGCAGCGCTTCGGTTGCACTCTCCAGGACACTTTCCCCGAGGCGATCGCAAGCAGCGCTCCGTGGCTGATTAATGACGATGGCCGCTGGTCTTTTACCCCTGCCGGGTGGCTTCTTTTCGACCGCTTGATTCTGCCTTTTCTTTAGGAACAATTTACCCTAGGAGCCTGTCCGACAATCCATGATCGGCTGCAAACCCAGCTGCTTGGCCCATATTTCAGCTCCTTTTCGGCCCATAGCTACTGCTATGAGCTCTCAAACGAGCCAAAATTTGTTCTCAAACTTCTGGGCTTTCGCTTCGACCCTTATTGTCGGACAGGTTCCCAGGAAAATCACTTTACCGTCCCTTGACAAAGGCAATTGGCGTTGTTATGTTGACAGTGCTTTTGGCACTCTGCGTAAAGGAGTGCTAAGGAGCTTTAGCAGTCTGTAGGACTGTTATCAGGCCGGATTATCCGGCTTAAGTTTTTTTGTACGGAGCCCAGCATGGCAAAAATATTGCCTGATCGCAGTCAGAAAATCCTCGAAGCAATCATAGAGGAATATATCGCAACCGCCCAGCCGGTTGGCTCCAAATCCCTGACCCGGAATCACGGCATCAAATTGTCTCCGGCCTCAGTACGCAACGTCATGGCAGAACTGGAAGAGCTTGGCTACCTGGTTTCCCCCCATACTTCAGCGGGACGCATCCCTACGGAAAAAGGCTACCGCTTCTACGTCGATACCCTGCTGCAAGTCAACGACCTGAACAGTCTACAGAAAGACCAGATTGAGTCGCAATACCGACAGCACGGCTTACAGATGTCCGACATGCTGCGCGAAGCCAGTCGCACTCTGTCGACCATCTCTCGCTACACCGGTTTGGTCATGGTGCCACGCCTCAAGGTAACCATCTTCCGGCATATTGAGTTCGTCAGGCTATCGCCACGACAGATTCTGGCTGTTTTTGTTACCCAGTCCGGCTTGGTACAGAACAAATTGGTTGAAATCGACGAGGAGTTGACATCCCGCGATCTGGAACAGATCACCAACTATTTGAACCACACCATGACCGGTCTTAGCATCCAGGAAGTCCGTGCCCGGATCGTAACAGAAATGACTCAGGAGAAGGCCCTGTATGATCATCTTCTGCGGCGGGCCTTTGCCCTTTCCAGCGCCGCCCTGGTCGATGAGAGTACTGGCGATATCATTATCGAAGGGACCAGCTATTTTCTTGAGCAACCGGAATTTTCCGACCTTAAATGCATGAAGCGCATCGTGCAGACCTTCGAGCAAAAAAGCATCCTGATCGATCTGCTCGACCGTGGGCTTGATGCCGTAGGTGTCCAGGTCATCATCGGCAGTGAGACGAAATATAGTGAACTCGCCGACTGCAGCCTGATCACCGCAGCTTATTCCGGTAAACGTGGCACCCTTGGTACTCTCGGTATTATCGGTCCGAACCGTATGCCCTATTCAACCATCATTCCAATTGTCGAATACACAGCAAGCCTGATCAGTAACTTGCTGGACACGGACAACGATTAGGAGGTAAAAAGTCTTGGCAAAGAAACGAAAGCAGCAGGGCCCGGAGACGGCCCCAAAGACGGAATCGGCCACAAAGACTTCGGAAGATCTGGCAGGCGAGGAGGTTATAGAGACGGCGACGGAAAAAGCCGTCGATCCGCTGACTGAACTTAAGAATGCCATTGAAACCGCAAATACTGCCGCTGCCAAGAACTGGGATCTTTATTTGCGCGAGCGAGCCGACCTGGAAAATGCCCGTAAGCGTCATCAGCGCGACAAGGAGGAGGCCTTGCGCTTTGCCAATGATCGTTTGCTCAAGGAGATGATCCCGGTACTCGACAACCTTGAACGCGCAGTCGATCATGCTGATCAGGATAACGATGACAACCAGGGACTGCTTGAAGGCGTCAATATGACCATCAATCAGTTTCGCAAGGCGCTGGAAGACTTCGGCGTCAAATCGATCAACGCCATCGGCGCAGCCTTTGACCCAAACCTGCACCAGGCTATGGGGCAGGTGGAATCAGTTGAGCAGGAACCGAATACGGTCGTCACCGAATTCCAGAAAGGCTACCTGCTGCACGACCGACTGCTACGCCCGTCGATGGTCATGGTGGCCAAGGCCCCGACTGACGAAGCGATTGATTCAGAAACAGAAGACTCGAAAACTATCGAGTAATAAATCGGCAGACGTCCGACGATCTGTCCGCATAGCAACGATAAACGACCCAATTTTTCAGGAGGATTCTCATCATGAGTAAAGTTATTGGTATCGATCTGGGAACAACAAATTCCTGTGTCGCAGTTATGGAAGGCGGCGAGCCCGTCGTTATCGCCAACACCGAAGGAACTCGCACCACACCCTCGATGGTGGCATTTACCGAGAGCGGAGAACGTCTGGTCGGCCAACAGGCCAAGCGTCAAGCTGTCACCAACCCGGAGAACACCCTGTTCGCCATCAAACGCCTGATCGGCCGCAAGTTTGATTCTGACGCGGTCAAAAAAGATATCAAGATCAGCCCGTTTAAAATTATCAAGGCCGACAACGGTGACGCCTGGGTTGAAGTGCGCGACAAAAAGTACAGCGCCCCCGAAATTTCGGGCATGATCCTGCAGAAAATGAAGCAGACCGCAGAAAACTACCTGGGCGAGACGGTTACCGACGCTGTCGTCACAGTACCTGCCTACTTCAACGATTCCCAGCGCCAGGCCACCAAGGATGCCGCCAAGATCTCAGGTCTGAATCTGCTGCGCATCATCAACGAACCGACAGCAGCCGCTTTAGCTTACGGTCTTGATAAAAAGGATGAAGAAAAGATTGCCGTTTTCGACCTCGGCGGCGGCACGTTTGATATCTCCATCCTCGAACTCGGTGACGGCGTCTTTGAAGTCAAATCGACCAACGGCGACACTTTCCTCGGTGGTGAAGACTTCGATCAGTTGATTATTGACTACGTTGCCGATGAGTTTAAAAAGGAGCAGGGGATCGATCTGCGCAGCGACAAGATGGCACTACAGCGTCTCAAGGAAGGTGCCGAAAAGGCCAAATGCGAGCTCTCTTCCTCGATGGAAACTGACATCAACCTGCCCTTTATCACGGCTGATGCCTCAGGGCCGAAACACCTCAACATCAAGCTGTCTCGTGCCAAGCTCGATAGTATCTGTAGCAAACTGCTCAACAAGCTGACCGGCCCTTGCAAGATGGCCATCAAGGATGCAGGCCTCTCTGCCTCCGATATCGACGACGTTATTCTGGTTGGCGGTATGACCCGTATGCCCGCTGTACAGGCCAAAGTGCAAGAGATCTTCGGCAAGGTTCCCAACAAAGGTGTCAATCCTGACGAAGTGGTAGCTATTGGCGCAGCAATCCAGGGCGGCGTTCTCAAAGGTGATGTTAAAGACGTGTTGCTACTCGACGTCACTCCACTCTCGCTGGGGATCGAAACCCTCGGTGGTGTCATGACCAAACTGATCGACAAGAACACCACCATCCCCTGCAAAAAGAGCCAGGTGTTCTCTACTGCTGCAGATAACCAGCCTGCTGTATCGGTGCATGTCCTGCAGGGTGAGCGCGACATGGCCAACGATAATAAAACCATAGGTCGTTTTGAACTGACCGATATTCCACCGGCACCACGTGGTGTGCCGCAAGTTGATGTCACCTTTGATATCGATGCCAACGGTATTCTCAATGTCGGCGCCAAGGATCTCGGTACTGGTAAAGAGCAATCTATTGTCATCACGGCTTCGTCCGGCCTCTCCGAGGAAGAAATCGAAAAGATGGTCAAGGATGCCGAGCTTCATGCTACCGAGGATCACAAAAAACGCGAAATGATCGAAGCCCGCAACCAGGCCGACGGTTTGGTCTACACGACCGAAAAAGCTGTCAAGGAGCATGGTGACAAGGTCGACGACGAAACCAAAAAGGCCATTGAAACGGCTCTCGAAGATCTTAAGAAAGCTATGGAAGGCGACGATCCAGAAGAAATTAAGAGCAAAACCGAAGCCTTGGCCACGGCCTCACACAAACTGGCAGAAGTCATGTACCAGCAAACACAAAGCGAAGCGGAAGCTGGCGGTGAAGGTGCCTCTGACAGTGATAGCCAAGATGATGATGTCGTTGATGCAGAATTTGAAGAAGTTGACGACGATAAAAAAGACGGCGACAAAAAAAATAAATAAGTTGGTAAAGGATAAAGGGTTAAGGGTTCAGGAGAGGTGGGCTATCTTTTTGAACCCTTGACCCTTAGCCTTGCACCTGAAGGGTTATGTTTTGGCCAAACGCGATTATTATGTGGTTCTCGAGGTTAACCAGAACGCCAGCGATACCGAGATCAAAAAAGCCTACCGTAAGCTGGCGCTGAAATGTCATCCCGACAAAAATCCTGGCGACAAACGAGCCGAGGAACGCTTCAAGGAACTTTCCGAGGCTTATGCCGTTCTTTCTGATGGACAGAAGCGCGCACTCTATGATCAGTACGGGCATGCCGGAGTCGATCAACAGGGCGGCTTCTCTTCCGGTGGTTTCGGCGGAACCCCGTTTGAAGATATCTTTGGTGATATCTTCGGCGATATCTTTGGTAGCGGTGGTGGTGGCGGACGACGTGGCGGCGGACGGCGCGGTGATGATCTGCGTTACAATCTGACCATCACCTTTGAGGACGCAGCCTTCGGTCTTGAGACCAAGATTCAGGTTCCACGTCATCAACCGTGTGAAACCTGTAAGGGCTCCGGCGCCAAGCCAGGGACAAGTCCCGAAACTTGTCAGACCTGTTCTGGCAACGGCCAGGTCCGTTTTCAGCAGGGATTCTTTTCCTTGACCCGCACCTGCCCCGATTGCAACGGCGAAGGTAAGAGGATTAATGATCCTTGCAAAGATTGCCGTGGCACCGGCCTGATCCGCGGACAAAAGACCCTTTCCTTAAAAATCCCACCCGGTGTAGAATCGGGCAATCGCCTTAAGATGAGCGGCGAAGGGGAGCCAGGGTCAAAGGGTGCCCCTCCCGGCGATCTCTATATCGTCATCACTGTCAAGATACACACGATTTTCCATCGGGAAGGGAATGACCTCATTTGTGAGATTCCCATTTCTTTTCCACAGGCAGCTATGGGCTGTGAGCTTGAGGCTCCAACTCTGGAGGGCAAGGTTAAGCTCAAAGTTCCTGCTGGCACCCAGAGTGGCAAAATTTTCAAACTTGCTGGCAAAGGAATCCCGGTTCTGCAAGGCTATGGACGGGGTGATGAACTGATCATTGTGCGGGTGGAAACACCAACCAGCCTGACGTCCCGCCAGAAGGAACTGCTCGAAGAATTTGCCAAGGAAGCCGGTGAGGATATCCATCCCATGGGTAAAAGCTTTTTCGACAAGGTTAAGGAGCTCTTCGACTAATGCGCTTCAGGATCGTCTGCTTCTCGCTGCTTATGCTGTTGTGTGCCGGTTTATCGACTGCTTTGGCTCAACAGACGGAAACAACTGTTCCGGCCGTGGAGAAAACCACTTCACAGGCTGATGTCGCTATGCAGCGGGCGCTGGATCACTACAATAACGGCAAGTTGAATGAAGCTGCGGGGCTACTGCGAGGCTTTGTTATCAGTCAACCCGATTCCGATCTGATCGACCAGGCCTATTTTTATCTGGCCCGGATTCATCACGATCTAGACGATCCTGTCAGTGCCCTCGATTACCTGAAACAGATGGCCGAAAAGTCGCAGACTCCCGCAAGTATTCTTCTGCAAAGTGAACTCCTGCTGCAAATGGGCGACGCAGTTAGCGCAGTTGATCTACTTCTGCAACTCGACACGCAAAGCTGGCCACTGCATCAACGCCAGGAACGTTACCTTTTGCTGGCGGAAGGACAGCTTGCCCTCGATGAACAGTTCAAGACCCTTTACTTTTATCAACAAGCCCTGGTGGTTGAAGGGGAGAAAACCCCACGTGATATTCTGGCCCGCATTTATACTCTCCTCAGTGACCGTTTTAATGAAGCAGACCTCGCTGAAGCGGCTTTCATGTATCGTGACAAACCCGTTGCCTACCTGGCTAAGCTGCAACTCGGCTGGCGAGCTTTAGCCGCCGGTAGAAAAGACCTGGCCCAGGAATGGGCAACCGCGGCCATCGCGGCACCTGCCGGATTTGCCTACCATGAAGAAGCTTTGTCATTACTTTCGCAAGTCACCGACCCTACACAGCTGCAGCGTGCCATTGGCGTACTGCTCCCTTTAAGTGGTCGTTACGCAGCTTTCGGCCAGCGAGTCAAACGAGGCATGCAGCTGGCGCTCGAAGAGTTTCGTCCTTACATCCCGGTTCGTTTCATTTTCCGTGATACCGCCGGGGATGAAACCGTTGCCGCCCAGCAGGTTGCTGAGCTGGCAATCAGTGATCGGGTCATGGGTATAGCCGGTCCCCTGGTTGGCAATGCCGCCCAAGGGGCGGCCAGACGTGCAAACCAGGAACGTATTCCGCTCCTGACAATGTCGCAAAGAGAGGGCCTCGCGGCTTCAAGCCTTTATGTTTTTCGTAACTCACTGACTCCACAGCTGCAGGTTAAGGCCCTGATTGATTACGCCATGGAGGAGCTCGGTTTTTCTAAATTCGGCATCATGAATCCACAGACCCGGCAAGGTGAACATTTTGCCGAACTTTTTCGTGAAGAAATCATACTGCGTGGCGGGGAAATTGTTGCTGAGCAGAGCTATCTAACTGAACAGACTGACTTCCGTCGTCAGGTTCGCTTGCTGCAGGGTCTCAATCCGAACGCGGCCGATGAAGAGCCCGCAAAAAACCCGGATGGTTCCTATGTTGAAGAAAAAGAGCCGCCCCCTTTTGAGGCGCTTTTCGTCCCTGATTACGCAGATCATATCAGCCTGATCGCTCCGCAACTTGCATTCTATGGTCTGGAGGATGTCCAGTTGCTCGGGCCCAGTGGCTGGAACGATGCTGACTTACCACGTTTAACCCACCAATTTGTGGAAGGTGCCATTTTTACTGACGGTTTTTTCAGTCACAGCAGCTATCCATTTGTTCAGGAGTTTGTCAAACGCTACTTCAGCCAATTTGATGAAGAACCAACAATCCTTGAGGCTCAGGGTTACGACATTGCCGGCATTTTGCTGACGCTGCTCAACGATTCGCATGTTCGCAGTCGCGAAGATCTGCGACGCGCCATGGCTCACCTACAGGATTATCCCGGGGTTACCGGCGCCACCCGTTTTGATCCTCTGGGAGAAGCCGACAAGATCCTCTTTCTGCTCCAGGTACAGAACGGCACCATCGTACAGATAAACTGATCCTTTTCGATACCGGCTATATGAAAACACCTCTCATTAACTATTTTGTGCTGTTGTTGGTCTTTGGCCTTCTTTCTGCCTGTACGCAAGCTCTCATAATTGAAGATCGCAACAACACTGACAAGTTTGCCCTTGGCATCTCCGGCCGGATAATAGATGCTCAGGGAGAACTGGCAACCGGTACCTACGTTTATGCCTACCGTAACCTTCGCAGCAACCTGCGTGGTCCTGCCGATTTCGAAGCTCAAGTTGGTAAGGACGGTCATTATTTCCTGGATCTGGTTGAGGGGAACTACTACCTGGTGGCGCGCATGCGTCACACCGGGGCTGATGCCGGGCCGCCGAAATCTGGCGACGCCTGGGCGCTCCCGGCAACAAACCCGGTGACGGTTAAGCCCGGGGAAGTTACAACGGTAAATTTTATTCTCCAGGGCATCTCTCAGCCGATGCTGATGCGTGAGGGCACCCTGACCAGCGGCGACACTGGCTTCACTGGCTTGCTGATTGGTGTTGATGGCCAACCCCTTGCCGGGGCTTTTGTCATCGCTTACCCTGAAGCCAACTTCCAGCGTATGCCTGAAACAACCTCACCGGCGGTAGGCAAAGATGGTCGCTTTCACCTCTACGTCGAACGTATCGGCCAATGGTGTCTCGCCGCCCGTACCCGCACCCGTGGACAGCCGATTGCCGGTGAACTTTATGGCTTGTTGGGAACAAAAGAAACCGGTTGTCGTAACACAGTATCGGGACAGCTTATCGATGTCGGCACGATTCGTCTGACACCATACCGGCAATGACAACATTGGGCATTCCTACAAGTAGAGAAAACCCTTTACAGAAAAGCGTTCTTTGGTGTATTTTTCCTCTTCTGCGGAGAGGTGACCGAGCGGCCGAAGGTGCTCGCCTGGAAAGCGGGTGTACTGCAAGGTACCGAGGGTTCGAATCCCTCCCTCTCCGCCATTTCTTTTTCATCCATTAGTATGTATTTGCCGTCAGAAGTGACAGCCGGGTCCCGCGCAACGGACGGTCGTGAACTCCGTCAGACCCGGAAGGGAGCAGCGGCAGCGACCTCAGCCGTGTGCCGCGGGGGCGCCTGGCTGTCACTTGTGCCGGCAAATTGCCGGTTGCGATGTCCCCCATCAGCCGAACTGTGAGACAATGGCCTACTTGGTACTCGCCCGTAAGTGGCGCCCACAATACTTTACCGATCTGATCGGCCAGGAGCATGTCAGCCAGACCTTGACGAATGCCATCCGGTCCGGTCGTATTCACCATGCCTTTCTCTTCACCGGCGCTCGCGGTGTCGGCAAAACCTCTGCGGCCCGTATCCTGGCCAAAGCGCTGAACTGCGAAGAAGGCCTTTCCGACCAACCTTGTGGTGCCTGTTCTTCCTGCACAGAAATCACGGCTGGTCAGGGTCTGGATGTTCTTGAAATTGACGGTGCCTCAAATACCGGTGTTGATGATATTCGTGAGCTGCGTGAAAATATTCGTTACCTACCCAGCCGCTCACGCTTCAAGATCTTCATTATTGACGAAGTCCACATGCTTTCTACCAATGCCTTCAATGCGTTGCTGAAAACCCTTGAGGAGCCCCCGGAGCATGCCAAGTTTATCTTTGCCACCACAGAACCGCACAAGATCCCGATAACTATCCTCTCGCGCTGCCAACGTTTCGATTTTCGCAAGATCCCCCTGGCTCGCGTTGCCAAGCGTCTGCGCGAAATTTCCGATGCAGAAGCTCTGACGATTTCAGATCTCAGCCTCAGCCTGGTTGCCCGCCAGGGTGAAGGCAGTATGCGCGATGCGCTCTCTACCCTCGATCAGGTGATTGCCTTCTCCGGCGATGAGGTTGAAGATAATGCCGTGCAGACCTTGCTCGGCATGGTCGACCGCCGTCTTCTGCTTGATACTGTAGAGGCCGTTCTACAGCGTGACAGCCGTCGGGCTCTTGATGCCGTGCATCGAGTTGATCAGCTCGGCTTGGCCCTGCGACAATTTATCCGGGACCTGCTCGAAATGTTCCGTGGCATGGTCATCTGTAAAGTGGTTGATGAGCCTGCTGAAATGCTCGATCTGGTCGGTGACGAATTGCAGGAGCTGAAAACTTTGTCTGCAGAGGCGTCACTTGAAGATCTGCAGAGGATTGTCACCTTGATCATGAAAACCCAGAGTGAACTGGTCCACAGCAGCTATCCCCTGTTGACTCTGGAAATGAGCCTGGTGCGCCTGGCTACCCTTGCTCCATCCCAGGAACTTGGCAAGCTGATCAGTCACATCGAACGCTTGGAAAAGCGCTTGGGTTCAGCACCCAGGGCAGAGGTCCAAAGCACGAGGTCCATTCCAAATACTCCCATTCCAAATACCCAGAGAGCACCACAGCAGCCAACTCCAGAGAGACAGCAATACTCCAGCCCAGAGAGACAGCAATACCCGGCCGCAGAGATACCGCCGCCAAAAAAGTCTGAAGCCCCCGTCGCCGTATCGATCGACAACAAGGGTTGGCTGGGGCTGGTTGAGAAGGTCAAGCAAAGCCGGCCGATGCTCGGCTCGGTCCTGGAGCATGGTCGTCTGCTCAAGCTGGATCTGCCGATCCTGGAGGTCGGCTATGCGAAAGAATCGTTCATGATCAGCCAGCTCCAGGAGCGGGAAATCAGCCATGACCTGGAGGTGCTGGCCACCGACTATTTTGGTCAATCGGTCAAGCTGCGAGTGACCCCCATTGATGTCGAGCAGCAGAATACGCCGCCTTCCCTGGTGGAAGACCGTAAGGCCAAGGAAACCGATCGTATGCGACGTCTGCGTGAGGATGCCATGGAGCATCCGGCCTTGAAATCGGTTCAGGATATTTTTAACGGAAAAATCAAGAAAGTTATCCCTATCGACAAGGGCTTTGTTTAAAGGAAAGTAGCGCGGGACGCGAAAAGACAAAATCCAATAAATACAAATAGTGGAGGAAGCAACATGGCACGAGGTGGTATTGGCAACATCATGAAACAGGCGCAACAGATGCAGCGTCGCATGGCCGAAATGCAGGGAGAACTTGAGAATAAGCAGGTCGAAGCCTCTGCTGGTGGCGGCATGGTCACGGCTGTGGTCAACGGCAAACAACAGCTGCTTGAACTGAAGATTGATCCGACAGTCGTTGATCCAGAAGACGTGGAAATGCTCCAGGATCTGGTGACAGCAGCCGTCAACGAGGCGATCAAGCAAAGCCAGCAAATGGCTCAGGAAGAAATGGGCAAAATTACTGGCGGCATGAATATTCCAGGTCTCTGTTAGTCTTCGCCTGGTCTTCGTTAACTCGTCAAAGGGGCCGCGGGCAGAGTTTATTGCTTGCAAAAGTCATGAATTTTAAGCTAAAATAAATTTTTTTATTATAAATAAAAAAATACCCGGTTATTTTTTCAGTGATACGAAATTTTTTTGGCCACCTTAAATATCTTTGAAATCGCATAAACTATTGAATTGCTGTGAAAAATTATGTTAAACTCCATCCCATCTTTCGCACGATTGGTGGCAGAATTAGCTAGGTTTCCGGGCGTCGGTAACAAGACGGCAACCCGACTGGCTTTTTTCTTGCTCCGTCAACCCGAGGCTCAGGCTGAGGCCTTGGCAACTGCGATTCTGGATCTGCAACGCAACACTCGGTTTTGCTCCGTATGTTTTCATATTACGGAGCAGGATCCTTGTCCTCTCTGTAGCAACCCGGGACGGGATGAACATCTAATCTGTGTCGTTGAGGAACCACAGGCACTGATGGCAATTGAGCGCAGCCGCTCTTTCAAAGGCCACTATCATGTGCTGCATGGTGCGCTGTCGCCACTGGATGGCATCGGTCCGGAAGATCTCAAAATAGCTCCCTTGATCAAACGTCTTGAACAAGGCGATTTCCAGGAGGTGCTCATAGCAACAAATTTTACTGTCGAAGGGGATGCTACAGCTCTTTACCTGGCGAAACTGATCCAGCCCCTCGGCATCAGGGTGACCCGCCTGGCTTACGGCATCCCTATGGGCAGCGAACTTGAGTACGTCGACGAGGCAACCGTGAATCGTGCCGTTGAAGGTCGACGTGACATCTGATCCATAAGTTCAAAAGCTAATGAATATAAACGATTTATAGAGACAACATTCCAGTCAAGGAGGAGTTCCAATGTCCAAGAAAATGGTCTGTATTGACGGCAATACCGCCGCTGCGCATGTAGCTCATGCAACCAATGAGGTGATTGCTATCTACCCGATCACGCCCTCTTCAGTAATGGGCGAGATATCCGATGCCAAAAGCGCCATGGGGCAAAAAAACATCTGGGGAACCATCCCCAAGGTGGTAGAGATGCAGTCAGAAGGCGGCGCGGCCGGAGCCGTTCACGGGGCCTTGCAAGCTGGAGCTCTGACGACAACCTTCACCGCATCTCAGGGTCTGCTACTGATGATCCCGAATATGTTCAAAATTGCCGGTGAATTGACGCCGACGGTTTTCCATGTTTCGGCCCGCGCAATTGCCGCCCAGGCACTATCGATCTTTGGCGACCATTCCGACGTTATGACCTGCACTTCTACAGGCTGGGCATTTCTCTGCTCAAACAATGTTCAGGAAGTCATGGACTTCGCGTTGATCGCCCAGGCCGCAACGCTTGAATCGCGCATTCCCTTCCTGCATTACTTTGACGGCTTCCGGACTTCGAGTGAAGTACAGAAAGTCCATGAGCTCTCCGAAAACGACATGCGGTTCATGATCAACAACGAACTCACCAAAGCCCACCGCGCCCGTGCCCTGTCACCTGACCATCCAGTCCTGCGCGGCACAGCGCAGAACCCGGATGTTTTCTTCCAGGGACGCGAGACGGTTAACCCATACTATGACAAGATCGCCGGCATTCTTCAGGCCCAGTTTGACAAGTTCGCCCAACAGACCGGCCGTCAGTACAACCTGTTCGATTATGTTGGTGCCCCGGATGCTGAGCGCGTCGTGGTGATGATGGGTTCCGGTTGTGACACCATGCATGAGCTGGTTGAGCACCTGGTCTCGCAGGGCGAGAAGGTCGGCCTGATCAAGGTTCGCTTCTTCCTGCCATTCGATGTTGCTGCTTTCGCCAAAGTACTGCCGAATACGGTCAGAAAGATTGCCGTGCTCGACCGCACCAAAGAACCTGGTTCTATCGGCGAACCGCTCTACCACAATGTTCGTACCGCCTTTGGCGAAGCGATGAGTGACGGCCTGGTGTCCTTCCAGGGCTATCCAAGTATTGTCGGTGCACGCTACGGCCTCGGCTCTTACGAATTCTCGCCCGGCATGGCCAAGGCGGTGCTTGACAACCTGTCAAAAGACAAGCCAATGAACCACTGCGTAGTCGGTATCAAGGATGATGTTACCGGTCGCAGTCTCGATTTCGAGGCTGACTACAAGGTGCCTTTCGACGGCTACTCGGCTATGTTTTACGGTCTCGGTGCAGACGGTACGGTCGGCGCTAACAAGAACTCGATCAAGATCATCGGTGACGCCACCGACAACGAAGTACAAGCTTACTTTGTCTATGATTCCAAGAAGGCCGGCAGCATGACCACCAGTCATCTGCGCTTCGGCAAGAAAGTGATTCGTGCGCCCTACCTGATCACCACCTCAGACTTTGTCGCCTGTCATAACTTCTCTTTCCTGGAGAAATACGACATGTTGAAAAACGCTAAACAGGGTGCTACTTTCCTGCTTAACAGCCCGTTCAACAAAGACGAAGTCTGGCCACATCTGCCGAAATCAGTCCAACAGGCCATTATCGACAAACAGCTCAAGTTTTTCGTCATCGACGGCGTGAAGCTTGGCAACGAAATCGGCCTGGGCTCCCGCATAAACGTCATCATGCAGACTGCTTTCTTCAAGATCTCCGACATCATCTCCCTAGATCTTGCTGTCCGTGAGATCAAGGACGCCATCGTCAAGTCTTACAGCAAGGCTGGTGAGAAAGTCGTTAACATGAACAACCAGGCGGTCGATGTCGCCTTGGAGAACATTGAGGAAGTCACTGTCCCGGCCAGTGCCGACAGCAGTATTACAATGACCATCGGACAATGGTCCGGCACTCCAGAAACAGTGCAGAAAACCCTCGGACCGATCATCGATGGTCTCGGTGAGAACCTGCCGGTCTCAGCCATGCCAGTTGATGGCACCTTCCCGACCGCGACAGCAATGTACGAGAAGCGTAACATCGCCATCGAGAGTCCGGTCTGGGATGAAAAGCTCTGTATCCAGTGTGGCATCTGTTCGTTCGTCTGCCCGCATGCCACTATGCGCATGAAGATCTACGACGAAAAAGATCTTGGGGAAGCACCTGAGACTTTCAAGTCTTGTGCAGCCAAGGGCAAGGGTATGGAAGGCAAGCTCTTCACTCTGCAGGTAGCTGTGGAAGATTGCACTGGCTGCGGTGCCTGTGTCCATAACTGCCCGGTAAAAAGCAAGGACGACGAGAGCCATAAGGCGATCAACATGCAGCCACAACCACCGCTGCGTGAGACCGAATCCAAGAACTTCGACTTCTTCCTCAATCTGCCTGATACTGACCCGGCTCTGATTAACACTGCCACGCTCAAGGGCAGCCAGTTCTTGCCACCTATGTTCGAATTCTCCGGTGCTTGTGCCGGTTGTGGCGAGACTCCGTTTGTCAAACTCTGCTCGCAACTTTTCGGTGACCGCATGGTAGTCGCCAACGCAACTGGTTGTTCGTCGATCTATGGCGGCAACCTGCCAACGACCCCCTGGACCACACGCAAAGACGGTCTCGGTCCGGCATGGAGCAACTCGCTCTTTGAGGATAACGCCGAGTTCGGTTTCGGCTTCCGACTCGCCATTGACAAAACCAATGAATACGCGCGCGAATTGCTGGTCAAAAGCATGGCCTGCGGTTGTGTAGCATGCAAAGGCAGCAGTGAGCTGAAGCAGGCTATTCTCGATGCTGATCAGTCGTCCCAGGCCCTGATCGAAGAACAACGTGGCCGGGTCAAGCAGCTCAAAGCGATTCTCGCCAAGTGTAGCCACGAGACCGCACCACAGCTACTTGCTGATGCCGACTATCTTGTTACCAAGTCAGTCTGGATTCACGGTGGAGACGGCTGGGCTTACGATATCGGTTACGGCGGCCTTGACCATGTACTGGCCACCGGTGCCAATGTCAATGTGCTGGTACTCGACACAGAGGTCTACTCAAACACAGGTGGACAGGCCTCCAAGGCAACCCCAATGGCAGCCGTGGCGCAGTTTGCTGCCGGTGGTAAAGCACAACCAAAGAAAGACCTCTCGATGATCGCCATGACCTACGGCAACATCTACGTTGCCAGGGTCTCGATGGCCAACCCTGGCCAGGTGGTCAAGGCAATGCTTGAAGCCGATGCCTACGACGGTCCGTCGTTGATCATTGCCTACTCGCACTGCATCGCCCATGGTATCGACATGGCGAGCGCTGTGGATAACTGCAAGCGGGCTGTCAACTCCGGTTACTGGCCACTGTTCCGTTTCGATCCTCGCTTGGCCAAGGAAGGCAAAAATCCGTTGCAGCTCGACAGCAAGGCACCGTCGATCAGCTTCAAAGATTTTGCCAACCAGGAAAATCGTTTCCGCGTGCTCAAGAAGAATAACCCTGAGAATGCCGAAGCATTGATGGATGCCTCCGCCAAGGACGCAGCCAACCGCTACGATCTCTACAAAAAACTGGCGGAGATGTCGGCAGACTGCGGTACAAAGTAAACATTCACTATGTAATGACAAAAGCTCCCGGCGTTAGCGTCGGGAGCTTTTTTGTGCGCAGGCTGGAATCTTCTCCAAGCAGACCATGGCTGACAATGGCAGCATGACAGCGCAGCCAGACTCCCGAACAGCATTTGATCATGAGATTGGCGCCGAAGAATCAGGCAAAAAGCCTTGATAAGGGGCTGGATGAAGTGCTATAAGGACTATTGGTGTAGAACCCCCACAAGGAGAACCCCGCATGCTCGATCCACAGCACAACTCCTTTGTCATGTACGACGAGGAATTCCAGAGGATCAGCGCAGTTATCGAAAAACTCTTGCGCGAGTCCAACTCCAAAGTCATCTTCCTGGTTGATAAAAACGGCCAGCTGATTGCCAGCTGTGGTGAAACCGAGCATCTCGATACGACCAGCCTTGCTTCGCTAACGGCTGGCAACATAGCGGCCACTGGTGGTCTTGCCAAGCTGATTGGCGAAAAAGAATTCTCCATTCTGTTTCATGAGGGGGAAAAGGACAACATCCATATCTCGATTATTGCGCAGCGAGTTATCCTGGTGGTCATCTTCGACCATCGCAGCTCGCTCGGTCTTGTCAGGCTGCGTGTTAAAAAAGCGAGTGATGAACTGGCTAAGATTTTTGAAGATCTTGCGGTTAAGGCAGCCGAAATGGAAAAAACCGGCAACGCCGACAGTCCTTTTGCCGAAATCACCGACGACGACATAGACAACCTGTTCAGTTAAGGATACCGGACCATGTCTTTCATCAACTACGCATCCCGCGAAATCAACTGCAAAATTGTCTATTACGGTCCGGGGCTCTGCGGTAAAACGACCAATCTGCAATTGGTCTACCAGAAAACCGCTCCCGACGCCAAAGGTAAAATGATCTCGCTGGCGACCGAAACGGAACGGACTCTCTTCTTTGATTTTCTGCCCTTGGCCTTGGGTGAAATTCGCGGTTTCAAAACCCGCTTTCATCTTTATACTGTTCCTGGCCAGGTTTTTTACGATGCCTCACGCAAGTTGATCCTCAAAGGTGTTGACGGCGTTGTCTTTGTTGCCGACTCCCAGGAAGAACGTCTCGATGCCAATATTGAGAGTATGGAAAATCTCAAGGATAACCTCGAAGAGCAGGGTTACGAGTTGGAGAAGCTACCTTTTATTATTCAGTACAATAAACAGGATCTGCCCAACTGCACGCCGCTCGAAGAGTTACGCGAACTGTTGAACCCCAATGGCGTTCCCGATTTCACCGCCTGCGCCCAGACAGGTGAAGGCGTTTTTGAAACCCTGAAAGCTGTTGCCAAGCTAATTCTGCTTGAACTCAAAAAAGGTGGGACAGGCTGATTCAATCGGTAAATGACAATATGATAGAGCTCTCAAGCCCTTAGGTTTGAGGGCTTTTTATATTTAAGATCGCAGAGTTTTATGCAGAGACGACTCAGAATTGCAAGAGACTGCGCATTCCCATTGCACAGTATGTCTGAGTGTCTATAATATCTTGGAGTTTTTTTTATCATCATGTCCACAAGTATGCTGAGTATATAGCGGAGAAAGTTATGGAAATCGAACAGGGCGCGGGGAAAATTGCCAAATGTTTACGACTGATGCTCAACGACAAACCGGGGCATCTCGCGAGCGTGACGACTGTGATTGCAGAAAATGATGCCAGCGTCGGCGACATCCACTTGGTGAGGTTTGGACGTACCTACAACACGCGCGAGATTGTTGTTTATGTGGATTCTGATCAGCAGTTTGAGGACCTGGTCGATGCCATTGCCAATCTGGAAGGAATTATAGTCGAGGATGTGATCGATCTGGTTCACCAGGTGCACGAAGGCGGGAAAATTGCCACGAAGAGTCAGGTGAGAATCGAGACTATCACGGACGTGCGTCAGATCTACACGCCGGGAGTTGCCGTCATCTGTAAAGACATTGAACGCTCTCTGGAGCTCGCCTACCAGTACACCTCGATCCCCAACCAGGTTGCCATCGTCACCAATGGCACAGCGATCCTCGGGCTAGGTGATATTGGTGCTGTGTTCCCGGTATGCCCGTGATGGAAGGCAAGGCCGTACTTTTCGACTATCTGGTTGGTGTCAGCGGTGTGCCGATCCTGATTCAGAATCGCGACCCCCAGGTGATTATCGAGACAGTGCGTAATATCGCGCCGACCTTCGGTACCATCAAGCTCGAAGACATCAAGGCACCGGAATGCTTTGAAATTGAGGACACCCTCGATGCCGAACTTGATATTCCAGTGATGCATGACGACCAGCACGGTACCGCAGTTGTGGTGCTGGCGGCGCTGCTCAATGCCAGCCGTTTCTCCGGCCTGATGTTGAATAAATCAATCGTCGGCATGGTCGGCCTGGGTGCTGCAGGTATGGGTATCAGCAAGCTGCTGCTTGCCTATGGGGTTAAAGAAGTGATCGGTGCCGACCTCGATGAGACCGCCTGCGAGCGGCTCGTTGCGCTGGGTGGTAAGGCCGGTTCATTGGGTGATGTCATGAAGAAAGCTCACGTCATAATCGCCACCACCGGTTGCCCAGAGTTGATCAAGCCGGAGATGGTGCGTAAGGGATCGGTCATTCTCGCCCTCTCCAACCCGAAGCCAGAAATCAAGCCTGACGTTGCCATACGGGCGGGAGCTTCCTTTGCTGCCGACAG
>Ga0256834_1000337_pt1 | contig 34438 bp, 33 predicted proteins | sample 4281140metaG_FD_190536 | JGI IMG/M metagenome (GOLD analysis project Ga0256834, IMG submission 190536) | Hydrothermal vent microbial communities from East Pacific Rise, Pacific Ocean - 4281-140 | ecosystem: Environmental > Aquatic > Marine > Hydrothermal vents | place: Pacific Ocean: East...
TTTTCAAAAAATATTTTTTCATTTTTTGTTATTATTGCCAATTCTAAAAAAACTCTTGTTATTCTATAAGTAAAATTTTGTCTTATTTCCATAAAATCTTTTAATGTATTTTCATCAAAATCTTCTTTAATTTCATCTAAAAAATTTAAATTTTTATAAGGTTTTTTTAATTTAGTATTTTTAATTTTTTTTAAAATTAATTTTATATTTTTATTATTTATATTTATATTTTTTGTTTTTCTCAATTTCATATATTCTTCACCATTTATATATATCCATATTTTATCCCATCATTCTTCTCCTATTTCCTTAAGTGCTTTTTTTAAATTTATTTTTGTAAAAAATAAATCAACAACTTCTTTTTTTATATTATTTTCACATAATCAAAGTACAATATTTATTTGTTTTGTAATATCAAAAGTGCTAAATGATGATAAAAGTTCAGTATATTTACTTCTATTATTTTCTATTATAGAATTTACTTCACTTAAAAAAGTTTTTCTAATTTCTTCAGTATTTTGATTTTTTTTTAGTTCTATATCTGAATGAATTAATCCTTCATTAAATTTTTTAGTTCTCATATTTTTTTATAATTATTTAATTAAGTTGTTTTTTTAAAATTACAATTGACTGTTAGTAATAAGTGATTATAAAATATAATATATATTTTTTTAATAATTGCAAAATATTTTTTATTTTTCATAAGTTATTTCTTTCTTTTAATATCCTTCAAACCCAAAAACAACAAAGCTAATAATAATATTTTTAATAAATAAAAATCATTAATATCTAAAAAATCTCTAGTCATTGGCGTTATATTTTCAAAAATCAAATGAAATATAATTCCTATTGGCAAAACTAAAAACATCCAATTTTTTCTTTTTATTTCAAGTCATATTTTAAGGAATAATTTTGTTAATGTTGGTGATAATAAATAAACACCTCAAAAACTAACAATTAAATCAAAAATTGCATAATCTAGTATTCTAAAACTTCTTAAGTATTCTAGTATTTCCATTTTTTTATTTATTATGGGTTAATGTAAAAAATGTGTGCTATTTTTGTTATAAAAAATAGTTTTAGCGAAGGACAAAGTCTAGTATAATTTTGTAATTTTAAAATTAATTTTTAATTATTCAATAATAAAATATTTAGTTCCTTTTGTATTTTTAATAAAATAACCAATAGCAACTTTTTCAGTAGAATTATTATTTATTATATATTTTATTTTTAAGGAGTTTTCAATAGAATTATTTATTTTTACTTTATAATTTTCTCCAGAATTTAGTGTTTTTATTTCAATATATTCTTTTGATGATGTATAATTTAATAAAATATTTGAAACAGTGTGATTAGTTTGATTTTCTATTATAAGATATAAATTTTTATCATAAGTACAAGATGTAAAAAAGAAAATAAAAACTAAACTTAAAATAATTAATATTTTTTGCATAATTTTTTTTATTATTTAATAAATTTTTTTTATTATATTTACAAAAAAATTTTAAGCAACAAAAAAAGAGTACTTATAATACTCTTTTTTTCCATTATTTCTTTCTAAGTCTTAGACATATATATGTACTTTTATACTAACATATTTAATATAATTTGCAAATTTTTTTAGAAATTTTTTATAGCAACTAAAGAACATATTTTATAAAAAACTTAGTATTTTTCTAAACTACTTCAATCTCTCTTTAAACTTACTAAATTTTTTCAATAATATCATTAAAAATTTTTTTACATTTCCCATCAATTAACTAATCATTCTCAAACTATATTACCAGCTCCTTCTTCTGTAATTTTATATTTTTCATAAATTGCTTTTTTATTCTTATTTTCATTTTCAATTCTTATAATATTGTGTTTTTTAATATCATTTTTATTTAGTCATATTTTTGTAATATCAACTATCTTGTCTGCTTCTATTTTTGATTTTTTTTCAGCTTCAACTAATTTTTTAAAAATTTCTTTCTTAATTTTAGTAGATAATCATTTTTCTTTTTTTATATTATTATTTTTAGAAATTTTAGTTTCTTTAATAACTTCTTTTTCATTATTATTTGTAGTTTCAATTTTATTTACTTCTCAATAAGAAAGTAAAATAAAAACTAAACTTAAAATAATTAATATTTTTTCCATAATTTTAATTTTTATTATTAAATTATAATTTTTCTAAACTTTTTAAATTAACTAATTCTTCTAATATTTTTTCAAAATCTTCTAAATTTAAATTACTATTTTCTTTTTTATATATTTCATTTAATTTTTTATACTCTTCTTTCTCTAAAAATGTTGTATAACTTCATTTTTTTATTTTTCAAAAAAGCCATAAAAATCAATCTAATTCTTCAAAAGTTACTTGGTATTCTTCTTTTATTTCAAATAATGTTTCATAAAAATTTTTTGCTGTTATTTTTTTATTAAAAATAGTTTTTGAAGATTTTATAACTAAACTATCATAAATAGGAAAATTAAAATTAGTTAAATAAAAAAAATATTTTGAAAAAAATGAGATTGCTTTTTTATTTGATAATCAAAACTTATTTTGTGATATTTCTAAAAATGTATCTTTTCAAATATTTTTAAATAAATTTTTAAATTTATTTGAGTTAATATATTCAACAATATCATCAATTGCATACTTATTTTTAGATAAATTTGTAGAATACATAAAATCTAAAAATAAAACTGATTTTAAAATATCTTGGCTATTAAATATTTTTTTTAATATATTTTTAGTTTTTTGTAAATCAGATGTTTTTAAAAAATTACTAGATTTTATAATTAAATTTTTTATATAATCTTTTTCTTTTTTCATATTTTTTTTATTTAAATAATTTAAACAGCTAGTCAACAGAGGGTTTCAACCCTTTGCTAAATTTTTATAAAAAACTACTTCAACCTCACTCTCAACCACTCATTCAATTCACTAATTTTCACAATTTCTTGTTCCATACTATCTCTTTCTCTAAGCGTAACATTTCCCTCTTCAAAATTATTTGAATCTATTGAAATACAAAATGGAACTCAAATTTCATCCATTCTTGCAAATCTTTTCCCTATTGAACCAACTTCATCATATTCACACATAAAATCTTCTGAAACTTGAGCATAAATTTGTTTTGCCAAATCTCAAATCTTTTTAACTACTGGTAAAATTGCAACTTTTATTGGAGCAACTCTTGGCTCAAATTTCAAATAAGCTCTATTATTTTCTTCATCGATTGTATAAGCATCACAAATTGCAGCTAAAGTAATTCTTGATAATCACATTGCTGGCTCAATAACATAAGGCAAAAATTTCTTATTATTAACAGCATCAAAATAAGCCAAATTTTGTTTAGAAGCTGTCATATGTGACTTTAAATCATAATCTGTTCTATTTGCTAGAGTTTCAACTTCTCCCCAACCAAAAGGAAATTTATAATCAAAATCTCAAGCTTGTTTAGAATAATGAGGCAACTCTTCTTTTTTTATTGGAGAAAATCTTATTTTTTCTGAATCAAGTCAAATTACTTGAGTTAAAAATCTTTCACTTTCATTTTTCCATAATTCAAAAGCTTCATCATCTTCCCCTGGAGTTACAAAATATTCTATTTCCATTTGTTCAAATTCTCTTGTTCTAAAAATAAAATTCCCGGGAGTGATTTCATTTCTAAAACTTTTACCAACTTGAGCAATACCAAAAGGCAATTTTCTTCTAGAAGTTCTAGCAACATTTGCAAAATCTACAAATTGTCATTGAGCTGTTTCTGGTCTTAAATAAGCTAAAGCTGAACCATCTTCAGTAACACCTAAAAAAGTTTTTAGCATTAAATTAAATTTTTTGATTGGAGTAAATTCTTTCCCTTCACAATCTGGACAAGAAATATTTAATTCTTTTATAATTTCATCAAGTCTTGTATTTTCTGTTTTATCTCAAGAAAAATCTTTTGGAACTTCTATTTCAGGATTTTTTTCACATAATTCTTCAACTAATTTATCAGCTCTCCATCTAGCTTTACATTCTTTACAATCCATTAATGGATCAGCAAAACCACCAACATGTCCAGAAGCTTCCCAAACTTTTGGATTCATAATAATTGAGGCATCAATTAGCATTGTATCAGTTCTTTTTCTAATAAATTCTTTTAGCCAAAGATTTTTAATATTTTCTTTTAATAAACTCCCATAAGGTCCATAATCCCAAGAATTAGCCAATCCTCAATAAATTTCACTTCAAGGATATACAAAACCTCTATTTTGACATAGGTTTACAATGTCTTTCATTTCTATTTTTTTCATAATATTTTTTTATTGTTAAATTTTAAATTTGACTTTTTAGGTCTTTTTGAATATAATTATTATGTCATTAGTTGAATACTAATACTTAGCACCTATATGGAGCAACCCCTCAAGAGATTAACTTCTTATCTTGAGGTGATTTTTTTTTATAAACTAAAAACCATTTTTATTTTTTCATTAATTATTTTTAATACATTATTTCAAATAATAGGTTTAATTTTATTTTTGGTAGAAAGATTATTTATTTTATATAATAGTCTTTTTTTACTTATTACTTTAAATTGATTTAATAAAAGCCTTGATTCTTTTTTTAATCAATATTTATTATGATTATTTAATTCAAAATAATATTTTTCAAAATTAGAATTATATCATCAAGAAAATGGTAATACTCAAATTAAATCTCATCATAATCATATTGAAACTATCAAAATAGGTCTTGTAAAATCATCATCTTTAGAATTTTCTCATCAAATATTTATTCAAATTTTTGAAATCCAAATTTCTCATTTTTTTACTATTTTAAATGCTTTTCAATTAAGTTCAATTTCTTGTTTTTGCTTATTCCATTCACTAAACAATTCTTTAGTTTTTTTCATAATATTTTTTTTCATTAAATTATCTTACTTATTTTTTCTAAATTTTTTAAAGAATTTTTATGTGTTTCTATATCTCAAGCAACACAACATTTTTCTAATATAAAACAATTATAATCTCTATCATGTCATTCTCTCACAGCTGATTCAATTGCTAAATCAGTTGCAACTCAACAAAAATATAAATCACTAATATTATTTTCTTTTAAAATATTTTCTAATTCAGTTTTATAAAAAGCACTTACTCTAGTTTTATTTATAATAATATCACTTTCTAAAATATTTAATTCTTTATAAAAATTATTTCACTCAGAATTTTCTTTAAATATTTCAAATTCATTAGCTTTTCAAAAAAGTGGAGAATTTTTTGGTTGATTAGAATAATCTTGTTTAAATGTTATTTTTACAAAAATTATTAAATCTCAATTTTTTTTAAATTCTTTTATTTTTTCATTTGTATTAGAAATTATATTATTTTCTAAAGCAAATTTGGCATATCATTTCCCTGCTAATTTTCATTCAGGAGAAATAATATCATTTATAAAATCAATAATTATTAATGCTTTTTTCATAATGTTTTTTTTAAAAATTAAAATTTTATTTATTTATAATATATGATTGCTTAATCAAATCTAAAATAAGATATAAATCTTCATTTTTTGAAATTTTTATTTCAGTCTCAGCATTTCAACAATTATGTCATATTTCTTTTATATTTTTAGTTATATCATTTATTAATCAATACTTTCAATATTAAAATTAGTTTTAGTTATCTATTAAATATTTAAAGATATAAAAGAATAAAAGTAAGTATTATAAATATAATAAATAATATAAAAGCTATTTTAATATATTTTATTCATTTATTTTTTATTATCTTTTTGTTTTCTTCTAATTTATTTTTACTATATACAAGTAACCATATTCATCTCCAAGTAAGTAATAAAACAAAAAATATTAATAAAAAAAGTATAATATATAACATATCATAGATAGTAGGTTCATAATCATATTGATTCTTGTAATTATAAGTAGGTTGAACCATTGCCATTTCTAATTTTGTAAATCAATTTATTTTAAGCCAAGAATCAAAAAGTTCATTATCTTTTATATTCATAACTCTCACATTATTATTTGTTCTAGCTACTTCATTAACAAAATCTTTATATTCTAAATCAGCATACATTAAGTATCAAACAGCACATAAATTTCAATTACTTCATCTAAAAAATGGAATAATTTTTCAAGGAAATTTATCATTATTTGGAAAATTTCATAATCTAGAATACTCATTTAATAAATCTAATTTTTTTAATCTATTTTGTTTTTGCTTATCATTTAAATTTGAAGTATCAACTTCTCTAAGAACAGCTTCAACTCTTTCAAAATGCCATTGTAATTTTTCTACTTCATAATTATTTCAAACAGAAGAATAATTATGAGGTTGTATTGCTTCTTCACCACATGCAGAGGAAACTGAAATAAATATAAAAAATGTTATTATTAATGATATTATTCTTTTCATAATATTTTTATTAAAAACTAAATTAAATTAACCCAAAGCTATAGTATCACTTTTTTCTACTTTTGCTGAAAAATTATTTTTAAAATTTTCTAAATCTTCTTGACTCAAATTCCAATTTAATGCTCACAAATTTTCTGAAATATGTTCTAAATTATTACTTTTAAATAAAGTAACTACATTTTCTTGACTAGTTAGGTAATTTATAGCAACTTGAGCATGAGTTTTTTTGTACTTTGTTGCTATATCAACCAAAACAGAAGTTCAAGAATTCGCTAATTTTCATAATTCAAGAGGTCTCCAAGCAACAAGTAATACATCATTTTTTTGACAATATTCAAGTAATTCCTGTTCTGGTTCTCTATAAATTAAATTATAATGAACTTGATTTGCTACAATTTTATTTTTTGTATAAGATTCAGCTTCTTTCAAACTTTTTAGAGAAAAATTACTAACTCAAATATTTTTAATCAAACCTTCTTCCAAAAGTTCATCCATAGCTTTCATACAATCTTTCAAATCAAATTGTTTTTCTCTCCAATGAATATAATATAAATCAAGATAATCTAAATTTAATCTTTTTAAAGACTTTTTGCAAGCCATTTTTATTGCAGAATAACTACAATTTGAACCCTTTACTTTTGAAGCAATTATCAATTTCTTTCTATCATAATTTTTTATAGCTTCTCCAAGAATTTCTTCAGCTGAACCAGTTCCATAAAGTTCAGCTGTATCAAAATGAGTTATTCAATTTTTTATTGCAAATTTTATTGCTTCAATATCTTTTGAACTATCATAATTTTCTATTTTATGTTTATATCATCACATTGGCCAAGTTCAAAAGCCGAGTTCTGGAAGAAAAAAACCTGATTTTAGTTCTTTATTTTTCATAATATTTTTTTAAAGTAAAATAAAAACCCCAAAAGTAAAAATAATTTTTACTTTTGGGGTTCAAATATTTATTTTGAACGGTTCCACCCAAATTTTTTACTTTAATAATAAAAAATATTTTCTAAATTATGCTTTTCCATAACATATTTCAAACAAAAATTCTTTTTATTAACTAAAAATAGTTTATGGAAAAAGCTTTTTTTGTCAAAAAATAATTTTATTTTTTTATTTTTTCTAAAAAATTTTATCCTTTTTTATTTCTTTTTCTTTCTGTTTCAGTTAAATATTTTTTTCTAAGTCTAATAGTTTCAGGAGTAATTTCAACATATTCATCTCCAGAAATATAATCAATTGCTTCTTCTAAACTCATTAATTTTGGTGGAGTAAGTTTCAAAGCTTCATCAGTTCCAGAAGCTCTAACATTTGTTAATTTTTTATTTTTAGTAGCATTAACAGACAAATCTTGACCTTTATTTGATTCACCTAAAATCATACCTTCATATATTTCAGTAGCTGGTTTTACAAAAATTGTTCATCTATCTTGTAAATTAAATAATGAATAAGCCATAGTTTTACCATTTTCCATTGAAATCATAGAACCAACATCTCTTTTTTCAATTGGACCTTTATATTCTTCAAATTTATCAAATGAACTAGAAAGTAAACCTTCTCATTTAGTTAAAGTTGTAAATAGTGATTTAAAACCTAAAAGTCCTCTAGTTGGAACAGAAAATTCTAAATTAACAATTCCATTATCTTCAATCATATTACTCATCATACCTTTTCTTTTTCCAAGTTCAGCAATAACAGTTCATTCAACTCAAGCAGGAACAGAAATAGTAACATTTTCTATTGGTTCCATTTTTTTACCATTTTCTTGATGCATAATAACTACAGGAGCTCAAACTTGTAATTCAAAACCTTCTCTTCTCATTGTTTCAATCAAAACTGACAAATGTAATTCTCATCTACCAGCAACTTCAAAATTATCTCAAGAACTAAAATCAACTTTTAATCAAACATTTGTTTCCATTTCTTTTTCTAATCTATCTCTGATTTGTCTAGAAGTAACAAATTTACCTTCTCTTCAAGCAAAAGGAGAATTGTTTACCAAAAATTCCATTTTTAAAGTAGGTTCATCAATTGTAATTGGAGGCATAGCTTTAACAGTTTCATCTTGAGCAATAGTTTCACCAACATAAATATCAGCAATACCAGCAATTGTAATAATATCACCAGCATAAGCTTCTTTAGCTTTTACTTTTTCAAGTCATTCATTAGTTAAAATTTCAGTAATTTTAGCTTTTCTTTTTGTTCAATCATTAGCAGTAATAACTACTTCTTGTCCTATTTTTATAGTTCATTCATATATTCTACCAATACCTAATCTTCAAAGAAAATTATCATAACCAAGATTAGCAATTTGCATTTTAAGTGGAGCTGAAGCATCATTAGTAGCATGTTCAACTTTTTCCATTACAAAATCTAAAAGTGGAGTAATATCTTTTCTTTCAGGATTTTCATCAGTCCAAGCAAGTCAATCTCTAGCAATTGCATAAATTGGTTGATTTAGATGTTCTAATTGTTCATCAGTTGCTCATAATTGAACAAATAAATCAAATAATTGATCTATAACCCAATCAGCTCTAGCAGTTGGTTTATCCATTTTATTAATAACAATAATTGGATGAAGTCCTAATTCTAAAGATTTTTTAAGTACAAATTTAGTTTGAGGCATAGGACCTTCATAAGCATCAACAACTAAACAAACTGAATCTACAGTTCTAAGTACTCTTTCTACTTCAGAACCAAAATCAGCATGTCCTGGAGTATCAACAATATTTATTTTATTTCCTTTATAAATAATACCTGTATTTTTTGAATAAATTGTAATACCTCTTTCTTGTTCTTGAGCATTACTATCCATAGCTCTTTCTTCTAAACCAATTCTTTCATCAAAATTATCACCAGATTTTAAAAGATAATCTACCAAAGTAGTTTTTCCATGATCAACATGAGCAATAATTGCAATATTTCTATATTCTCTAGACATATTTTTTGTTTTAAAATAATAAATAAAAAATTCTAAAGTTTATGTTTAAAACCTTAGAATTTTAAAAACAATGAGATTATAAATATTTTTTTTCAAAAGTAAAATTTTTTTTTAGTTATTTTACAAAAAAAGCAAAAAAAATTTGATTTATAAAATTTTTTTCAAAATTTCTCTATTTATTTCTTCAATACTTTTCATTTCCCCATTTTTTTCACAATCAATTTTTATCCAATTATCAAATTTATTAACTATTTTCATTGCTGAAAAATGTGCATTTTCTAAATGATTTTTATCTTCTTCATGAATATCCATTTTTTTTCAATTTTTTAAATATTCTCTTTTTTCTTTTTTTAAAACTAATTTTTGGCTCATTTCTGGGCTAACATTTAAAAAAATTGTCATATCTGGTTTAGGAATCCCAAAAATATTATATTCCAAATCATAAAGCCAGTCAATAAAATTTTCTTTTTCTATTTCATTTTCTATTTTTCCTGCTTGATGAATCATTGATGCTGAAACATATCTATTAGAAATTATAAAATCATAATTTCATAAATCTTTTTTAAAATTAAAACTATCATCAAATCTATCAATTGCATAAAAAATACTAGCAGCTTTTGCTGAAACTTCCAATCAATATTCTCAATTCAAATATTTTTCAACTGCAAAAGCTGATTTTTCTCCATATCTAGGATAATCTAAAATTTTTACTTTTTTTCATAATTTTTTCAATTTTTCTTCTAAAAGTTTTACTTGAGTTCATTTTCCAGAACCATCTATTCCATCAATTACTATAAACATATTTTTATTTTTTTAATAAATTATTTTTTTACATAATATATATATTTTTTCAAAAAACAAAAAAAAATTGTAATATGCTATGAAAATGTAGAAAAAGAAATTTGTAAAAAAAAAAAATATAAGTATTATAAAATCATAATATTTAGATAATAAAAAAATAGTATATGAAAATTTGATTAGATTTAAGAGAAAAAATTTCTAAAAATACAAAAATAAATAATGATATTATAAATATAATAATAGAAAAACTTGCTGAAAAGTCAGATATTTTATTCAATATATATTTAAATAAAAAATCTACTATAAAAGAAGAAAATAAAGAAAATTTAGATTTTTATGAAATTAATTTTGAAACAATTTCTGTAAAAAATCAGGTAAATTTTAGAAATATTTTAAAAGAACATTTGAATGATTTGAATATTTTTTTTGGACTTTGAAGACCTATTTTACACAAATCAGAAGATATTTTAATAATAAATAATTTGAATAATTTATTATATGAAACTACTGATGTAAATACTTTTACAAAAAAATATAAATATCATTTTTTTCTTGAACATTCTAGTTTATATTCAAAGAAAATAGTAACTTTTTTAGATAATAATAAACATACTCTTAATGAAAAATTGAATATTTCAGAAGAAAAAATAAATAATGTTTATCCTTTTTTTTATAAAAAAGATTTTTCTAAATATGATGGAAAATTAAATATTTTTTGTAAAAATAAATTTGTAATTTATAATTCTTGAAGTTGAAAAGAAAATATAAAAATATTTTTTGAAGCAATTTATAATTACAATCAAAAAAATTCTGAAAAACTTGATATTGTTTTTATTTGAGAAGAATATAATGATGTAGAAATAAGAAAACTGGCCTTAGAATATGATTTAATAGGAAATATAAAAAATATTGATGATGAAGATAAAGAAATTTATAGTTATTATAAAAATGCTTCTTTTATAATTTATCCAACTTTTTATGATGTTTTTCCTTTTGAATTAAATAATGCTTTGAATATTTGAACTCCTATTTTAGCTTGAGAAACTCCAGCAATAAAAGAAATATTTTCTGATTCTTTAACTTATTTTAAACCAAATTCTCTTTTAAGTTTAGAAGAAAATATAGAAAAATTGGTTAAAAATGAGGCAAAATTTAATTATTCAAAAGTTTTTGAAAAATATTCTCCTGAAAATTTTATAAATAATTTAGTTAAATTATTTCCTGAAAAAAAATAATTATTATGGAAACAAACCAATTAACTTCTAGAAATATTGCTGTTTTGAAAATTATTGTTGAAGAATATTTGAAAACTTGAAAAGTTTTATGAAGTAAATTACTTTTAGAAAAATATGACTTGCAAGTAAGTTCAGCAACAATTAGAAATGATATGGTAAAATTAGAGAAATTAGAATTAATTTTTCAGCCATATAATTCAGCTTGAAGATTACCATCTACAAAAGGATTAAGGGCTTTTGTAGATTACTTAATGCAACAAAAACCAGATTTTTTTATTACAAATTCAGATGATTCTATAAAAAATACTTCTACAAATTTAAAAGACTTTGCTGATTCTATTCATAAAATAACTTATGAATTATCAAATATTACAAAAGAAATTTCTTTTATAATAATTCCTGAAAATTCTATTATGCAATATAACTGAGTTTCAAACTTTTTAGAAAAAAATGATAAAATCTTGTGAAAAAATAGTTTAAACATTGTTAAAATCTTGGAAGAAAAATTTAATTTTATACATTTTATTTCTTCACTAAAAATAAAAAACTCAGTAAATGTTTTTATTTGAGAAGAAAATATTTCTAGTTTTTTTAAAGATTATACAATTATTTTAAAACCAATAGTTATAGAATGAAAAAGCTGATATATAGGAATAATTGGTAGTTTGAAAATGGATTACAGTTTTAATATTTCTGCAATTAGATGAATAATTTAAATAAAAAAATACTTTAATTTTTAAAAAAAACTTTTATGAAAACTTTTAAAACATTCTTTTTTTTACTTATTATTTTATGAATAATAATAAGTTCTTATTTAACTTTTTTACATTATTCAGAAACTACTGGTTTTTGTAATATTAGTGAAAATTCTGGTGGTTGTAATTCTGTATTAAAAAGTGAATATTCTGAATTTTTAGGAATTCCTATAGCAGTTTTTGGTATAATTTTTTATATTACTACACTAATTACTTTTTCAATTTTAGTTATCAAAAAGCAAAAAATAGTTTTAAATTTACTGTTAATTTTACAAACAATTTGACTAGCTTTTTCAATGTTTTTCACTTATCTTCAATTTTTTGTGATAAAAACTTTTTGTCCTTATTGTCTAACTTCTGCCATTATTGTAACTATATTATTTATTTTAACTATTTTTTTAAAGAAAAATTGAAAAAAATATCTTTTTATGTTAAAATAATTTAAATATTATAAATAACTATTAAAAAAATGTTATTCACAGAAAAAAAAATTTGCCCAGAATGTAATTCCAAAATGGAAAAAATAGAAAAAGATTGAGTTAAAATAGATAAATGTACAAATTCTAAATGTTTTTGAGTTTTTTTAAATTTTTGAGAAATTAAAGAAATTCTTGAAAAAGAAAATTTTTTTGACAAAGTTATTTTAAATAGAGAAAATATTTCAAAATGAGATTTTAAAAAAAATAATGTTTGAAACAAAATAGTTTGTTTGAATTGCAGTTGATTAATGCAAGGAAGAAAATATCTTTATGGTTCTTGAATTAATATAAATTTTTGTGTAAATTGCTGAAGTATATATTTAGGTTCTTTAGAATTACTTGAAATAAAAAAATATTTTATAACTAGAAAAAATCATAAAAAAAATAAAGAAGCTCTTGAAAAAATCAATAAAAATTTATGAAAAATTAATTTAGAGCAAAAAAATGCTTTAAATAATATGAATATAAGTGACAAAAAAAATGTTATTTGATATACTATAAATTTTTTAAGTAAGACTTTTTTCTAAAAAAACTTGACTTTTTATAAAAAAATACTATAAGTATACATAAGTCTACTGGACTTTTATATTTTTATCTTTATAAATAAGTAAATTATGGAAAATTTTTATAAAAAAATTTTAGCTTTTCTAGTTATTTTTCTTACTAGTTTTAGCTTTACAATCTCAACTACAAATGCTTTTCAAATAGTTTTAGAAGAAGAAAATGAAAAATTATTTAATATGAAAGAATTCAAACTTTTTTACAAAATTAAATATTTAAAGTATGTAATTTTGGAAAAACAAAAAATTATAAAATTACAAAAATTAGGAGAAAAAACAAATTATAAGCATATAGATGAAGAAAAATTTAATAAAGAGCTTTTTTGAGCTAGTTTACCTGTTTTTTTCAAAATAAAAATTAATTCTATAATAAAAAATATTTTTCTTTTGGAAGATGAAATAGAAATTAAAATTAAAATTATGAATATGTTTGAAATAGCTGAAAATATAGAAAAAAAATCAAATAACAAAAATGTTATAAATGCTATGAAATATTTAAAAATTAGATTAGCTTTGAATTTTTAATTAAAAAAAAATTATAAAATCTAGAAAAAATAATTATTTATGTAAAAAAATCTGAAAAAATAATTTAAAAAAAATAAAATTTTTTTGTTAATTTTCTTTAAAAAACATAAATAATTATTTTTTATTTTGAATTTTTCAATTATTAGTATATAATAAAAACATTATAAAATTATTTTTAAACAATATGAGTATAACAAAACAATTTTCTCTTTTTTTCAGCAAAAGAATAATAAAAAAATTAATAGCATATAGTTTGCTTATTTTAGTAATTTACATACTAAAAGATTTTTTATGATTATTTTTGCTAACTTTTATTTTCTGATATTTAGCTTATACACTTGCTTGATTCTTAAATTCTAGAAGTAATTTTTTGATTTCAAGATTTATTTCAAAAATTAAAACTAGAAAACTTTTGAAAAAAATTTTTTCAATAAAATTTTTTATAATAATAGAATATATTATTTTTATATGAATTATTTTTATTTTAGCTACAAAATTAATTCCAAATGTTGCTGAAGAATTATTAAAAATTACAAAAAGTATCCCTGAATTAAAATGATATATTTTAGAAATAAATAAACAATTATCACAATTTTGACAAATAGAAGAAATAGGTGGTTATTTGAAGGAAATGCTAAATAATAATGAACTTTTTACAGAAAAAAATTTGGATATTTTAAAAAATATTTTTGAACAAATAAAAACAGTTTCTGGAATGGTTTTAAAAATTTTTATAGCATTAATATTAAGTTTTGCTTTTATTATAGACTTTGAAAAATTAAAAAAATATTTTAATTCTATGAAAACAACTAGTTTTGCTTTTTTCCATGAAGAATATAATTTAGTAATAACAACTGTTGTTAACAGTTTTTGAAAAGTTTTTAAAGCACAAACAATTATTGCTCTTGTTAATACAATTTTGACAACACTTTGATTAATAATAATTTGACTTATTTTTAAAGATAGTATAGATAATTCTTGAACAATTTTTCCTTTTATATACACTCTTGCAATAATAGTTTTTATATGTTGATTTATACCTGTTGTTTGAACTTTTATTTCCTCAATTCCTATCATAATAGTTGCAATTGCTATGTGATGATGAATAAATTCTGGGATTTTAGTTTTGCTAATGATTTTGCTAGTTCATGCTCTTGAAGCTTATTATTTAAATCCAAAAATTGTTTCTGGTTTTATGAAAATACCTATAAGTTTGACTTTTTTGATTTTAATAATTTCTGAGCATCTGATGTGAATAGCATGACTTATAGTTTGAGTTAGTTTGTTTAATTTTTTTGAAGAACTTTTGAAAGATATAGATAGAATTACTAAAAAAAATAATAAAAAAATAGCTAAACAAGAATAATTTTTCTTGTTTAGCTTTTTTTTATTTTCCTTAAATCATCAACATTTCAAGCTCACATTAAAATAAAAACCAATTTTTCTTTATTTTCCAAATCATATTTTTTCATAATTTTTAAACTATTTTCTAATCATAATCAATTAATTTTATTTTTATGTTCCAAATTTTTTAAAAAAATTTCTGTTGTCATATTTTTTTTATCTTCTTCACTATCTCTAGATTCATAAATATTTGGCACTAATAAAATATCACAAAATTCAAAACTTGTCTTAAAATCTTCAAGCAATTCCAAAGTTCTATTATATTGATGAGGTTGAAAAACTAAATAAATTTTTTTATCTAAATATTTATTTTTTATTGCCTGTAGAGTCAATTTAATTTCTGTAGGATGATGAGCATAATCACTAATTATAAGATTTTTATTTTCAGTTTCTCAAACTATTTCCATTCTTCTCCAAATTCAATTATATTGTTTCAAAGAATCAATAATTTTTTCTTCTTTCAAACCCAAAATATAAGCTGTAACATAAGCCAATTTTGCATCATATTTTATATGATTTCAAGGAATTTTTAGTTCAAATTCTTTAAAATAAAAAATTTCTTCTCAAAAAGTAAAATAATCTTCATAAATACTAACAAAATTTATATCAGTTCTAGTTTTTCTCAATTTTCTAGAATTTCTTTCATTTCAATCAAAAATAACAAAACCTCAACTTTTAATATTATTTATAAAATCAGAAAATGCTGATAAATAATCATCTAAATTTTTATAATAATCAAGATGATCTAATTCAATATTTGTAATTACTGCAATAAATGGTTTATAATTCAAAAAACTTCTTTTGTATTCACAAGCTTCAATTACAAAATATTCTTCTTTATTTTCCAACATTTTTCTAAAATAAAAATTTTTATTATCAAATTCTGAAAGTAAACTTCAAACTATAGTTCAAAAATTTAATTCAGAATTTTTCAAAATTATTGAAATAAGAGAAGTTGTAGTTGATTTTCAGTGAGTTCAAGACACAGCAATTAATTTTTTAGAATTTGCTATCAAAGCCAAAGCTTTAGGATAAGATAAATTTTTTATTCACAGCTTTTTTGCCTTTAATAATTCTGCATTTTTTTCATCAATTGCTTCAGTATAAATCACCAAATCAAAATCTTTTGTAATCCTATTTTCATCATTTCAAATAATTATATCAATTCCCTGCTTTTTCAAATCTTCAATTAAATTTGAATTACTCAAATCAGAACCAAAAATTTCACAATTATTTTGTAAATAATATCTAGCAACAGCTGAAATTCCTATTCAACCAATTCATATAAAATAAATTTTTTGCACTTTATCAGTACTTTGTGGACTATTTTTTAGTTTTGCTTGCATATTTTTTTTTAATTTTTTAATAAACTTTGCATTTTAAAAATATCTAATTCAATAGTATTTTTATCATCTCTATAAACTTTTTCTAAATTAATTTTATTTTCTAAATAAGTTTTATTTTTCTGGTTTGTAATTAATATATTTGCAAATCTTCACTTTTTTTTAGAAACATTTTTATAATAAGATTTTCAAAAAGCTTTATTTACAGTTGCAAAAACATTTTTAGAAAAATCACTTTCTAACTTTACATCAAGTATTATATTCAAATAAATATTATTTCAAATTTTATTTAAATTTTCAAAAAATTCCAAAGTTAAAAGTTGAGCAGGTGGAGTTTTTCCAGAATAAGCATCAATTAAAATAAAATCATATTTTTTAAATTTTTTTTCTTTCAATTTTCTATTTAGAAAAAATCTAGACGGTTCAGGAAAAAATTTTATTTTATCTGACAGCTTTTTTTCTAAAAAATATTTTTCTGTAATATTTTTTAAAGAAGAATCAATATCAATAACATCAATATTTTTTACAAAATCATAGTGAGAAACATCATTTGGAAGGGTAAAACCAGCAGCTCAAATAACCAAAATATTTTTAGATTTAGTTTCATATAATTTTTTTTCAGTTTCTTTTATATATCAAAAAAAACTCTTTTTATTATCCAAATTTATTCCAGAAGAATATGATCAATTAATACTAAAAATTCTTTTTTCATCTGCATCATAAATTTTTATATTATGATAAGCATTTGCTTTTTCAAATAAAATTTTAGAATTTTTATTTTCATAAACAATATTAAAATATACAAAAAATACTAATAAAGTAGCTAAAAATACATTCATTTTTATATTTTTAATAAAAAATATAGACATAATTAAAGCACATAAAACCAAAAAAATACTTGATAATACTCCAGTTTTAAAAACTCAAATTAAAGGAAAAAATAAAGTTGAAGTTCAAACAGCTCAGGCAAAAGAACCAACTGTTGAATAAAAAAGTAATTTTCATATTTTTTCTCAAGATAAACTATTTCATTTAAGTAATTCTGATAATAAAGGAATGGTTTGGGAAGCCAGAAACACAGGAATAAAAAATAAAATTATTGAAGCAAATAATATTGAAAAAAAGTAACTTCAAGTAGAAAAAAGTAAAGCAGATAAAACAACACTACTAAAAACGAAACTAATAAAAAAATAATATAAACTAGCAATTATCAAGTTTAATATTAATATTTTTTTTATTTTTGTAGTATCTCAGTTAACTACTTTTGATGACATTTTTCATCAAATATAGTATCAATAAGAAAGAGCTAATAATATTACTCAAAGAATTATTGAAGTTGAAATGGAATTTGATCAAATTATTGGTGTAAAAGTTCTAAGAGCAACTATTTCTACAGACAAAGTTGTAAATCATTCCAAAAATGCAACAAGATATATTAATAAATTCATTTTTAATTTTTAATTTCTAAAATTTTTGTAGCCTCTTTCTCCCTGCAAGGGAGAGAGAATTCAAGAGAGAGGGTTATTTTTTAATTTTTAATTTCTAAAATTTTTTCAAACTTTTTTCCATTTTTACTTTCTCAAAAAAATTTGTATTTATTTATTCAAGGTTTTATATTTTCATATTTTTCCCTTATATTATAAATAAAAAAACCATTTCAAAAACTATAATTTTGCAATTTATAAGCTTCTTCTTTTTCTGGTCAATTAAGCCATAAAACTTTTATATTTTTTAATTTTCAGTTTGTAGTTCAAAAAATTGTAAAAGAATTTTTTCAATTTTTTTCATAAATAATTTTATCAAACTCTTTTTTTGCTAAGATTTTTTTTGTAGATTTTTTTTCTAAAATCTCTTTTGAACTAGAAAAAATATTTCAGAACTTTTTATTTTTTATTTTCCAATCAAGAATTTTTAAAAATCTTGTTGTAATTCAATCTTTTTTATAAACAACATTTTTATTTAGATTTCAGTTAATATATTTTGAATTTTCAAGATGATTAAAAACTCCATTATAAGCAGCAGAATGGTATTTTATAGAAATAAAATCATAATTATTATATTCTAATTTTATTGTTCAACTTTTTAATTTTTTATATCTTTCATAAAATTTCCATTTATTTTTAGAAAAATCTATAAAATCTTGAACTTGAATCTCAAACTGTTTATCAGTTATTTTTCCAGGTTTATAAACTCTTGTAATTATTTGAAAATTTCAGTTTCAATTACTAGGATTTTTAAAAATACAAGAATGTTCCATTCACCAAGTTGCAATAATTAATTCTGTAGGAAAATTATTTTTCTTAGCAATTTTATCAATTAAATCATACTTTTTCAAACAAAGATTTGAAATAGGATTTTTTGAAATAATATTTTTTGCATATTTATTATAAAAATCTATTCTTTTTTTATTTATCAAATTATTTTCAGAATTTATTTTTTTTGTATTTTTTTTATTATTTTTTTCTATTTTTTTATTTTCTTTTTTTGTAGCTTCACCCTCTCCTGTAGGAGAGGGCTGGGGTGAGGTTTTTTTCCCAATTCTCTCTAAAATTTCTTCTATTTTTTTTAAAATTTCTTTTTTTTGCTTAGATAAATCTTTTTTCTCAGAAATTTTTTTAATAGTTTTTTTAATATTTAAAAGAAAATCTCTTCAATTTTTTTTATAATTTTTTTCTAAATTTTTTTCTATTTTTTCATAATTTATTCCAGAAACAGAATTTGTATGAAATGCTAAAGGTGTGATTAATATCACAGACAATATAAATATTTTTTTAATTAATTTCAAAATTATTTTTTAGAATATAAAGAAAAACTTTTTTATAAAATTTATAAAAAAAGAAAAATATTTTATTTTTTATTACAAAATATTTTTTTTAAGTTTTAATTGTTTGTAGCCTCTTTCTCCCTGTAAAGGGAGAGAGAATTCAAGAGAGAGGGCTAAATTTTCAAAGGCATAATTATATGATTAAATTCTCAATCTTTTAGTTTTTTGTCTTCTGTTATTGGTAAAACATTAATAGGAGAAAGTGGAGATTCAAATTTTATATCAATGTGGTCAGTGTCAATAACTCACAAAACATCTAAAAAATAAATAGAATTAAGTCATATTATTTCAGTTTCTCATTCAACTGAAGCATTTGTATTTACAACTCATTCTCAAATTTGAGTTTCATCAGTTTTCAAAACTACTTCATTATCTCCAAAACTCATTTTTACCAGAAAATTATTTTCTCTACTTATTAAATTAATTTTTTTTAGAGAATTTATTAGCTCTTGCTTATTTATAACAGCTCTAGTATTAAAAGTTGTTGGAAAAAAAGTTTCATAATCAGGAAATTTTCCATTTAATAATCTAGAATATAATTTTACATTTCCAAATAAAAATAAAATTTGGTTATCAGAAGTTATTATTTTTATTTCATCATTATCTTTTATTATCGATTTTAGTTCTGAAGCTGTTTTACTAGGAATTATTTTAGAAAACTCTTCTTCCAAGTAATCAATCTTTATTTTAAATTCTGACATTCTAAAACTATCTGTTGAAGCAAAAGTAGCTAAATTATTAGAAACTTTTAAATAAATTCAAGCTAAAGTTGGTCTTATATTTCATTCACTAGCTGAAAATAAAGTTTTTTCTATAGAATTTTTTAGAATTTTTCAACTTATAGTAAAATTTTTATCTTCTTTAACATTAGAAATAATAGGAAATTCTAGAGCTGAAATTCATTTAATTTTTATATCTGAACTTTCAGTTTTCATTTCCATATGTTCATTTTCAAGCAATTTAATTTCTATTTTATCATCATTTGATAAATTTATAAAACTAGAAAAAAGACGAGAATTTATACAAAAATCTCATTCAGAAATTATTTCTAAATTTTCAGAAATATTGTATTCAATAGCTATATCCAAATTATTTGCAACTAACATTATATTTTTATAATTTACTTTTATTAAAATATTTCACAAAATAGGAGTTGTCGAAATAGTAGAAGTAGCATGGTTAACTATTTCTAGAGCTTGTTTTAATTCACTTGTAGCTATTTTAAAATGCATTTATTTTTTTATTATTACAAAATATTTCAAGCATTCTACTTGCTTCATTTTATTTTTCAAGATTTTTTATTTTTTTTTGTTAAAAACTTTTATTTTTTTTAATTTTTTTTAAATTAAACTATTTTTTATATATAATCAGTATATTTTATATAAAGTCAAATATGTTTTATTTTTGGCTTTACTAAGATATTTTTACTAATAAATATTAAAAATATACTAAAAATATTTGCAAATATTTGTCAAGTAAGATTTTTATGTTATAATATATTTACATTCTTATTGTTTATGTTTTAATATGTTTTTTATAAATATATAAAAAGAATGTTAAAGAAAACACTAAAAGACTAATTTAAAAGAAATAGTTTTTCAGTATTTCCTTAATTTATTTGGTAAGTATAATATTATGAGGAATATAATTACGTTAAAAATTCTAACTATTCTGCTCCTGTTTGTTATGAGTTCCAATGTTTATGCTAATAATCTTTTAACTTTCCCATTAAAAGAGGTAAGTAAACTTAAGTGTAAGTATAAGGATTTTGATACTTTGTCAAATGATTGTAAGCAAAATTTGCCAGTATTAAAAACTAAAGATTACAATAAATATAAAAATAATTCTACTTATAGAAATTATTATACTGTTTTATATAGTTCCACTTATAAAAATGGTTGGGATCCAGATAAGTGAGCACATATATGAGTAGATATAGCAACAGCTTCTTGAACACCAGTTTATTCAATGGCAGCTTGAAAAGTTATAGTTGCTTGATATAAATATGGTCGGGGAAAAGTTATATCAATAGAGCATAAAATAAATGGGAAAAAAGTTTTTTCTAATTATGCACATTTATCTAAAATTTTAGTAAAAGCTTGAGATAAAGTAAAAGTTTGAAAAGAAATTTGAAAAGTATGAACTACTTGAGCTTCAAGTTGAAATCACTTGCATTTTCAAATAGATGTAACAGACAAAACAAGACATCCATATCGGTATGCTGAATGTTCTTGAGAATCGAATATTGTAAACAGAGGTTTATGTAGAGATGGGTTGCTTTCTAACACTATTGATCCAATTTTATTCATAGAATCTAACTGAACTGTTTTCAAAAATAAAAATTTTACTCCAAGTAAAAAAACCCCTCCCCCTGCGGGTACTCCCCTTGAAAAAGGGAGAAAAAATAAGATAAAAGAAAGAATAAAGAAAAAAGAAAAATTAGAAAAAAGAGAGGAAAAAGCTGATAATATTACAAGAAGGTTTGTAAAAATTCCTTTAAGTGAAAAAGAAAAAAGAAAAAAATTATCTAAAGAATTTAGAAAAAAATATGAAGTAGAAATTCTTACAAAAGATTATAATAAAAAATTATCTCTGTGAGAAACTAAAAAAATTTATTTTAAAATAAAAGCAAAAAATTCTAATTCCTATTTTACTTGAAAACCACCTGTTAGTATATTTATTTTAGATACTAAAAGAAAGGTAAAAATTTCTAAAGGTAGATTTAAAAAAATTGGAAAATCTGAATATTTTGAAATAAAATGAAATAAAAAAGGTAAAACAAAAATTTATATAAAATTATGAAGTTCTGTAATAAAAAGTTTTACTCTAAATGTTTTTGATAAAAATGAAAAAGAAAAAGTTAAAAAAGCAAAAATTATTATAAAAGATAAAAATTCAATAGGTTCTCAAGATATTGCTTGATTAGTAATGAGTTGAAAAAAATGAGAAAGACTTATTAAAATACCTTATGAATGAAAATTTAAATTAAGCTCTGATTGAAATATTGAAATGTGTCAATTTGGTAAATGTAAAGATTGATTTAAAAAAGAAATAATTTTTGAATATAAAGATACTGTAAATTGAATTTTACTTTTTAAATACAATATAAAAAAAATATGAAGATGAAAAATAAAAATAGAACAAATAAATTCTAAAAAGAAAACTTTGTTAGCAAAATATATAAGATGAGTTAAACCAATAGATTTAACTAAGTCAAATCTATATTATAATGAAATTATATGATTAATTGAAGAATGAATTTTGGATGTTAAAAAATGATATTTTTGAAATAAAAAAAATTTAACTGATTTTGAAGCTAAAAAATGGATAGAAAAAGCTTTGTTAAAAATGAAAGATAAAGAAACAAATTCTAAAATCTTATGAGAGATAGATAAAAAATTAAATTTATTAAAAGCTGAAAAAAATATTTGAAAAATTTTAACAAGAAAAGATTTTTTGAAAAAAATAAATAAATTTTTAGTAATTAATAATGAAAATTCTAAAATTTCTATAAATTTTGAAGATTTAAATACAGAAGAAAACAAACTTGCAAATACAATTTTTAACAAAAGAAATACTTTTAAAGAAAAAAATTCTAAAAAATTTTACAAACCTGAAGCTAAAATAAATAAGTCAGAATGAGCTTATATGATAGAAAGAGCTTTAAGTGTAAATAAAGATTTTCTTGTAACTTTAAAATAATTTTAAAAAAAATACTAATTTAAATTAGTATTTTTTTTATATCAAAAATTAATTTGATAAATATTTTATTCTTTTTGCTTCAACTTCTTGAATAATAAAGTAAAGTATAGCTTTATATTTTGTATGTTCTGAAATAACTAAATCTATTTTTGTAGAAATATTATCAATTGTTTTAAGTCTTTCTTCTGAATTAGATAGTTTATTTTCTAGCTTTTCATAAAATTTATCCAAATATCATCTTATTGATGTTTTTATAGAAGAATCTATATTTGGATTATAAATAAAATTTTGACAATAAGTTCATTTAAGTACACATCTTTTTAATCAATCACACCATAAACTACTACTTGCTAAACATCATTTTGTATCTCTTAAACTAGCATTACATTCTCAAGCATAAAGAATATCAGCTGTATCTTTTAATGCAAAACAGAAATTAACATATGTCTTTTTTACTGAACTTTTAGATCAACAAATTGGAAAATAATCAGTACTACATTCATCTAAATTTATATCAGCTGTAACTCAAGTTCCAGTTTGTGTATCACAAGAAACTGTATAATTTACAACACAACCAGAGCTATTTTTTACTTCTGTAGCTGTACAATTAGAGTTTAAAAATATTTCAGGAGCTGAAGAACAAGTAGTTGTTCAAGTTCAAGTTCAATTTCAGTTACAATCAGAAGCTGAATTATATTTATTTTCTTTATCACTACATACTCAATCTGCTTTTTTTATACAAACAAAATTATATGAATTTGATAAAGCTCAAGTAGAACTATATGCTGTTTTTACAGGAACTTTAGTTAATAAACTACAACAACTTGCACTTTCTCAACTTATAATTTCAACTCATTCTGATTTACAAGTAGAACTTGAAGGGTTAGCAGTAAAATTTCATTTTCATAAAAATTTTCCACTTTTTTTATCATATATTTTATATTCATATGTTTTTCAAGCTTCAATTTTTTGAGTTGTAGAAGTCTTTGATAATACTATTGTTCAAGTTTTATCATCTAATGTTATTTCAGAAGCATTTCAAGTTTTATATTTGAAAGTAATTTCTAAATTATTATTTTTAATATCTTTATAAGAATATTTTATAGTAGCTAATTCAGAAGTTGTTTCTACATTTCAAAGAGTATAAGTTTTTTTACAATCATTAACTGAATTATATTCATCTTCATATTGTGATTCACAAGATTGGTCTGCTATATTCATACACATTTTATCAAATGAAGTTTGAACTGTAGAAACTACACTTCAATTTTCATCAAATGTTCTTGTAATTGCATTACTAGGAAATTTATCTTCAAGTCAACTACAACATTGTAATTGTGGTTTTTGAAAATCATCAAATGTAATTCTTTTTGGAATTATTTCTCATTTATTTACACAATTTACTAGATTTGGATTAGTTGGGTTTAAAATAGTTGTTAATAAATCAGATTTTGTTAAATGATAATTTTTACCACACCAAGCAGTAACTCAACCATTACTTGCCCAATAATCATCACAATACATGTTTGCTGTAGAAGGATATTTTTTTGTTAAAGATTTTCTAACTAAATCAGCAGAAAAAGTTTGTCATACTATACCTATTGGAACTGGATTATTAACAGCACTTGTTATACTAATTGAAAAAATAAAACTAACAATTAATAATAATATTGATTCTTTTTTAAACATAAAATATTTTTTATAAAAATAAGATATATTCATTATATTTTTATAAAAAAAAAGTCAATAAAAAATTATAGAAATTTTTTATTGACTTTTTTAAAATAATTTAAAACCTTATAAAAATTTATATTTCATTTAAAAACTCTTTTAATTGTTCTACATTTTTTATTTTTTTTAATAATCTTTCTTTATTTTCTGTTTTTGTATAAAATTTTTGTTTATAAGTTAATTTAAGTACATTTGTATACCAATCTTTTTCTTCTAAAATTATATTTTTATTTTTTTCAATTTCTTTTTTAATATCTTGAGCTTTTTCAAAAAAATCATCTCTTCATAAATTATCCAAATCTGCATCTTTTATAATTTCTTCCAAAATATTATTAGGTTCTTTTTCTAAAGTTGTAGCAATAATAATATTTTTTATAATCTTTATTTTTTCTTTATTATATCAAAAATTTTCCAAAAATATTTTAGCAATTCAAGCTCAAATTATTTCATTATTATCATATTGTATAGAAAAACCTGAATCATGAAAAATACCAGAAATAGCAAGTATTTCTAATTTTTCTATTCATAATCATTCTCTCATTCATAATTCAACAGCTCTATAAGCAACTTCTAAACTATGTTCAAATTTGTGAAAAAATAAATTATCATTAATAGGAATAAATAAATCATTTACATAGTTTTTTGATTCTATTACAACAGGAATTTCAAATATTTTATGCATTAAATATAAATAATAATAAATTACTGCCAATATTTTAGCATATATGTTTTTTAATTGCAAATTTTTATTGTGTTTGAATTTTAACATTGTACTTATGCCATTTACTAAAAAATTGACTTTAAAATGGTGGATAAAATTTGCTTTTTTTTTAATAAGGAGTAAGATTAGTATATTATAATTTTTTTAAATAAACAAATATGATAAATTTTTTAAATAAACAAAAATATTTACTTGGAAGAATTGTTTTATTTTCAATTTTCTTTTGGTATGGGTATTTGAAAGTAATTGGTGTTAGTCCAGCAGAAGATTTAGTAAAGGAACTATTCAGTGTATTTCATTTAGATATTATTTTGCCTTTTAAATATTTTTTCATTGCATTTTGATTATTTGAAATGTTGATAGGAATTGGTTTTTTGATTGGTAAATATAAGAAAATATTGCTTTTAGTATTTTTATTCCATATGTTCACAACATTTTTGCCAGTGATTTTCTTGCCAGAATTAGTGTGGCAGTCTTTTGGAGTTTTGACTTTAGCAGGACAGTATATAATTAAGAATTTAGTATTGATTATTTTAGGAGTGTTTTTGCTGGGGAGGAAATAAAAAAAAGAAAACAAATTTGCAGAATCATTGAACAGCCCCCTAAAAAGTAGAGTCTAAAAAAAGACTTTACTTTTTTTAGTTTTTAACTGTTAAGTGTAAAGTCCAAAGACATTGTTTAATAAATTTATAATAAAAAATATACTAAACAAGAATTTTTAAAATGAGATGAAAAATATATTTCTGTTACAAGTGATTATTATAATGATTATTTTTATATTCCAGATAATTAAAAATTTTTATATACATTACTATTTTTACCAAAAGTTTTTTGTATATCAAATTTTTTAAAAGGTTTATTATTTCTTTTATATTTACCTGTTTTTGGATTAAATTCATAGTTATCATTAAATTCTTGTAACATAAAAATTGAATTATTATTTTTATCTTTAGAATATTCTTCTAATGATTTATATTCTTTATATTTTTCTTTTAAGATAGAATTTAATTTATTTTTTTGCTTTTTTTCTTTATTTTGAGAATTACCAAAAACTTTTTTATTATATTTTTCTATATTTTTATAATTATAGTCAGAATAATTTTTATATTGTTCATTTTGGTTCATTTTTTTTACTTGCTTATTATTATATTTTTGTAGTCAATAAAAAAATAAATATATAAATATAATTACTGTTATAAGTAAAATAGTTCAAATAATAAAAATTATTTTCCAAAATTTTAGAATTAAATTAAAAAGTTTATCTATCATAAAAATATATTAAAATTAAAAATATAGTTAACATCAATAACTATCTACAAAAGTAGAAATTTAATATTGTGTTTAAATAGCTAACAAATAAAATACTGTAAGTTATCTACAAAAGTAGAAATTTAATATTGTGTTTAAATTTTCTTGCATAATTCTTTATTAGTTTCATCTACAAAAGTAGAAATTTAATATTGTGTTTAAATGAGAGAATTTAATATAAATATATGTAAATCTACAAAAGTAGAAATTTAATATTGTGTTTAAATAAAAACATATAGAGGTTATAAGATTAATCTACAAAAGTAGAAATTTAATATTGTGTTTAAATTATAATTTTATAGGGACAATCAGTAAATCTACAAAAGTAGAAATTTAATATTGTGTTTAAATAAAAAAATAATGGTTATAATATTATACATCTACAAAAGTAGAAATTTAATATTGTGTTTAAATATAATTCTATGATTTCTGTATTGAGCTTATCTACAAAAGTAGAAATTTAATATTGTGTTTAAATCAAGAAATAAAAGAAAATAATTTTGAATCTACAAAAGTAGAAATTTAATATTGTGTTTAAATAAAAAGACCTATTCGACGACTGGGAATTATCTACAAAAGTAGAAATTTAATATTGTGTTTAAATATGAAATTTTTTAAAGAAATTGCAATTATCTACAAAAGTAGAAATTTAATATTGTGTTTAAATAAGTTCAAACTTTTTTATCTCAATAAAATCTACAAAAGTAGAAATTTAATATTGTGTTTAAATCTCGTCTTTAGCAAGATAAGATTTAAGTATCTACAAAAGTAGAAATTTAATATTGTGTTTAAATAAAAAGAATTAATTAAAATTTTCAAATCTACAAAAGTAGAAATTTAATATTGTGTTTAAATATATTTTTTAGGTTTATATCTATTTCTAATCTACAAAAGTAGAAATTTAATATTGTGTTTAAATTTTCTTTCTGCTTCTTTTTTTGATCTTATCTACAAAAGTAGAAATTTAATATTGTGTTTAAATTAATTGGGATAAGTTCAATTAATACAGATCTACAAAAGTAGAAATTTAATATTGTGTTTAAATTAATTGGGATAAGTTCAATTAATACAGATCTACAAAAGTAGAAATTTAATATTGTGTTTAAATTAATTGGGATAAGTTCAATTAATACAGATCTACAAAAGTAGAAATTTAATATTGTGTTTAAATATACAGATGATTTAAAAGCTATCCTTTATCTACAAAAGTAGAAATTTAATATTGTGTTTAAATATCTATTATTTCCCCATCAATAACAGTTATCTACAAAAGTAGAAATTTAATATTGTGTTTAAATTTGCATAAAAATATTCCTGATGATGAATCTACAAAAGTAGAAATTTAATATTGTGTTTAAATAAATTTCTTGGCTACATCTAGTTTGTAATCTACAAAAGTAGAAATTTAATATTGTGTTTAAATATGAACAAAATTCTATTCATTGATGATCTACAAAAGTAGAAATTTAATATTGTGTTTAAATAAAGAAATAGCTGATATTATAGCAAAATCTACAAAAGTAGAAATTTAATATTGTGTTTAAATATGGCTACATCATTACAAGGAGACAAAAATCTACAAAAGTAGAAATTTAATATTGTGTTTAAATAAAAATTAGTACAATAATTAATCTTTTATCTACAAAAGTAGAAATTTAATATTGTGTTTAAATATTAAAATATATTGTAGGAATCATTTTATCTACAAAAGTAGAAATTTAATATTGTGTTTAAATATTTTATTACAGTTTGATTTGTATGGATATCTACAAAAGTAGAAATTTAATATTGTGTTTAAATCTGATTTAGATTTATAATCATAAATTAATCTACAAAAGTAGAAATTTAATATTGTGTTTAAATAAAAAAGTAAGGTAAAAGAAATAGGAAATCTACAAAAGTAGAAATTTAATATTGTGTTTAAATAACACAGTCTTTACCTTGTTTGTCTTATCTACAAAAGTAGAAATTTAATATTGTGTTTAAATAGCTGTTTTAGCTAGAATAAGGCCAAAAGATACAAATAAATTATCTTTCAAATTTATGACTTTTGGCTTGTCTAACATAATCTTAAAAAATTAAGACTTAGGTTTGCAATTTTTTTTGCATTTTTATCAATTCTTCCTTATTTAAACACAATAAAAAAAGATTTTAATTTTTAAACAAAACAATGAAATTTCCACCTTTAATAAAAAATTTTTATTAAAAGTTTTTTCAAGAGAATTTTAAAGAATAGTTTTAAAAAAAATAATTTATTTAAAACTTTTACAAAACCATTGTATATTAAAAAGCTAAAAAATCAAAATTTTTTTTATAAAAATAAAATTTCCTCTTCCTCCATTGCTGGTTGTCCATATCTAATCACCTTTTCACTATGTGCTTTTGAAATTGGAATTATTAAAATACTGTCAGCTCAAGAAAATTTTGGTGCAAAAGTCATTTCAATTTCTGTAATTAAAATATTCAAAATTCTCTGAGAATTTTTTATTTCATAAACACTATATTGTAACATTCTTCCAAATTTTTTTAATAATCTAGAAAATTTAGCTCTAACTTTATCATCAGAAATATCATATGTAACTATTAACATTTTTTTTAAATTAAAAAAAATAAATTACTCCTTTCTCCCTTGGGGGAAAGGCTGGGATAGGGGGAATTATATCTCAAACTTCGGAAATTCTTTTCTTCATTTCATAAAAAATTTATAATAATCTTTTATGAAAAAAAACATTTCTTTTTTATTATTCATAATTGCTTTCAAAAAAACCCCTGAATATTTTTTTGAATTCTGCCACGGTAAAATATATGCTCCATTTTGAAAACTAAAATCTTTAGGATTTATTTGCTTCAAATTATAAGCTTTCAACAATTCCCTGTCAATTATACACCTAAAAGGCTCCATCAAATCAAGGGCTAAACTTTTTCTAGAATACCAAGTTCTATGATAAACTCAATAATAATTATCAAATCAATAAAGTCTCAAAAGTGCTTCAATAAAATGAAATAAATAAGTATATCAAATATCTAAAAGCAAATTTTGAATATCTCTTTTTGTCCTCGGTTCCCTTCTCTCCCATCAAATTGGTCAAAAATAATTTCCAAAAAATAATTTTGCCACATTTCATTCATAACCCAAAAGACTTTCATAATTTGTAGATTCAGGAATTTTTTTAATTATTTCTTTTATTTTTTCAATATCTCTTTTTATAAACCACTGCTTTTCTCTAATATTTTTAAGTAATTTTAACTGATTATTTGTTTTTAATAAAACTATATTTTTAGCTATTTCAAGCATTTCCTCTTCTGTTTTTTCATATTGTTTTTTTCTCAAAACAAAATTTCATTCAGTTTCATTTCAAATAACTAAATAAGGTAAAAAATTTTTTTTTAGCAAAATTAAAGTAACTCAAAATTCTTGAAATTTTCTTATTAAAACACTTGTAATTGTAGTTTCTCAAATTAAAAAAATAGTAAATATTTTATATAAACTTACTTTATTTTTTATTTTTCAATTTTCTTTTATAACAAGATTTTCATTTTGAAAATTAATATTTTTTGCATCAAAACTTTCTATAAAAAGAATTTGTTTTTCATCAAAATCTGGAAATTGTAGCATAATTTTTTTTTAGAAATATTTTTATTTTATCTAAATTAAATAACTTTTTAAGCTTTTTTTAAATTAATTTTTCAAGTTTTTAAAAAATTAATTTTTAAGAATTTTTTTTATGTGAAATTTTATATCTCTTATTTTATGATTTAATATTCTTTTTTTATTATAATTTTTTATTCAATATGTTATTCATTTTCTTATTTTTATAACATATTTTATTTTTTTTCAAGGAACTATAAATAAAATTCATAAAACAAGCATTATAAGTCAAACAAAAAGTGATCAGGGGAAAATTGGTAATATAATAGGAATAATGGAAGTTATAATAAAAAAAATACCAAAAATAAACCTTATTAAAAAAGGTATTTCAATATTTGTTCTCAAGAATTGAAAAATTTTGTATTCCATAAAAAGTTTTTTAAAAATTAATATTTCTTTAAATATTTTTTAGATTTTATTTTATAAAAAATTATTTTTTTTTTATATTTTTTTTCAGTTTATTTTAAAATATTTTATTAATTACAATTTTATCATATATTTTTTATTTATGCAACATTTTTTTATTTAATCAAATAATTTTATAAAATTTAAATACAAATATTTGCATTTTTAGTTTTTTTCTTTAATATAAAAATTAGTTTTAATATAAAAATTAATATTTTATGAAAATACTTTTAGTAGAAGATAATAAGGAAATATCAAATAATATTTCAAAAATTTTAAGATTAAAGAATCCTAATTATGAAATTATTCAAGTTTTTGATGGTGAAGAAGCTGTTAAAAAATTTTTACTTGAAAAATTTGATTTTATTTTACTTGATTTAATGCTTCCAAAAATTGATTGAATAACTCTTTGTAAAAGATTTAGATTAAAATCAGAAATTCCAATAATTATAATGACTGCAAAATGACAAGATGATGATAAAATATTATGACTAGAATCAGGAGCTGATGATTATATTGTAAAACCTTTTAAAGTAGAAGAATTATATTTAAGAATTTTAAGTTTAACAAAAAGATTAAATATAAAAAAAATAAAAAAAATATGAAATATAGAAATAAATTTTTCAGATAAAATAATTAAAAAAAACTGAAAAAAAATTGAATTAACACTAAAAGAATTTCAAATATTTGATTTTATTTTTCACAAAGAAACTGTTTCAAGAACTCAAATTTTAGAAAAAATTTGGTGAGAAGAAAATTTATTTTCTAATGACAATAAATTAGATGTGAATATTTATTCTCTTAGAAAAAAATTATGAAAACATTTGATAAAAACTATCAAATGATATGGTTATTCTATAAATAAAAATTATGAAAAATAAATTTAAAACAAGTACAAGAATTTCTATTATTTTTAGTTTATTTACTTTTTTTATAATTTGATTTTTACTTATTTTTTTAAATTTATATTTATTTTTTTCTTGGTATAATAGGGAAATTTTAGAAATCAAAGAAAACCATATTATAACTAATGCAATAAATATTTGATATAAAGAAATAATTTCTGATGAAATAAAAAATGATGATAATATTTTTTTAAAATGACTTTTAGAATTAGATCTTTTTGAAGAAAAAGAAGATGATTTAAAATGATATAAAAAAATTTTTTTTAATTTATATATTAAAAATAAAAATATTTTTCTTATTTATAAAAAAGAAAATTGAAATTTTTATTCTCCATATAATGTTACAAAATATTACAATGATCAGTTACAAATAATTAAAATATGATTAATTTTATTAATTTTATTTACATTAGTTTCATATATAATTTCTAAAAAATTATTTATTAAATTAGCTTTAAAAGATATTTTTTATATTTCAAAAGAATTAAAAAATATTAATTTAAATAATATAAAAAAAATTAAATTAAATTTAGATAAAAATGATGAAATAAATATTATTTGAAATTCTTTAAATAATTTTTTAGAAATTATTGAAAAAAATAATAAATCACTTAAACAGTTTAATTCTCAAATTGCTCATGAATTCAAAACTCCTCTTATGATAATTTCTTCAGAATTAGAATTTCTTGAATTAAAATGAGTTAAAAGTGAAAGTATGAAAAGAATAGAATTTCAAATTTCAAAATTAGATAGCCTATTAGAACATTTTTTACTTCTTACAAAAATTTGAAATTGAAAAAGTATTGAAAAGAAAAATATAAATTTAAAAGAAATTATTAATAAAAATATTTTAGTTCTTAAAAAAATTTATTTAGAAAAAAATATTGCAATAAAAAATAATATAAATAGTAAAATAAATATAAATACTAATGAAGATTTTTTTGAAATTATTATTAAAAATATTTTAGATAATGCTTTTAAGTATAATAAAAATTCTTGAGAAATAATAATATCAATAGAAAATTTTGATCCTTTGTGTTTAAAAATAAAAGATTATTGAATTTGAATAAAAAAAGAAAATATAAAAAAAATTTGGGATAATTTATATAGAGAAAACCAATTCCAAAAGTGATATTGAGTCTGACTTAATTTAGTAAAAAAAATATGTGAAATTTTGAATTATGAAATAAAAGTAGAAAGTATTGAGTGAAATCAAACTACATTTTTATTAAAAATAAAATAAATATAATTTGAAAATTCATTTTAAATTCATATTGAATATGTATAATTATTTTATCTTTAAAAAAAGATATTTATATTATTTAATTAAAAATGTTATGGAAACTAAAAAAATATTTACTATATTGTTAGCTACAATATTTATTTGAGCTACTAATATTACTTTTGCTGACAGAGATTATGATGATGATAGATATGAAAAAAATGATGATAAATATGAAAGAGATTATGATGAAAAATATATAAATCCAAGTAATTTATCAGAAAAAGTAAAAAATTATATATCTAAAAATTATAATTCTGAAATTATAAAAGCTAAGATTGATCATAATGAAATTGAAGTAAAATTAAAAAATGGTACAGAAGTAAAATTTTATTCTAATGGTACTTTTAAATATGCTGAAATAGATGATGATTATAAATATAAAAAATATGACAATAAATATAGACCTGTTGAGCCAAATAATGGAATTGGTGATGGAGCTGAAAGTTTAGATGTTATTTTAAAGAAAGAAGAGAATAAAAAATTAAGAGCTTCATATAAAGCTAAATTTAAAGCAAAATTAGGTAATAGATTAGACAGTATTTCTAAAATAAAATTAGAAACAATTGTTAAAGTTATTGATAATAAAATTTTAGAATTAAAAGAAAGTACAACTAAAACAGAAGCAGAAAAAGAAAGACTTATTATTATTTATGATGCAATTAGAGATTTAATTACAGATAAAATTGCTGAATTAAATTCTGATAATATTTTAGAAGATTTACTAAAATAGTAAAAATATAAGGTTTCAAAATAAAAAATCTAGATTTAAAATTTCTAGATTTTTTTTAATCAAATAATTTTAATTGAGGATAAACTTCTCAAATATAATAATCACAAAGTTCTCTATAAATGCATTTTAAGCATTTTTGTGTATTTTGCCTAAAATTTTTTTGTAATAAATCAAAATTTTTATATTCTTTTAAAATTTTTTGAAATTTCAATAATTGCATATCATTTGGCTTATAAATTCTATATTTTTTATTATCTTTTACTGAATAAATCCACAAACTTTGTACATTATATCACATTTCTTGCAGACAAAACATTTGTCACCAAAGTTGATATTTTTGTCATAAATAAATTTTTGGTTTTCATTCTTTATCTAAAAAAATTTTAGTTTTTCTTTCAATTAATTCTTCAGTTTTTGTATTAAAAATATCTATTTTTCAGGCAATTTGGTAAAATTCTGAGTAAACTGACATTGCTTGTAAAATATGTTTTGAGCTTGAATAAGTTTTATTATCTACTTTTTCGTGAATTTTAGTTCCCTCTTTTTGGGCTTTTTCCTGATAAATATTTTTTTCATAACTATCATAAAGTGTATGATAATAAATTGATTTTGGGCAAAAAATAAAATCATTGAGAGTTGAGAGTTTGATATAGTTTTCCATAATTTTTAGTGTAAAAAAATATGATACTTTTTTAGTGTATCATATTTTTTTGGTTTTTGGAAATTA
>Ga0256834_1000338_pt1 | contig 34430 bp, 36 predicted proteins | sample 4281140metaG_FD_190536 | JGI IMG/M metagenome (GOLD analysis project Ga0256834, IMG submission 190536) | Hydrothermal vent microbial communities from East Pacific Rise, Pacific Ocean - 4281-140 | ecosystem: Environmental > Aquatic > Marine > Hydrothermal vents | place: Pacific Ocean: East...
GGAAATACTCTCGAATTGGCCAAAAGCTACGCCAGCGCTATAGGGGGCGGCAGAACAGGGATAATTCACACCACTTTCAAAGACGAGACCGAGACCGATCTTTTCGGTGAACAGGCGGTATTGTGCGGCGGAGTCAGCGCTTTGATTCAGGCCGGCTTTGAGACGCTGGTTGAGGCCGGATATCCCGAGGAGATGGCCTATTTCGAGTGTCTGCACGAGTTGAAGCTGATAGTGGATCTGATTTACGAAGGCGGTTTGGCCAACATGAGATACTCAATCAGCAACACCGCCGAATACGGAGACTACGTGAGCGGTCCAAGAGTCATCAACGATGAGTCTAAAAAGGCGATGAAAGAGATTCTAAAAGAGATTCAAAACGGCAAATTCGCCAAAGATTTCATTTTAGAAGGTATGACCGGCTATCCCAGAATGACGGCCGAAAGAAGAAACTGCGAAAACCATCCGATAGAACAGGTAGGAAAGAGACTAAGAGGAATGATGCCCTGGATAAGCGCGAACAAGATCGTAGACCAGGAGAAAAACTAACGAATAAAGCGTCGCTTTGACAAGAAGAAAAAAGAGAACTAAAAAAAGGAGCTCAAAAAGCGCAAAAAAAGGTTCGTTTTTCGGACTAAAGGCGCTTTTTGGGCTGCTGGTTGTGTCTTTTGCCGTTTTGATCAGCGCCTATTTTTCATATAAGGCCGGCTACGAAAAAGGATATTCTGCCGCCGCTAAGAGCGCTCAAAAAAAGATCGCCTCTATCAAGCGTGAGGAAAAAGAGGCTCTAAAAAAGCACTTGAGAGAGCATCTCTCCGAAATCAAGGACTATATGCAAAACAAGGCCGAAGAGACGAAACCGGCCAAAATAGAGCAAAAAGTATACCACTCCAAGCCTAAACTGGCGATTATTATCGACGACGTAGCTTTCGGGGCGCAGGTTAAAAAGTTAAAATCGCTCGGTTTTGCCGTTAACCCCTCTTTTTTCCCCCCGACCCCCAGACATCCGAATACTCCCGATCTGGCGAGAGAGTTTGACTTTTATATGGTTCATCTGCCGCTTGAGGCGGTTAACTTTTCTACGCCCGAAAAGGATACTCTAACTACCGCCTCCTCTCTCGAAGAGATCAGAGAACGGATAAAAAACATAAAAGAGTGGTTTCCCAGGGTTAAATATCTGAACAACCATACGGGCAGCGCTTTTACTTCCGATCTTGTCTCTATGAGAAAATTGATGCGCGTTTTAAAGGAGGAGGGGCTGTTTTTCGTCGATAGCAGAACCACTCCGAACACCAAAGTGCCGGCGGTGATGAAAGAGATTGGAAACAGATATATAGCCAGAGACATATTTTTGGATAACGAACCCGACGAAGGGTATATAAAAAATCAGCTCAAAAAAGCTGTAAAAATCGCCAAAAAAAGAGGATATGCCGTTGCTATAGGCCATCCGCACCCCAAAACCATCGAGGCTCTTAGGAACTCTAAAGATATTTTAAAAGAAGTGGAGTTAGTATATATTAACCAGTTATAAGTGACAAAAAAAAGACGGAACGGACAATGAAAAAGATTGCCCTGGCTTTTGCGGTGGCGCTGCTGCTCTATTTTTTGGGTTCGTTGGTATTTTCGCAGGTTCAGGCCAGACTAATAGGTGTCGTGGCTTTTTTGGTGGTGTTGTGGAGTAACGAGGGTCTTCCGCTGGGCGCGGTATCTCTTTTACCCTTGATCCTCTTTCCGGCTTTGGGGATACTGGATCTAAATTCTGTGACTCCTAATTATTCGAAATCGATAATATTTTTATTTATCGGCGGTTTTTTGCTGGCCATCGCTATGCAAAAGAGCAGACTGCACGAGATACTGGCCGCGAAACTTCTCTCTTTTTTCCCTGATACGCCCAGGGGAATAATCTACTCGTTGGCGATTACTTCAGCGGTTTTGAGCTCTTTTTTGTCGAATACCACGGTAACTTTGATGATTATGCCTATAGCTCTTTTTCTGACCGATAATTTGAAACTCAAGATCAGATTTTTGTTGGCTACCGCTTACGGAGCCAGCATAGGAGGAATCTTCACTCCCATCGGAACGCCGCCCAATCTGATACTGTTGGGTTTTATGGAGGATGTGGGAGTTTCGGCGCCTACCTTTTTGGAGTGGATGATGTTGACCTTTCCGGTTATCGCCGCGATGTTGATATTCGTTCCGTACTTTTTGTCGCTATCGGTTCAAGGCGAATCTATTAACAAAAGGGAAAACTCCGCCAAAGGGTTGAGCGTCCAGCAAAAGAAACTGGCGGCAATTTTGGCGGCGCTGGTGGTTTTGTTGCTTTTAAACGCTCCGATAAAACCCTTTTACGACGGTTTGGGGCTCAATGAAAAGATGATTTTGCTGGGGTTTGGGCTTCTTCTTTTTCTGCCCGGTATAGATCTGCTCAAATGGGAGGATTTCAAGGATATGCCCTATGAGATCATATTTCTATTTGGTGCCGGGTTTACCATAGCCGCCGCTTTTATAAAAACCGGTTTGGCTTCCTCGTTGGCCGAACATTTCGGAGTGTTCGGATCGCTGCCGCTGTTTGTAATTTTGTTTATGGTAGCTCTTTTTGTGTCCTTTTCCACTGAAATAACCAGCAATACTGCACTGACTAGTATCGCTTTGCCGGTTTTTTACGAGTTTGCCAAAAATAACGGCGTGGAGCCCCATATAATACTGTTTATAGCCACTATATCGGCCAGTTACGCGTTTATGCTCCCGATAGCCACGCCGCCCAACGCCATCATAATGTCCAGCAGAGTCATAAAGGTCGCCCAGATGGCCAAGACCGGATTTTGGATTAATATATATGGAGTAACCGTAGTTTCCATAGTCGCTATTTTCTTCTGGAGCGGATACTTTAACTAGCTATGAAGTATATAAAAAACGATCTCTTTTCTAGGTGCGGATTTGATAAGGTTTACTATATAGGAGATCTTGCGCTTCTCAAAAGGCCGGCGGTTTCCATAGTCGGCAGTAGACGGCCCACCTTTTATGCCAAGAGCATGACGAAGAAGATCGCATCCTGTTATGCGAAAAGGGGTTTTGCCGTCGTCAGCGGAGCGGCGATGGGTATAGACGCGATGGCTCACGAGGGAGCCGGATACGAAAATACGATTGCGGTTCTTCCTTGCTCCTTAGATAGAGTATATCCCAAATCCAATGCCGCTTTGATAGAAAAGATCGGCCGTAGCGGTCTGCTGCTTTCACCTTTTTCGCCAACTTTCGAGGCTACGAAATGGAGTTTCGTGGTTAGAAACAGACTTGTAGTAGCCCTTGGCGATTTTTTGATCGTTCCCGAGGCGGAATCCGGCGGAGGCTCCATGAGGAGCGCAGAACTGGCTCTTGAAATGTCCAAAGAGATTCTCGTACTTCCGCATAGATTAGGCGAAAGCTCGGGAACTTTCGAGCTTTTGAGAAAAGGTTTGGCGAAAGAGATTATCGATCTTGAAAAGATCTGTCCAACCGAAAAGAGCGATCCGTTTATAGAATATTTGAAGAGCTCTCCATTTTATGATGAGGCTCTGGAGAGATATCCCCAGCAAATCGTCGAAGCCGAACTCGATCAAAAGATAGAGGTGATCGATGGCAAGATCTTTTACAAAGGGTAAAATGAATCTTACCGCAGATATCGCCGAAAGGAACGTAGCCGTTTTTAAAAACGGCAGATTCGACTCGCCGTTGGATAGTACGAGAGAGTTTGGGTTGAGAGATATCATAAAATGGATGTTGACTCCAAAACCGAAACGCGGATCCTCCAAATGCGTAAAGTGCTCCGAGGATTTCGGATTGAACGGAGTATGCTGGTTTGGGCACGCCACTTTTTATATAAGAGTGAACGGTTTTCATTTGATGTGCGATCCGGTTTTTTTCGATATTCCTTTTCATAAACGGTCCGTAAGGTGCGATTTGCTGGATAGAATAGAGCGTGTGGACGCCGTTTTGATATCGCACAGTCACTACGACCATTTGGATCTCAAAAGCCTTAAAGAGCTGATTTCTCGATTCGATCCGCTATTTATTGTGCCTAAAAAAACCTCTTTGCCGGCAAAAGCGAAGGTCGTAGAGATGGAGTGGTTCGAGTTTATAGATTTTGGGGCTCTTAGAGTAATCTTTTTTCCGGCCAAACACTGGAGCTCGAGAAGCTGGCTGGACAAAAACAGATCTCTTTGGGGAAGTTTTATGATAGAGGGCGAAAAGAGTATCTTTTTTGCCGGAGACAGCGCTTATGCGCACCACTTTTCAGATATATCCAGACTCTGCGAGACGGATATCGCGATTTTACCTATAGGCGCTTATAGTCCCGAATATCTCATGTCTCATAGCCATATGAATCCGTATGAGGCGCTGAAAGCATTTTACGATTTGGGCGCCGATGTGTTGATTCCTATGCATTACGGAGTTTTCGATCTCTCGCTGGAGCCGCTTTGTGAACCGTATGAAGTGATGAAAACCGTTTTTTCTAAAGCCGAATTTCTCAATATAGGAGAGTGTTATACATGGTAAAGAAAATGACTTTGGGCGAATACGCGAAAAAGATGCGAAAAAGCAGGTACGAAATAATCAGAATGTGTCTTAGAGGGGAATTGGAGTGCCAAGAAGAGATCGAAAACGGCAAGAAGGTAACCTATATACTTCTAAAAGAGGAGACTAACGATAAAAAAAGCGAGAATAACGGGCTTTTAAGTATCATTAAAACTCGAAATAGCGAAGTTTCGCGAAATTTGATAGAGCTGTTGGAGAGTGAAAAACATGATATTTTCTACAGCCACGGCGAGTATTATATCTATTTTCCGCTTTTGGGTAGAGCTTTTAGGGTATTAGAGGAGAACAAGAGCGTATCAGAGCTTAGAAAGCTCTGATACTATTTTTTTTCGGTGGAGTGGTGATCTTTATGCTCTATGTAATCTTTTTTGATCATCTCTTTTTCCCCCTCTTGGAACCAATAGGGGTTGAGATACTCAGAAGCAAAGCTTACGGCAGCAAAAGCGAAGATTCCCAAAAGAACTTTTTTCATAATGCCTCCTTATATTGTTTATGAGAATTATACTCATTATTACTTAAATAGGACTTAATTTATCCTATTTAAATAGAAATTTTGGAGAGGAGTAAATATGAGGCTTTACAAAGTAGCGCTTCTGTCTTTTTTGTTGGTTATTGTTTTGGCGACATTGTGGCGTATCGTACCGATTTTGGAGAGTCGTTTCGCATCGGTTCCCAAGACCGTCGTACCGCGCGGAGAGCTTAGCCGGCTGGAGCGAAGCAATATAGAGATTTTTGAAAAGAGCAAAGATAGCGTAGTGTACATATCTACACTGAAACAGGTTGTGGATATTTGGAGTATGACGCTTTTTGACGTTCCTAAAGGAACGGGTAGCGGATTCGTTTGGGATTCTTTCGGACATATAGTCACCAATTATCACGTTATCCAGGGAGCAAGCAGAGCCATGGTACGTTTAAGTAACGGCAGAGATTACGAAGCCGTTCTCGTAGGGGCCGATCCCGATCACGATCTGGCCGTTTTGAAAATCGATCCGGTACCGGGAGTGATGAAGCCGGTCTCTTTAGGAAGCAGTTCGGATCTGAGAGTAGGGCAGATAGTATACGCTATCGGTAATCCCTTCGGACTAGACTGGACTATGACTATGGGAATAATTTCGGCGACAGACAGAGTCATACACGAGCCAAACGGAGTCAAGATCAAAAACGTAATACAGACCGATGCGGCCATAAATCCCGGAAACTCCGGAGGTCCTTTGCTTGACAGCGCAGGAAGGGTTATAGGAGTAAACACGGCTATTTATTCTCCTAGCGGAGCCAACGCCGGTATAGGATTCGCTTTGCCTATAGATCTGGTAAATAGGGTGGTTTCCTCTTTGATATCGTACGGATATTATAAAAAGTTGACTTTGGGAATTAAGAGCGACGAGAGACTCAACAGATTACTAAAAAGAAAATTTGGAATTTCGGGTGTGGCGGTTTTAGGGGTTGAACCCGATTCAATAGCGGCTATGGCAGATATAAAACCGGCACGTATCTATTCGGACGGATCGATAGAGTTTGGAGATATAATAATAGCCGTAGATTCGATTCGAGTCTCTTCGCTGAACGATCTTGAAGAGCTACTAAGTAAAAAAAGCCCGGGAGACAAGATTGTTCTTAGTTTAAAAAGAGGATCTGAAAGAGTCGATATAGAACTGAGAATGCCCTAAGCCGATCTCGCTTCCGTTTACTCTTCAATGCCGCCATTTAGGACCGAGCCGCTATCGGTTATGAGATAGGACTTTTTGGCGCCGGCGATATTTTCTTGCGGCTTTTTCTCATTCGATGTTACGCGTTTTTGGATTTTAGTGAAGCCTTGCGGGAGCTGCTGGAATTTCGGCGGCAAATAGCTAGAATGCCGCCGCTTCATCAAGCGTCTTTGAGTTTGAACTGATCTATAAACTCTTCTATATCTTCGTAAAGGGCCTGGAGATCCTCCTCGTGTTCGACTTCGTCCGCCAATATTCTGCTGGCTATGTCGTAGGTGACTATGTCTTTGTCTTTTGTTATTTCGGCCAGTTTGCTATATACGTCTATAGCGCACTGCTCGCCCTTTATAGCCTGCTCCAGGACTTTTAGAACGTCCGGATTTTCGGGCGCTTCGTAAGCGCAGTTTGCGTATTTGAACCAATCTTTAGGATGCAACAGGGGTTCTCCGCCCAGCTGCATGATTCTCTCGGCCACCATGGTTGCGTGCCTTAGCTCGTCGGCGGCGTGCTGGTTCAATTCGGCGACGACGCCGTCTTTCATTATCCCTTTTACCACTTTTGCCTCTATAAAATATTGGTAATAGGCCAGCCATTCATCGGCGTATGCCCTGTTTAGGAGGTCTATTACCTCTTTGGCTTCGATTCCCTTTAAAATGCTGATTCCTTTGCGTGCCATGAACGCTCCTTTCTGTTTTTAAAGAAAAATTTTTTCCTTTGATACATTATTGCACTAAATACCTTATCGGTAGATTAAATCGTTTTCAACATATAGAATAAAACTATTTTTTAAATAAAAATTGTTTAATAACTAAATTATGCAGTTGACATTATATGGCATAATATTGTATATATAAAGCACGCGTACTAATATTGGAGGGTTAAGTGACATTAAAGTGAAATATGTTAAAAGTAGCGGTTAAATTCAAGGGGGAAAAACGATGACCGAGTCTATGGACTATACCGAACTGTTAAAAGAGCACGATCTAAAGGCTACGCCGCAGCGCGTTATTTTTTTGGACGAACTGCATAAAGCCGGACATTTGAGTATTGAGGAGCTCGAAACAAGAGTAAAGAGGGTAATCCCTACCATTTCTACGGCAACGATATATAAAAATATAAACTCTATGGTGGAAAAGGGGCTGCTCAACGAGGTGAAACTGGCCGGAGTAAAAACCAAATACGAGATCAAAAAGAGCAGGCACGGACATCTGTTTTGTGAATCGTGCAAGGAGATATACGATATCGAAATCGATACCGAGTGTCTGTCGGTGCAACTGGATATAGGTAACGATATACGAGATATAGAGGTCTCCGTAAAAGGAATCTGCCCCTCTTGCGCGAAAAAGAGCGATTAATCTTTTATCGCTCTTTTGAATCTGATCTCTATCGATTCGATAATTTCCGGAGCGAAAACAGATTTTTGCGAAGATATCAGATACGAAATAGTTGAAGTCACGGCGGCGAAATGGGCTACTTCTATTCCGAAAAGCTCCGCGGCGAGAATTGTAGTGGCGATTGGCGAGTTTGTGGCTCCCGATAGAACCGAAACAAATCCTAACGCAGCGTATAACGCCACGTCCGCCTCAGCCGTTTGAGCAAACAGATTACCGCAGACCGCTCCTATAAAAAACAGAGGCGTTACGAATCCTCCGCTTCCTCCAAAGCCCAGCGTTATCAAGGTAAATAGGGTCTTTAAAATAGGATCGTACCATTCGAACTCGTTTGTGATATAAAAGGCGCGATTAATCGTATCAAGACCTAATCCGAGATATTTATCTCCAAATAGATAGGTCAGAGCAATTAACAGGACTCCTCCTATAAAGCCCTTTAGAACCGGATCGAGTTCATGTTTTGCGAGACGATTGGCTAGATTCATAGCGACTATGACGCCATATGCCGCGGCTCCGAAAAATATTCCGGCGGCGACAGCCTTTATCAAATTCAAAATTTCCCAAAAATCCGGAACCAGTGCGACGTAGATAGGATGGTAAATATACTCCACTTTTAAAATATGCATGCTCCAGTAGGCGACGAAACTGGAAATAAAAGATGGCACCAGTACTCTATATAGAATTTTACCCGAAAAGAGCGCTTCGAGAGCGAAAAAACCGGCCGCTATCGGCGCTCCGAAAACCACGGCGAATCCCGCGCTTACCCCGCTGATTATTAGAACTATTTTGTGCTGCTCTTTAAGGCGTAGCGCTCTAGCGCCCAGAGCCGAGACAAAAGCACCTATTTGCGCCGACGGTGCCTCTTTGCCCGCCGATCCTCCAAAAATCAACGTTATCAACGTTGCAACCTGTTTGGAGAAAAAAGCGGCCGTTTTTGGTCCGTTTTTGTCGAAAATGGCGGATTTGACCACCTCTTCGGTACCGTCTCCTACGGCTTCTTTCCATTTGTAGCCGGTCAGTGCGGCGCTAAGAGCCAAAGCTAAAGGTAAAAAAATAAAGGAGGGAGCCCCAAAAAGCTTATGTAAATCGAGATAATTTATGGAAAACTCCAAGAAAATAAGAGCACCGCCCACAGCGAAACCCACGATAGCACCCGTGAGTGCTGCTATTGCGCTCCATTTGACTATATCGAAGGAGGTTCTGTAAAATTTTTTATATCCTCTAACCAATTTTTGTCTGTTAAAGACTCTATTCATCTCTAAAGTGCGCCACTACCGGGGCGTGATCGCTGGGAGTTGGGGATCTTCTTTTTCTGGTCCACAGATCCACATCTATATCTTCGCATCGTTCAAAGGCGTTAGGAGAGGTGAGAATATAGTCAATTCTCATACCCTGATTCCTCCAGATGGCTCCGTTTTTATAGTCCCACCATGTAAATCCCGGTTCGTTAGGTCGGAGCTCTCTGTAAGTATCCACCAAACCGATCGAGACAAAATCCTCAAAAGCCTCCCTCTCCTCATCCATAAATCCTATGCTTCCCTTTAACAAAACCGGATCCCATACGTCCATATCGTCTCTGGCTACGTTCATGTCGCCGACTACTATCAGTTTTTCTTTTAGAGAGAAGTTTTCGACTATATAGCTTTTTAGTTTCGAGAAGAAGCGGAGCTTATATATCAGTTTTTCTCCTTCAAGATCTCCGTGAGGAGCGTATACGTTTATTATACGATAATCACCGGCTTTTGCGGCGATAACTCTTTTTTGGTTATCAAAGAGGGAATCGGCGAACCCTTTTTTTATATCGTACAGAGGATATTTTGAGCATATCGCTACGCCGTTGTACCCTTTTTGTCCGAAAACTGCGCAATCGTATCCTAAACGTTCGAAGCGTTCAAAGGGAAAGTTCTCTTCGGTACATTTTATCTCCTGCAGGGCCAGCAGGTCTACAGCTCTTTTTTCCTTTAGCCATCTCTCTAACAGATCCATTCTCGCTCTTATCGAGTTTACGTTGAAGGTGGCTATCTCCATAGATCTCCTTTAACGAGTTCAGTATAGCCGAGTTGATCCCTCTTTTGTCCAGAGTTTCCGAAGGCTTTTTTTTCGGTTTTCTAAACTCCAGGTAAGTTCCTATAAGCGCAAACAGCACTATAAATATCAGTATCGAGACTCTGGATATTGTATCGGTACTCAATCTGCTCTCTCCAGCAAAGAGGGGTATATCAGCGCGCGCAGTTCAAACAGACCCTCTTCGTATAGCAGTTCCGTTATGGAGGATTTTTTTATTTTAACGTTTAAATACTCGCAACCCAAAAAATAGCCTACGGTCTCCGAAATATCCGGTTCGTGCCCAACCATCGCCAGGGTATTTGCTCCGCTATGCTTTTTTATCACTTTTAAATAGTCGCTTTCGGAGGCTCCCGGATTGAGGAGAGGCTCTTTTACCAAAGGTGCTTCTTTAAAGAATTCGTTCAATATTTTGGCGGTCTGGTATGCTCTAACAGCCTCCGAAGAGACGATCAGATCGATTTTGAATGTATCTTTGAGGGCTCCAAATAGTTTTTTTGATCGTTCTATCCCTTTTTGAACCAGAGGTCTTTTCATATCGTTACCGAAAAAGAGCGCTCTGTCCGCCGCTTTTGCGTGTCTGATCAGCAGTATCCTCACTCTCTCTCCTCGCACTCTTTTATTAGTTTATAACCTTTTGCCGCTTTAAGTTTCAAAGGTATTTTGTAGTACTGTTCTATCCCCTTTTTGATGATCCAGCCGGCAACTCCTGCGATGTTGAATCCAAAAGGGGTAACTACCAAGGCGTATCTTCCTCCCAGCGCTATCGCAAGACCCCTCAGCTTTATATCAGCCGCTATCGGCGATTCTTTTTTGATAGCGGCGATAACGTTGCGCGCCGCTATCACTCCGCTTTGTTCCGCGCTTTGGGCCGTAGGGGGGATCGATTTTCCGTTTTTGTCTTTGAGATCGGCGGCGTCTCCCACGGCGAAAATATTTTCCGTTACTCTAAGATATCGATCCACTTTCAAAAAACCTTTTTCGCTCTTTTCGAATCTGAGATTCTTAACAAAAACCGACGGCTCTATACCGCCGGCAAATATCGCGAAATCGAACTTTATCTCTCTTTTGTCGTCCAAAACGGCTACGTTGTCTTTGACCTCTTCGACGCGGCTCTTCACGAGAGTCACCCCCAGGGAGTGGAGCCGGGCTATAACGGTTTCTTGACTCTTTTTATCCAGACCTTTCAAAATATGGGAGGAGATCAGGGATATTTTTATGTTGCCGCAAGTTAGAGCGTTGTTTTTCGTATATCTGTTGAAATACTCCTTCATCTCGGCAGCTATCTCAATACCGCTGAGTCCGCCTCCTATTACGGCTATGTTAAAGCTTTTTTCGGCTCTTTGGGGTTCCAGTCTTTCGAAGAGTTCTGTTTCAAAAAACTGTTTTACCTTCAGAGCCGCTCTGAGGCTTTTTACTCCCAGGGAACGTTCGCCTTTTTCTTCGAAACCTTCCAGAAAACGGGTGACGCTACCTGTGGCGATAATAAGATAATCGAATGGGTATTCGCCCTTTTCGCATATAAGACGGCCCTCTTCAATCCCTTTTGCGGTATCGGAAACGAATTTAAACCCTTTTTCAAAACTGGCTACGAGGGTCGGCAGATAGATTAGAGTGTTTTGAATGGGGATTTTGGAGGCTACCAGATCGTAGCTCTCCGTTTGCAGATAGTGGTAGGTGTGCTGATCGATTAATACAACCTCCATCTCCTCATCATAGGAGGCCAGCGTCTCCAATGCCTTAATTCCTCCGTAACCGCCGCCCAGTATAATAACCTTTTTCATAGTGGCTCCTTTCGTAGCCTCCCCCTAAATACAAGCTCTCCCTTTTTCAGATTATAGGAGTACCACTCTTAAAACTCTATAAGATTAGCATAGCGTCGCCGTAACTGTAGAAGCGATACCTTCGTCTAACAGCCAGTTCGTAAAGCTCCATCGTCTTTTTTAGGCCTATAAACGAAGCAACCAGCATTATCAGAGTCGATTTTGGCAGATGGAAATTTGTCAGTAGATGATTGACTCTAATGGGAGGATTCATAGGGTTTAGAAATAGATCGCACTCTCCCGAGGGGATTTTTGTTCTGGCGTAATATTCTACGGCTCTGGTAACGGTGGTTCCGACCGCCAATATTTCCCGATCGGAGTCTATCAGTTTTTGTGTTCGTTTTGGTATTTCGAAAAACTCCTTGTGCATGGAGTGTCCCTCTATTCTATCGGTTTTGAGGGGCAAAAACGTTCCGGCGCCTACGTGGAGGGTGACGAAGAACGTATCAAACCGTTCGGTAATCTCTTTTTTTAACTCCTCGCCGAAATGAAGCGAAGCGGTAGGCGCGGCAACGGCTCCGTATTTTTGGGCGAAAGGGTTTTGGTAGAGTTTTTCGTCTTTTTTGGAGGCGGAACGTTTTATATAAGGGGGCAAGGGAACGATTCCTCTTTCGTTCATAAACTCTATAAGCGCTTCAAAATCCATAGGCGAGCCCTTTTGGTAAAAGCTAACCACTCTCATACCGTTTTGCCCCAGCTCTTCCACGATGGCGGTAACCGAGTCCTCGAAAATGAGCCGACTGCCCTTTTTCACTCTGCCTCTGATAAAGACTTCGTATCTGCCTTTTGAGAGAGGTCTATCCAGCAGGAGCTCGATTTTGCCGCCGCTGCTTTTTTTACCGAATAGCCTTGCTTTGATAACTTTGGTATCGTTGAACAATATAGCGCACTCTTTACCGATTAGATCTGGCAGGTTTTTTACAAAGGAGTGTTCCGTTTTACCGCTTTTTCTATCGTAAACTAGCAATCTTGCGTTTTGGGGAGGGTCGGCCGGTTCTGAGGCGATGAGCTCTTTGGGAAGCTCATAATCGTAGCTCTCCACCAGCGAAGGGTCCAAAGACTCACTCATTGGCGTTTTCCGCTTTGTGTGGATTGATTATTTTCGCTATTAAAATCGAGACGCCATAAAGAATGATCAGCGGACCGGCCATCATTAGCTGCGAGAGGATATCCGGCGGCGTCAATAGAGCCGCTATCGCGAATATGATTACGATCGCGTATTTAAAGAAGCCTTTGAGACTCTCATCGGTAACCAGCCCCAAGGTAGCCAGGAAAAAGGTTATTACCGGCAGTTCGAAAGATAGTCCGAATCCGAACATCAGCTTGGTGAAAAAGCCTACGTATTCGCCTATGCTGGGCAAAGCGGTAAAGAGCTGGCTACCGAAATTTATGAGGTAACTAAATCCGTACGGAAAGACAACGTAGTAGGCAAAAAGCGCACCGGCTACGAACATTACGGTGGCGGAAATCACAAAGGGCAGAACCATCTTTTTTTCGTGTTCGTACAGACCCGGCGCTATAAAGAGCCACAGTTGCCAAAAGATTACCGGAAGCGAGAGTATGATCGAAGCGAAAAAGGAGACTTTTAGCGCCGTAAAGAAGGCTTCGCCCACTTTGGTAAATATTACGTTGCTTCCTGGAGGCAGGGACTCTTTTAGGGGTATCATCATCCAATCTAGAATATACTCCCAAAAGGTAAAACAGACCACGAACATGACAAAAAGGGTGGCTATGGATATCAGCAATCTTTTTCTGAGTTCGGCCAGATGGGGTTTTAAATCTTCAAACATTTACTTTGTCCTTATCCTCGAAATCCTCTCTTTTTTTGAACTTGACCACCTCTTTTTTGGCGTTTTCTCTTTTGACTTTGTCTTCGTTCTCCCTTTTTTGTTCCGCAAGATCGCTTATATCCTCTAAATCTTCTATGTGAACCAGTTCCTGGACCTCTTTGCTTACGGTGTCCATCTTCTTTTTATACTCCATCGCCTCCTCTTTGAGTTCGCTGATTTTAATCTCCTCTTCGAGAGAGACTTTGGCGTCGTTGATCGCTCTTTTTACGCTTTTTAAAAATTTGGCCGTGTCTATCAGAAATTTCGGAAGCTTTTCCGGACCCAAAAATATGATGGCTACCACGGCTATGACCAGCAGTTCGGCAAATCCCATAATCAACCCTTGTAGAGACGCTTTAGGGGAATTTTACATAAAAAGAGATTACAAAACTATAAAGTTTCGCCCAGAATGTAAAGCGCCAGCTCGTCGGCCAGAAAAAGATTTTTCGCATAGTATCTGCCATTTTTTAGAGTAAGCTTCTCGCCCACCAGGTCGTCGGCCCTCTCTCTCATAGATAAGGGCAATAACTCGCGTTCGACGCCTACTACGCTTCTTAGACCCAAAAAGAGTTTCTCGATCAGGAGATCGGACCGAGACAGCGTCTCTATCCGGGTTTTTAGCGGATCTTTTATGTATGCGCGGAGATCTCTTTGCGAATAGAATCGCCTGCTATCGTAAAACCCTACGGCCCCGCAACCTACGCCGATATACGGTTCGTGCATCCAATAGCCCAGATTGTGCATGCATATTCTGCCGTAGTTTGATACTTCGTACTGGCTGAATTTATCTTGTAGTTTTTCGCCGATCAGCAGATAAAATGGCTCTTCGCTGTTTTTGACCTCTTTGCCGTAAAACGCGGTTTGCTCCTCTATCGTTAGCTCGTAGGCGCTGACGTGTTCTATGGGCAAAGAGAGCAGAATATCCAGATCCTCGTCGATTAGCCGTTTATTGTCGATACTGCACTGATATATAATATCGCAGGAGATCCTTTCAAATCCGGCCTCTTGGGCTCTGTAGACAGCTGAAAGGGCCTCTTTTGAGGTGTGGGATCTGCCTAGGAATTTAAGTTTTGCATCGTTAAAACTCTGAACTCCCAGACTGATTCTGTTAACTCCCAGGCTTCTCATTCCCAAAAGCCACTCCTTGGTGGCGCCGGTAGGATTGGCCTCTGCCGTGATTTCTGCCTCCGGAAGCAGATAAGGTGATATTAGATCGAATATCTTTTCGTAATATCCCCATTCGGCGCAAGAGGGGGTCCCTCCTCCAATAAAGACCGTTTTGAGGCTTTCAGCTCTTTGTAGTTCATGTTCGAGTTGAAGCGTCAAGGCTTCGAAATAGGCTCGTTTTAAATCGTGGTTTTTCGTATAGGATACGAAAGAGCAGTAGTGACATTTGCTGTCGCAAAAAGGTATGTGGATATATAGCAGCATCTCTTCACCTTGCGCCTTCGAGCGGCTTTATCAGAGTTTAATTCGATGTTGGTTAATATATCACAACTTTAATTTGAATATGAAAAGGTCGGATTCCGATAATGAATCAAAAACGATACAGACCCAATGTGGCCGCCGTGGTACTCTCTTCGAAATATCCGGAAAAAGTGGAGTTCATGATCGCTCTACGAAACGACGTGGATAACGCGTGGCAGTTTCCTCAAGGAGGAATAGACGAGGGAGAAAGCCCCAGAAGGGCGCTTTTTAGAGAGTTGAAAGAGGAGATAGGCACGGATGAGATAGAGGTGATAGCGGAATATCCGCATTGGGTCAGTTACGACTTTCCGAAAGTTATCGCAAAAAAGATGTATCCTTACGACGGACAGAAACAGAAATATTTTCTGGTGAGGCTAAAGCCTGGAGCCAAAATAGATCTAAAGACTAAAGAGCCGGAGTTTAGAGAGTACAGATTCGTTCCTCTAAAGGAGCTTTTCAAATACGTTACCTATTTTAAACGGCCGATATACAAAAAGGTTATCGACTATTTCAAAAAAGAGGGGTACATTTAGAGCTCAAAGAGCGGACAAGGTCCGTTTTTTGAGCCCTAAAACTGTGTAAAGGATGCGGATGCTGGTCGTTCAGAAATATGGCGGGACGAGCGTTGGAAGTCTCGAGAGAATACAAAACGTGGCAAACAGGGTGGCCAAAACCAAAAAAAGCGGCAGCGACGTGGTCGTAGTCGTTTCCGCCATGAGCGGAGAGACGAACAAACTGATAGAGTACGCCAACCACTTTAGCAAAACTCCCAGCAGAGAGGATATGGATCTTTTGCTAAGTTCAGGGGAGAGAGTGACGGCGGCTTTGCTATCGATAGCCTTGAACGAGATGGGATTAAAGACCGTGGCCATGACCGGCAGGCAGGCCGGAATAGTTACGGATAGTTCCCATACTACCGCCAGGATAGAAAAGATAGATCCTGAGCCGATCAAGAGGGAGCTGGAGGCCGGAAAGATAGTTGTTGTAGCGGGTTTTCAGGGTATTAGCAAAGACGGCAAAGTCACCACTTTGGGCAGAGGAGGTAGCGATCTTACCGCCGTGGCTCTAGCAGGTGCTCTGGGCGCGGCTAGATGCGAGATATATTCCGATGTGGACGGAATATATACCACCGATCCGAGAATCGAGCCAAAAGCGAGAAAACTGGACAAAATCAGTTACGACGAGATGTTGGAGCTGGCGAGTCTCGGGGCGAAGGTGTTGCAAAATAGGAGCGTGGAGCTGGCGAAAAAGCTGGGAGTGGTTATCGAAGCCAAAAGCAGTTTTAACGACAACAGAGGAACTATAATAACCAAGGAAGAGGATATCATGGAAAAGCCATTGGTCAGCGGAATAGCACTTGATAAGAATCAGGCCAGAGTCAGCCTAAGAGGAGTAGAGGACAGACCGGGTATAGCCGCGGAGATATTCAAGGCGTTGGCGCAGGAGAATATAAACGTCGATATGATAGTACAGACGATAGGTAGAGACGGCAAGACCAATTTAGATTTTACGGTACCGCAAAACGAACTTGAGCGCGTAAAACTGATTATGGACAGATTCAGCCACGAATACGAATCGATAGATTACGATCCGAAAATAGCCAAAGTATCCATAGTCGGCGTAGGCATGAAATCGCACAGCGGCGTAGCCAGCAAGGCTTTTGAGACCTTGGCGGCCGAGAATATAAACATAGAGATGATAAGTACCAGCGAAATCAAAATCTCGATGATTATTGATGAAAAATATAGCGAACTGGCCGTCAGATCTCTGCATGAGGCTTACGAGCTGTATAAATAGCGGAGAGATTGATGGAGTTCGACAGATGGACGCTCAACGCCATAAGATATGACGAGACTATGATGAGCTGGATGGAGGAGCGCAGATACGACTGGGTTCCTCTGGCTTCGGCCGCTATCGAAAAGATACTATCTGGCCACAGCGTCGTGGTGGTTACGGACGGCGAGAGGGAGTGGTTCGGAGAGTATATACTCTACGCTCTCAATCGTCCCGACAGAAAAAGGCCCATGATACCAGTTTATCTTCTGAAGAATATGGTCCCCTATCTTGACTCTTTGAAAAAAAGCGAAGATATCGATCTGCTGTACGATATGCTCTCTTTGTCTTTCAAAGAGGAGTACTTTTTTTGGTATATAGGCAGAGCCGATTCTCCTCGCAGTTCTATAGCCAAGAGAAAAGAGGACAGTTTTTTATGGATCATGGATGAACAGATGCAGAACAATTTCTATCTGAAATCTTTCGACGACCTGCTGGATATGAAGCTGTTTCAGCTTTTTAGGCTCTTTGATAGGAGTCTCGAAGCCGCACTCTTTGGAGAAGTCGATCTCAAATGAGCGCGCTGGCGGAGATTTTGATATGTGACGACCCGGAAAGCACGGCGCACTTGCTAAAAGAGGAGTTTACCGCAAACAGGGTCGTTTTGCTAATTAGAGAGGAGTTCGGAATCGAAGACGCTAAAGAGGCCATAAAAGAGGCCTATATAGCCAGCGAAAAGGAGAAGCTGATAGTTTTGGCCGCAAAAAAGTTTAATATCTACTCCCAGAACGCGCTCTTAAAGATTTTGGAAGAGCCGCCAAAAAATATTCTTTTTAAGATTCTCTGTACGGCTAAATCCTCTCTTTTACCCACCATCAGATCGAGATTGCCCGTTAGAAACTTAAAAAAAAGAGACGCAAAGCCCTCCCGAAAGATCGAAAAAATAGATCTGGAGGAGATTCTTAACATGCTGAAACAAGAGAGAATTGAAGCTGAGGAGGCGAAAGAGAGCGTTTATGAGGCCTTCAGACTCTTTTTAAGATCCGAACCTAAACCGGGGGCCAAAACTCTTGAGGCGTTCGAGGAGTCGCTAAAGTTGCTGGAACTCAACTCCAATCCTAAGACGGTACTTTTAAGGCTCTATCTAAATATATTAAAGAGTAGAAGATGAGAGTAGTTAAAATTTCCTCCCAAAGCGACGTTATAAAAATAATGGAAAGACTCGGCGTAGATCCGGCCGGAACTAAAATAATGGAAAAAAAGTGCGAAATAATGCTTTTTTTAATTAAGGATCTGCCCGTAGGGGCCGCAAATATACTAAAACAGGACGCTCTCTCTATTGGAGCGGATGCGGCCCTTCCCAGCGGAGCGGTTACCTGCAGTTTCAAAAAGTGCGATCTGCTGCTGATGGGAACCAAAAAACACATCGAGATTCTCTCTAAAAAAGAGAAGGCCCAGCCGTACGGATTGAAGGATCTAGCAAGAGAGCTCTCTTTGCATATAGACCAAAGAGCTTCCGACGTGAAAATAATGGGAGTGATAAACGTTAACAGCGACAGTTTCTATCCTATGAGCCGTTTCGATCCCAAGGCGGCGCTATCGGCTATAGAGAGAATGATAGAGGAGGGCGCCGATATGATAGATATCGGCGCCGTTTCCAGTCGACCCGGTAGCGATGAGGTCCCCCTTTCGGAGGAGATAAAAAGGGTCTCTCCCGTGCTGGAGCTTTTAAAAGATAGCGAAATTACCTCCAAAGCCCTCTTTAGTATCGATACCTACAGGCCGGAAGTGGCGAAAATGGCGCTTGAAGCTGGTTTTAAAATCGTCAACGACATTACCGGACTAAGAGATAGTAAAATGTGCGAAGTCGTCTCTTTTTACGAAGCTTCCGTAGTGATAATGCATATGCAAAATGAACCTAAAAACATGCAGGCCGATCCCAGATACGAGGATGTTGTGTCGGAAGTGTCTCGATTTTTCGAAGAACGTATCGAAAAGGCGCGCCGTTTTTCTATACCTGAAGAGAAGATTATTTTGGATCCCGGTATCGGATTTGGTAAAAGACTCGAGCATAACGTGGCTTTGCTTAACGGATTGTCCCATTTTAAGAGATTCGGCCGAGAGATTCTAGTCGGGGCCAGCAGAAAATCGATGATAGATCATATCTATCCCTCAAAAGTTGAGGAGCGACTTCCGGGAACGATCGTGTTGCACCTCAAGGCGCTCAGGGAGGGAGCCCAGATCATAAGATGTCACGACGTAAAGGAGCATAAACAGGCCTTTGCTGTGGAGAGATACCTCAACGGTTCGGTAGAGGCTCTAATATGAACAGAGTAGTCCTTTCGAAAAAAGCTTCCGCCGGTATCAAAGAGGGGTTTTTGTGGGCATACAAAAACGAGGTGATCTCCACTCTTGAGAACGGACTCTCGGCGGCCGAGATATACGACGACAAAGGAGAGTTTTTGGCCGTGGGATACTACAACCCGGCCAGCGTGATTGCGGTTAGGATTTTTGACAGAAAAAGATCGACCTTGGGGCGGGATTTTTTCAGGCAAAGTCTTTTAAAGGCGATAAAAAGGCGCTCTTTGTTGAATGCTGAGGCCTATAGAATAGTCAACTCAGAAAGCGATTTGCTTCCGGGATTGGTAGTGGATCGATATAAAGATTATATCAGAATAGACTTTACTACCGCCGGGATGCTGATGTTCAAGGACGATATTCTCTCGTTGCTGTTTGAGATCTTAAAACCTGGGGGAGCGGTCGTGGATTTTGACGAACGACTGCAAAAAAAAGAGGGGGTGGAGTTTGAAAGAGAGATTTTGGGAGAGGTTCCGAAAAAGATCCTTTTCAAAGAGAACTCGATAGTTTTCGCGGCCGATATTATAGACGGTCAAAAGAGCGGTTTTTATCTGGATCAAAGAAGAAACAGACGGATATTGAGCGAGTATATCGCGCCAAGGAGCGAGTTTTTGGATCTGTTTTGCAATACCGGAGGATTCGGTCTGTATGCCGCCAAAAAAAAAGATGCCAGGGTTACTGCGGTAGACATTTCCCAAAAGGCGATCGAGGATGCGAAGGAAAATTACGAAATTAACGGTTGCGGTGCCGAGTTCGTACGGGAAAACGTATTTGACTACCTAAGGGTTTTAAGAAAAGAGAAAAGACGATTTAACGTTATAGTCGTCGATCCGCCCTCTTTCGCTAAAAACTCTGCCCAAAAAAGAGCCGCTTTGCGCGGATTTTGGGACCTTACCGTTAACTCTTTTAAATTGGCCGCCAAAGAGGCGTTTGTGGCCCTCTTTTCTTGCTCGTATCACGTGGAGGAAAAGGATCTTTTGCAAATCGCCAATCGCGCCGCTTTACAGACCAACAGAAAAGTAAGCGTCTTGGACACTTTTTATCAGGATATAGACCATCCGTGGATTTTAGGCTTTGACTACTCAAAATATCTCAAAGGCTTTCTATTCAGGCTCGAATGATGAGATTGATTTATCGCAAAAACGAAGCTTTGCCCACCATCAAGAAGGGTTTTAAAGGAGTACCCGTAAAAAGAGGGCGCTTCGTTGGAGAGTTCGACTCCAGAAGCGGGCGCGGTTTCAGACAAATAGGCGATCTGGCCATATTCGTAAAGAGATTTTTGACAAAAGAGAAAGGCATAGCCAAAACTCCTTTGAAAGTGTTAAAAGAGGATATCCCTAAATCGAAAGATTTTATTTTGTGGCTGGGCCACGCCACCTTTTTTATCTCTGTCTGCGGAAAAAAGATCTTGACCGATCCCAGTTTTGGCTCAATTCCTTTTAAAAGACGGCTGACGCCCCCGCCTTATCGTTTAGGGGAGCTGGGAGAGATAGACTATCTGCTCGTATCGCACGGCCATTACGATCATCTGGATCTAAAGAGCCTCAAAGGAGCTTCAAAAATCAAAGAGGCGCTCGTTCCTTTAGGCATGGGAAGATTGATAGGCAGAGTCAACAAAAGAGTCGCTATCCAAGAAGCCGGCTGGTATCAGCGATACGATACGGAGGGAGTCGAGATCTTCTTTTTGCCGGCACACCACTGGTATAGGCGGGGCTTTTTCGATTACAACCGCGTTTTATGGGGAAGTTTTATGATCTCCTGCAAGGGAGTGAATATCTATTTTGCGGGCGATAGCGGATATAACAGACATTTTAGGGAGATAAGGGAGCTTTTCGGATATATCGATATAGCCATTATGCCGATAAATCCCCCCTATATCGTAGGCGGCAGCCATATGAGCCACAAAGAGACGCTAAAAGCCATCAAGGATCTCTCTCCTAAAAAAGTGATCGCCATGCATTACGGAACCTTCGATTTGACTTTGGAAAGCACAAAAGAGCTGGCGGAATGGTTTAAAAACCTCTCCAAAAACGAATTAGGCGAAGCATATAAAGTGCTACTTCTTGAGATTGGAAAGCCTCTTCTTTTGAGCCGTTAAAGTTTAATTAAATTTTATTATGGTTAAAATAGATAGATTTGCGAATAAAATCTCAAAAGGCGTCGGTCCGGTTTTCGGTCGAGATTTGACCGATTAGGGGCCGTCGGTTAGCCGCAAGAGAATTATTTATAATTTTTTTTGAACATAATGTTCATAATTTTAAATAGAGCGAGTTATGAAAAGAGTTTTTCTATATCTGTTTTTTACCGTCTCTCTTTTGGCCAACGGTCCCATAGAACCGATAGATCCGGCAAAACATCTAAATCTTTTGAAAGTGGAACTGGGTAAAATACTCTTTTTCGATCCGAACCTCTCATCGGATTCCAAAACGTCGTGCGCAAGCTGCCATAAAAAAGAGCACGGAGGCTCCAACGGCAAAAGGTTCGCACGCGGGGTTTACGACAGGGAAGTCGCTTTGAACGTGCCCTCGATTTATAACTTGAAATATCAATACGTATACGGATGGCTAAAAAAAGAGTACGATCTGAAAAAGAAGATAGAACTGATCATGACGGATCCGGATATCATGGACGCCGATTTCGAAAAGATAAAAAACTACATCCAAAAAACCCCTTTTTTGTCCAAAAGATTTTCCTATACCTATTCAAAGGTGGACAAAGAGAGCATCATCGACGCTCTGTATAACTATCTATTGTCGTTGACCACCACCGGATCCAAATTTGATAGATATCTAAAAGGAGAAATCGAGCTCGATCCGGAAGAAAAGAGGGGATTTGAGCTGTTTAAGAGATACGGATGCATAGCGTGCCATAACGGCAGGAGCGTAGGAGGGCACCTATATTTCAAATACGGCTATTTCCTAGAAGGAAAGGAACAAAAATACGTTAAATGCCCCTCTTTGAGAAACGTGGAGTATACCGCTCCATATTTTCACACTGGCGCGGTCAAGGATCTAAAAGAGGCCGTTAAATGGATGGCGAAGGTTCAGCTGGGCCGGGAGATCAGCGACAGGGATTGCGAATTGATAGTAAAATTTCTCAAAACCTTGAGCGGAACGCCGAATGATTAGATTTATCAAAATTTTGGTAATAGCCGTTTTTATTCTCTTTTTGGCCATCTACCTTCATAAAGTGATGGAGTATGAGAAGGTAACCAAAATATTCGGTTACGAGGAGAGAATAGGGGTGTTGGCCGACATAAACCACTATATCAGCGACGAAGTGGACAAAATAGTCGGTAACAGATACGTAAACTACGACTATATAATCGACGATATAAAGCGCTTTCAGGAGGAGCTCAAGAAGATCTCCAAAAACGAACTCGCCTTGAAAACCTCGATAGTAGAAGAACTGAAAAAGATCAAAAAGAGTTTCGACGAGGAGAGAATAATAATAGAAAAGATTATACAAGAGAGCGCCGTAGTAAAGAGCTCTTTTTTGTATCTGCCCTATCTTGAAAAGGAGATTATGCTAAACGGTCTGAGCGATAAAAAGATCGTTGACGCGGTTCATGAAACCATAGAGCTGCTATCTTATCAGGTCTTTTTGAGGGAGAGGGGCTCCAACAAGAAATTCTACGAGAGTCTGGCCTCAATCAAAGAGTTTACGCCGCAGGATGAAAAGCTGGCCAAGCTTTTGAGATATTTTTACGTCCACTCTATTTTGGTTAACGACTCCATGGAGAGACTGACACCGCTTTTGGAAGAGTTCAAACATAAAAATATGATCGTCAATCTAAATATAGAAAACGCAAAAAACAGAATAGTTGATTACGAGGTGAACGTAAAAAGAGACAATCTGCTGTTTGAAGGTGTACTGCACAGCGTTCTGTTTATTTTTGCTGGAACCATTTTCTTTTTTATCTACAAGGAGCAAAAGGCCGAAAACGAATTGAAGAGAATGGCGGAATACGATTATCTTACCGGTCTTCCCAACAGATATAGGCTGCTAAAGGATCTAAAAAGAAAATATGAGGACAAAAAGGTACATATTATCAAGTTCGATATCGACAATTTTGCTCATATCAACGAAAAGTTCGGTTCCGTTATCGGCGACGTGGTATTGAAATTCTTTGCCTCGCTTTTGGAAAAAGAGTGCCCGGGCCACTCCTATCGAGTGACTTCGGACGAATTTGTGGCCATTTGCGAAAATCCGAACAGGGAGGAGATAATCTCTTTTTTCAGAAGGTTGACATCCACGATAAAAAACAGGTCCCCCTACTATTTTACAATCAGCGCCGGAGCTTTCTGGCTGGAGGGCAAGTTCGACAACGAAAAGGTAATATATTACCTCCATTCCGCTCTTTACAGCGCTAAAAAACGCGGCGGCGACAAACTGGTCTTTTATGAGGAGGGGGATTTTTACATAAAGGAGTACAGTTACCTTTCCCATATCGGAACTGAGATCAAAAAGGAGATCGAAGAGTCGATAAAAGAGGACAGGTTCGTTCTATGTTATCAGCCTATATGGAGCCTAAAAGAAAAAAGGGTCAAAAAGTACGAGGTTCTCCTTAGAATGCAAAAGGGCTCTTCCATCATATATCCGGCTGAATTTATCGAATTCGCCGAGCGTTTCAATCTCATAGGCAAAGTGACAAGAATAGTGATAGACAAAGCTTTCAAAGCCTATAAAGAGACCGGAGCCCCGCTATCTATAAATCTTTCGGGTCTCGATCTGGTCGATGAGTCTTTGATATCTTATATCATCAGGATGTCCAAAAAACATGATATCGACAATTCGCAGATAACTTTTGAGGTGACTGAAACCGCCGTGGTCGAAGATTTCGAAAGAGGCAAAAAGTTCATAACGGATCTGAAAAAAGAGGGTTTTAGATTCGCCATAGACGATTTCGGGGTGGGATACAGCTCGCTGAAATATCTTCACGAAATACCTGTAGATTATATAAAAATAGACGGCTCATTCATAAAAGATATCAAAAACAGCGAAAAGATGCAGGAGTTCGTCAAAAATATCCACTATATCATCAAAAGCTCCGGAAAGCTTTCAATTGCCGAATTCGTCGAAGATTCCCAGACACTCGCCATTTTGGAGAGAATAGGAATAGATTACGTTCAGGGTTATTTCATAGGTATGCCAGCCATGCAGATAGACGGCGCCAATAAAAACCTCTAAAGCATACAATTGATATAATCTCTATTATTAATTTGCGGGGAAATTTATGATTGCCGACTACAAAGAGTATAAAAACGCCGTAGAGAAATTGAAAAGATGGGCCTATGCCTATTACGTTCTGGACGATCCGGAAGTTCCCGACGAGGTATACGACAGGCTATACAGGGAGGTTGAGGAGTTTGAAAAGAGACATCCCGATCTGATTGACCCAACCTCTCCCACTCAACGGATCGGAGCGGAGCCGGCAAAAGAGTTCAAAAAGATCAAACATCTTACCAGAATGTGGAGTATGGAGGATGTTTTTAACGAGAGCGAGCTAAAAGAGTGGATCGGCAGAGTATACAAAAACGTTCAAGAACGGACCGACTTTTATATAGAGCCGAAATTCGACGGCGCCAGCTTGAACCTGATATACGATGGGGGTATTTTGGTGAGCGCCGCCACAAGAGGGGACGGAGAGATCGGAGAGGACGTTACCGCAAACGCCAAAACCATACCCTCTATTCCCTTGGGTATTGAACATAAAGGGTTGATAGAGATCAGGGGAGAGGTGGTTATAAGAAAGGACGATTTTGAAAAGCTCAACATGGAGCGTATTGCCAATAAAGAGCAGCCTTTTGCGAATCCCCGTAACGCGGCCGCAGGGAGTCTTAGACAGTTGGATCCTAAAATAACGGCAAAACGAAAACTTTTTTTCTATCCCTGGGGGGTAGGTTACAATACGCTAGATTTTACCGATCTTTATCGACTGATGGACTATATCTATTCTCTGGGTTTCAAAAAACCCTATAAACGGGCGGTTTGCGATACTTTGGAGGAGATAGAGTCTATCTACGAAGAGTTCAAGGAGGTTAGGGACTCTTTGCCAGTAATGCTAGACGGCATGGTTATAAAAGTAAACAAAATAGAGCTTCACGAAAAGTTGGGTTACACGGTCAAATATCCCAGATGGATGGTGGCTTACAAGTTTCCCGCCGTAGAAAAGATGACCACGGTTTTGGATGTGGTGCCTCAAGTAGGCAGAACCGGCGTCATAACTCCCGTAGCGATCGTTGAGCCGGTGGAGATAGAAGGAGTGGTCGTAGAGAGGGCCACCCTGCACAACTATGCCGAAATAGAGCGAAAAGATTTAAAAATCGGAGACAGAGTCATAATAATACGTAGCGGGGACGTCATTCCCGAGATTACCAAGGTCTTAAAGGAGTTTAGAAAAGGGGACGAAAAACCTATAACGAGACCGAAAAAGTGTCCGGTCTGTTCCAAACCTGTTCTGGATGAGGGGATATTGATAAAGTGTCAAAACCTCTCATGTCCCGCGAGAGTGGTAAACTCTATTATTTATTTTGCTTCCAAACAGTGCCTGAATATTGAGGGATTGGGAGAGAATACGGTAAAGCTGCTCTATGAGAGGGGATTAATAAGGGACGTCGTGGATCTATTCCATCTAAAACCGGAAGATCTCGTCAAACTGCCCGGTTTTGCCGAGAAAAAGGCTAAAAAGCTTATTGAATCGATCCACGCTGTAAAAGGCAGCGAGTGCTGGAGGTTCGTCAACGCCCTAGGGATCGAACATATAGGTGAAGTAGCCAGTAAAAAGCTTTGCGAAAAGTTCGGACTTAGATGGTACGAGGCCGATTACGAGGAGCTGATGTCGATTGAGGGTTTCGGCCCCGAAATGGCAAAATCGATTATCGAGTTTGTGGATGTTAACAAAAACAAAATAGAGAGGCTAATTGAGATAATAAAGCCCCGAGAACCTAGAACCGACGAGATCAAAAAATCCCCCTTTACGGGCAAGAGCGTCGTTTTGACCGGAACGATGAGGGAGCCCAGATCGAAAATCAAAGAGCTTCTGGAGTCTTTGGGGGCCCATGTGACAAATAGCGTCTCAAAAAGAACCGATTATCTCTTTTTCGGGGAGGATCCGGGCAGTAAATATAAAAAAGCCCAAGAGCTAGGCGTAAAGACACTGCCGGAAGAGAAGCTTTGGGAGATGGTGTCGCTGGCGGGAGAGAGTTTTGATGAGAGATAATCCCCGGGGCGCTTTTGACGATTCCAGAGTGTTTTTACGAGGGCCGGTACTGCTGTTTAGTCTCGATATAACCGAAAGCGAGCCGACGGTAATCTACACCACCCCAAACGTCGAGGAGTTTTTGGGCTTTACCCAGGAAGAGATTCTTCGCAAAAAGGTTACCCTACACAGATTGATACATCCGGCCGACTATAAAAAGATCGCCGCTAGAATAAGATACGTAAAAGAGAACAAGGAAGTGGAGTTTATAGAGACCAACTATAGGCTCATCAAAAAAGATGGCGAAATCAGATATATGAAGGCTTACTCCTTCGTAGAGAGAGACCAGAAGAAAAACCCGATCTATTTTCACGGCTATTTGATGGATATACACGAGGCCGAAATATACAAAAGACAGCTCGAACACGTTATCGAAGGCGCCGATTTGGGATATTGGATATGGGACTTAAAAAGCGGCCGTCACACCGTTAACGACAGATGGCTGAATATGCTGGGGCTGAGCCGCGACGATATCAAAAACGATATTTCCGACTGGGAAGAGCGCGTCCACCCCAAAGATCTAAAAAAAATAAAGCCGCTTTTGCGGGACCATATAAAAAAAGGGACCATATACAACGCAGAATTTAGAATGCGACATAAAGACGGAAGATGGATCTGGATATACTCATCGGGCGGAGTGGTGGAGTATTCGCACGAGAGCGGCGAACCGCTGTTGATGTGCGGAACCCATCAGGACATTACTCAAAGAAAGATGACGGAAAACAGAATAAAGCATCTGGCTTACCACGATCCCCTAACTTCGCTCCCCAACAGGGCTCTGTTGTTCGATCGAATAAAGCAGGCGATCTTTCACAGCAAAAGGGCCAAGAAACTTAACGCCCTGATATTTATCGATCTGGACAACTTCAAGAGTATAAACGACTTTTTGGGTCACAAGGCCGGAGACACTCTGTTAAAATCGCTTTCGCGCAGACTGCTAAAGAGCGTTAGATCCGAAGATACCGTAGCAAGGTTGGGCGGAGACGAGTTTAGTATTTTATTAATCGATCTGGACGCGAAAAAGGCACAGGAATACGCATATTTGGTTGCGGAAAAGATTTTGAGGCAGATAAAAAAACCGTTTTACTTAGAGAGACAAAAATTCTACATAAACGCGAGTATTGGCATAGTTATATTTCCCGAGGAGGAACATGGTGAATGTTACGCTCAGGAGGTGGTCAAAAGAGCCGACGCCGCCATGTACCACGCCAAAGCGATGGGAAAGGGCAAAATAAGCTTTTACGACAAGGAGCTGAACGAAAAGACCAAAGAGCGGCTCATTATGCAGATACATATGAAAGAGGCTTTAAAAGATGGCGAATTCGAGGTCAACTATCAGCCCATAGTGGAGAGTTCCAGCGAAAAGATAATAGGGGTTGAGGCTCTTTTGAGATGGAAGCGGGGAGACGAGATCTTTTATCCTTCGGAGTTTATCCCTATAGCCGAAGAGAACTCGATGATCGAAGAGATAAACAGATTCGTGGTCGAAGAGGTGTGTAAGGATCTTGCGGATGAAAATCTTGAAAAACGTTACGGAAAGATAGAGTTCGTATCGATAAATATCAGTACCACGCTGTTTAAATACGAGGATCTCCACAGATCTTTGCTCGATACCATATCTGATCACAAAGTGGACTTTTCCAGATTTAATTTCGAACTGACCGAATCCGTATTATTGGAGGATTTCGAAGATAGCGTGGAAAAAATAGAGAGTATGAAGAGACTCGGGGTGAGATTCTCTTTGGACGATTTTGGGACCGGTTACTCTTCGCTGACCTATCTGAGGCGTCTGCCGGTCGATTACGTCAAAATTGACAAGGAGTTTTTAAAAAACGTGGATAAAGACGGAGATAACGCAAAAATAGTAGAGGTTATTTTGGATATATCGAAACATTTCGGTTTCAAGGTTATAGCCGAAGGTATAGAGGACAGGGATCAGTTTGAGCATATCAAAAAACTGGGATGCGACTTTGCCCAGGGATATCTTTTCGGGAGGCCCGAGTCGATTTGAGACTGGATAGGTATCTATATAGCCGCGACATGGTTCGAAGCAGAACGAGAGCGAAAGAGCTGATCCTAAAAGGGGCCGTAAAAGTAGACTCTAAAGTGGTTAAAAAACCCTCTTTCGAGGTTTCGCAAGATTCCATAGTGGAGATAGAGGGGGATGATATCTTTGTCAGCAGAGCCGGGGAGAAGCTGTGGAGATATCTGCAAAAGGGAGCGTTAAATCCCGCCGGATCTACCGTTTTGGACGTTGGGGCGAGTACCGGCGGCTTTACCCAGGTTATGCTTTTAAAGGGAGCGGCGAGCGTGACCGCGCTGGACGTGGGAAAATTACAGCTACACGAGAGTCTCAGAAGAGATCCGAGGGTAAAGGTCCTCGAAGAGACCGATATCAGAGATTTTTCTCCCGCAAAAAGATATGATATAGTAACCTGTGACGTATCGTTTATAAGCCTGTTGTCTATAGCCGATTATTTGGATGGACTCTTTTTGAAAAATCTGCTGGTTTTGTTCAAACCTCAGTTTGAGGTGGGGAAAGAGGCAAAAAGAGACTCAAAAGGGGTTGTCAAAGATCAAAAGGCAATAAAAGAGGCTATGAGAAGATTTGAGAGTCTGGCTGAGGAGAAAGGATGGATTTTGATAGATAAATCTCCCTCCGAGATCAAGGGCAAAGAGGGCAATCAAGAGTATTTTTATCTATTCGAGAGAGCAAAATGAGAGATACGATAGACTCTTTGGCCATAGGCGCCTTTGACGGGATGCATCTGGGGCATAAGGCTCTGTTCGAGCGTCTGGGAAAAAGGGGCGGTGTTTTGATTATAGAGAAGTCATGCGCCAATATAACCCCCGGGGATACCAGATGCGAGTTCGTTGAGCATCCATGCTTTTTTTATCGGCTCGAAAACATAAAACATCTCGATGCCGAAGGCTTCGTTGAAAAATTAAAAAGAGATTTTGTAAATCTAAAACGGATAGTCGTGGGGTACGATTTCGCTTTCGGAGCGGGCAGAAGATACGGCCCCGATGATCTAAAAAGGTACTCCGACTTTGAGGTTGAGGTGGTCGACGAGGTAAAAATCGACGGAATATCAGTCCACTCCAGAGTTATCAGAGAGTATATAAAATCCGGAGATATCGAAACGGCCACCAGACTGCTGGGCCACTCGTTCTTTATAGAGGGCGAAGTGGTCAAGGGTCAGGGACTGGGTTCTAGGGAACTGGTGCCGACCCTAAACCTCTCCGTAACCGATTACGTTTTGCCAAAGGAGGGGGTTTATGCGACTCTTACGGATATATGCGGCTACTATGAGCCTTCGGTGACTTTTATAGGGCGCCGCGCCACTACCGACGGTAAATTCGGCGTAGAGACGCATATTATCGGAAAAACTTTAAAGGAGTGCAAAGACTCCAGAGTAAGGATCATATTCTTACAGCGTATTAGAGACAACAGAAAGTTTGACTCTTTGAGAGAGTTGAAAAAGGCGATAGAGTCCGATATCCAAAAGGCCCTGGCGGTCGTCAAAAAACATACGATCTAAGGAAAATCGATGATCAGAGTCGTTATAGCTGCCATTATGGCTTTTAGTTTCGGATGGGCTCAAAAGGAGGCTAACGCTCTAGTCGGCGAAGAGTCGCCATATTTGAGACAACACGCTCACAATCCGGTGAAATGGTTGCCGTGGAGCGAGGAGATTTTTGAGATAGCAAAAAGAGAGCATAAGCCCATATTTTTATCTATCGGCTACAGTACCTGTCACTGGTGCCACGTGATGGAGGAGGAGTCTTTCGAAAACGAAGAGATTGCCGAGCTGATAAACAGGTATTTCATACCGGTAAAAGTGGATAAAGAGGAAAGACCGGATATCGACAGATACTATCAAAGGATCTATCAGATAATGCACCAAAGAGGCGGCGGATGGCCTTTGACCATTATAATGACCGAGGATGGCAAACCTTTTTTCGCCGCCACCTATATTCCTCCCGAAGACGGATACGGCGTAAAAGGCATGAAGACCATTTTGCCGGTTTTGGCCAAAGCCTACAAAGAGGATAGAGAAACAATAGAAAAACGGGCAGACGCGGTACTGGCTCTGTTGAAAAGATATGAAGAACAAGAGTATGTGCCGGTAAAACTGGATCTTGTTTTGGCGGAAAAATTTCTTATGCAGGTTAGCGAGGGATACGATCCGGTTTATAAAGGTTTCTCGAAACGGATAAAGTTTCCAGAACCCAGCAAAATCGAGGCTCTGATCGATATCTATATGATTTCAGAGGATAAGAGAGCTTTCAAAATGGCCGACGAAACGCTAAAGGCTATGGCTCGCGGCGGGATATTCGATCAGATAGAGGGTGGATTTTTCCGTTACACTACCGACAGGAGATGGCAGATTCCCCATTTTGAAAAGATGCTCTATACAAACGCTCAGATTTTGATACCTTATATAAGGATGTATCTGCTCACAAAAGAGAGGCTTTATAAAGATGTGGTTTTGCAAACGTTAAAGGCCATAGATTCGAGATTTTTTTCAAAAGGTCTCTACCGTAGCGCCAGCGACGCCGACAGCGAAGGTACAGAAGGCGGATATTTTATCTATAATTACGATGAGACACTAAAGAGGTTTTTAAAGGAGGGGTTTTCAAAAGAGAGGGCGATAGAGGCTCTAAAGAGATTCGGTATAACGCCGGACGGCAATATAGACGGCGAAAACTCCAATCCGTATCGTAACGAGGAGGTAAAACTCGACTCTTTGACCGAGCTGAAGGCGCTGAATATTTTACGAGACATTCGCTCAAAAAGAAAATACCCCTTTGTCGACGAAAAGATAATCACTTCGTGGAACGCTATGATAATAGAGACGAAAATAAGAGCCTCCTGCATAGAGCCGCGTTATCTTTCGGAAGCTCTCGAGAGTCTCGATACGCTTTTGGAAAATCTCTATATAAAAAAGAGACTTTATCATCAGATGGTTTGGGGGAAAAGACCTACGAAAGAGGCGATGCTCGAAGATTATGCCTATTTGATCAAAACTCTACTAGTGGCCTATCAATACAGTTTTGAAAAGAGATATCTAGATCTTGCAAAAGAGCTGGCGACTGAGGCAAGGAGGAGATTCTATCGCAAAAGATGGTATCTAAGCGAAGCTCAAATCGCTGCGGTGGCCGATTTGAGCGATGCTTATTACACTTCGCCTCTTGCCGTGATGATAGGAGATTTTTTGACGCTCTCTATTTTAAACGAGGATAAGAGGCTCTACGAAATAGCAAAAAGCGAGATCGACCGCCGTTCGGCGTTAATCTTTCACAATCCGGCGCTATACCCCCAAGCTTTTAGAGTAGCTATGAGAATAAAGCTCTCCGACATAGTTATCAAATCCGATAAAAAGAGATTAAAAGAGAGTTTATGCGAAATACTCTCTTTTAGATATCCCTATATTCTGTTAAAAAGCGAAAAGACCGCGAGATATCTGGCGTGCGCTAAAAACAGTTGCTTTGCCACGGTTGATAATCTGGAGAGTCTCAGAAGACTGGTCGAAAACCGTTTAAAGATGGAGGAGCCCGGCAGATGGAGAAGATGAGAGACTCCATATTCAAAAAACCCGTTAAAAAAAGTTTCGAGTTCGACGAGGAGGTTGCCTCGGTTTTCGACGATATGATAGAAAGATCGGTCCCCTTTTATAAGGAGGTGGTAGATCTTGTGGCCGATTTGGCCGTAAAGAATCTAAAAGAGAACAGTCTCGTTTACGATCTGGGATCCTCTACAGGCAATACGTTGATAGAGATTCATAAAAAGAGCAGTTTCAACTTGCGTCTTGTGGGAATAGACAGTTCCGAGGCGATGATCAAACGGGCATGCAACAAGGCGGCGGCATACGGAGCCGATATAACCTTTGTAAAAGAGGACATTTTGAATTACTCCTACGAGCCTTGCGAAATGTTTATAGCCAACTATACCCTGCAGTTTATCAGACCTCTAAAGAGAGAAAAATTCATAAAAAGAATCCATTCGAATCTAAAAGAGGGAGGCGTTTTTATATTTAGCGAAAAGATCGTCACCGAAGATAAACGGCTATCAAAGCAGCTTATAGAGATATATCACTCCTATAAGAAAAAGCAGGGCTACAGCGATTTTGAAATAGCTCAAAAACGTGAGGCTCTCGAAAACGTTCTGATTCCCTATACCATGGAAGAGAACGTGGAAATGGTCAGATCGGCCGGTTTTTCCTTTGTCGAGCCGATCTTTAGGTGGGCAAATTTCGCCACTTTCTTTGCCAGGAAATGATCAGCCCTGCTGATCGAGGTATAGCTGAACGAACTCTTTTAGATTTTCGTAATCGAAAAACTCTCCGAAATTTTTGAATTTTCCTCCGCTGGCATTGGGATGGCCTCCTCCCAGAGCTATATCGTAGGCCATTTTCGATACGTCCATTTTGTTGTCGGCTCTGAGGGAAAAGGTGCCTTTTGGCGAAACGTTCATAAAAAAGTGGTAATCCGGATTTTGTTTTAAAAACCCGTTTCCCACTATGGAGCTGTTGGATACTCCGTATGTCAAGATCCCTTTGAACTCTTTGTATTCGATAGTAAATCTATCCTTCTCTTTCGCTAGCAAAGCGGTAACGTATTGCGTAACCAGATTGTCAAAGGTCTCCTCTTGGTCTCTTTTGAAAAAGCTCTTTTTGATTTTGCAAAGATCCTCATCGAGCCTGATGTAGCCTTTTGGGTCGTTTAGGTATTTTAACCCTTCTAAAAGCATATGGTGCCTGTATCGAACGTTTTGTGCCGGGAACATCGCTCTGTTTATCTCCTTTGCCTCTTCGACGGCTCTCATCAAAACTTTTCCGCTTTCAAAGGCCTCTTCTTGGGTCAACCATATATCTACGGCGTTTATTGCATCAAATAGCGGCGAATAGGGCAAGAGTTCATTGCGAAAAAATCTGTCAAAGGTGATTTTAGACGCGCTTCTCGTGACGTCGAGATAGTACCATTTGAATCTTTCGGCGCTTTCTGCCCCGGAGGCGTGGTGATCGAGCAGTTCCAGTTTAATATCAAAGCCGTTTTTTTTCAGCCTAGTTACCTCTTCTTCCAAAAATGCCGCCTCCTGCAGCGATAGATTCAGATCCGTTATCAATATGTAGTTGGTATCGTTGATATCGAGAGAGGATAAGATCTTCTCGATTTTTTTGATGATTTCATCTCCGTAATTGGCGTTTAAAAAGATTGCGTTCTCAAATAGGATCGATGTGACCAGCTGGCATCCGTATCCGTCCAGATCGGTATGCGAAAGGTGAAACAGCCTCATATCTACTCCATTAAATCTTGAAGAGTCAGCTCCTCAAGAAAATTGTCTATTCTGTTTTGAAGCTTGTTCAAAAAGGGCCAAAGCGTGCAAAAACTTCCCTTGTTGCTGGGGCAGCAGGCTTGATCGGGGGAACAGTCGAATACGCTGATATTTTTTCCTTCGGCCGATTCGGCTATCTCCTTTATAGAGAGCAGGCCCGGCTCCTTTGCCAGCATGAAGCCTCCCGTGGCTCCTTTGAAGGATTTCAAGATTCCCTTTCTGGCCAGATTTTGCAAAATCTTGGCCAGAAAACTTTTGGGAATGTCTAGCTGCCTCGAGAGCGTGTCGGTACCCATAGGTTCGTTTCGTTTCGCTATCAGTATCAAAGAGAGCAGCGCATATTCCGTGGCTCTGGTAAAAAGCATCTCTATCCTCGCTTTTTTTGAAACAAATTATACAAAAATTATCCTATTTAAAAATTGAGGCGAGTCATTTATTGGTTTGACGCAAGAAATCGGACTTGCCAAAAAAAAATATTTGGATATAATGTCACTTCCAAAACAATACAGACCAATCAGGAGGCTAATTATGGCTTTGGATTCGGCGAAGAAACAAGAGATCATCGCTAAGTTCGCTTCGAGCGAAAAGGATACCGGTTCACCTGCTGTTCAGATAGCTCTTTTAACGGAGAGAATAAAGTATCTGACCGATCACCTAAAAGAGCACAAAAAAGACCACTCTTCCAGACTAGGTCTTTTGAAGCTGGTAGGGCAGAGAAAGAGACTTCTTAGATATCTTAAAAAGAAAGATTACGACAAGTATCAAGAAGTAATCACCGCCTTGCAAATTAGAGGATAGGTTCCGCCTCTCCTCTTTTTTGCATACTTCTATTAACCCCCCCCGCAAGATT
>Ga0256834_1000339_pt1 | contig 34423 bp, 31 predicted proteins | sample 4281140metaG_FD_190536 | JGI IMG/M metagenome (GOLD analysis project Ga0256834, IMG submission 190536) | Hydrothermal vent microbial communities from East Pacific Rise, Pacific Ocean - 4281-140 | ecosystem: Environmental > Aquatic > Marine > Hydrothermal vents | place: Pacific Ocean: East...
TAAAGTTACAATATCATCCGTTAATTTTTTTGACAAACCATTTAGAAAATCTGTATCTAAATTAATGCCTTCCATTTCCATTTTTGCTAATACGTTTACTAACGGAATTTCAATTTCTGTATATAACTTTTCAAGATTTTTCGCTTTTAATTTTTCTTGAAATAATTGTTTTAATTGAAATGTAATATCTGCATCTTCCACTGCATATTCGGTTAATTCTTTAATATCTATATCGCTCATTGAGCGTTGATTCTTTCCTTTTTTACCAATTAATTTTTCGATGGAAATCGGTTGGTATTTTAGGTAAGTTTCTGCTAAAACATTCATTCCGTGACGCATATCTGGTTGTAACAAATAATGTGCAATCATCGTATCAAAATAATTACCTTTTACATCTATATTATAATTGGCTAAAACTTTGATGTCGTATTTTATGTTTTGAGCGATTTTTTCGATGGTTTCATCTTCAAAAAATGGTCTTAATTCTTCAATAATGACTTGTGCCTCCTCTTTGTTTTCAGGAAACGGAATATAATAACCTTTTCCTTTTTCATAAGAAAACGAGATACCTACTAATGCTGCTTCTAAAGTATTTAAACTTGTAGTTTCGGTATCAAAACAAACCGATTTTTGTTGTAGCAACTTACCAATAAATAATTTTCTTGCCATTGGCGTTTCCAAACTTTGGTAAAAATGCTCGGTATTTTCAGCAGTTTTAAAACCTTGTATTTCAGGAATACTTTCGCTTAAAGGTGAAGCAAATAAATCTAATTGTCCGCTAGGGTTTTCACTTTTAACTTTTAACTTTTCACTTTTAACTGTTTCTCTAATTTGACCTTCGGCACTGGCAGGATTCACAAAAATCTTATTTAGTGTATTCCACATTCTACGAAATTCTAATTCTTGAAAAATCTCACTTACTTCACTAAATTTTGGTTGTGTTAATTTATAATCTTCTGCATGAAATTCAACTGGACAATCGAGCATAATAGTTGCCAATTGTTTTGAAAGCAATCCTAAATCGGCATTTGCTTCTACTTTTTCTTTCATTTTCCCTTTTAAATCTGCTGTATTTTTAAGCAGATTTTCCATAGAACCATATTGTTTTAAAAACTTTTTGGCAGTTTTATCGCCAACGCCAGGTAAACCAGGGATATTATCGACTGCATCACCACGCATACCCAAATAATCTATCACCTGAATTGGATCATCAATTTCAAATTTTTCTTTTACTTTTTCTATATCCCAAATTTCGATTCCGTTGCCCATTCTAGCAGGCTTGTACATAAAGATATTTTCGCTTACCAATTGCGCAAAATCTTTATCTGGTGTAACCATAAAAATCTCATAACCTTGTTTTTCGGCTTGTTTTGCTAATGTGCCAATTAAATCATCTGCCTCATAACCTGCAACCTCAACAATTGGTATTTGCATTGCTTCTAATATTTTATGAATATATGGCACTGCAATTTTTATCGCCTCAGGAGTTTCTTGACGATTTGCTTTATAGGCAGGAAACGCATCTCTTCTCGCAACCGAACCACCTTTGTCAAACGCAACTGCTAATAAATCGGGTTTTTCTCTACGAATTACATCTAACATCGAGTTCATAAAACCTAAAATTGCCGAAGTATCCATACCTTTAGAGTTGATTCTTGGGTTTTTAATTAAGGCGTAATAACCTCTAAAAATTAAGGCGAAAGCGTCTAGTAGAAATACTCGTTTTTTTTGCATTTGGATTTGTTTATTTCACAAAGATACACAAAGAAAAAGAAGTTACACAATCGTTTTATTTTTACTCACACCGTGACTTTGAGTCACGGTGTGAGTGCTTTTAAATTTAATAAAACCTAAAAAATTACCCAGCAATTCTACCAAGGTTATCAAATATTAATCGTTTTAACTCTTTGTAGTTTACTACAAGTCCTAAAGTTTCTTTTCTGTTTTCAGTAGTATAAGATTGTTCTAAATCTGTAATTTTTAAATCTATTAAAATTCTACGTATATTATAAACAGCATCCATTACTAATTTAGACAGCATTTTTTCTTTGGTTTTTACATAAATATTTTTACGCTTCCAATCGCTTAGTGCATATTGTTCATCATTCATAAAAATATCACTAACGGTCATACTAATATTTGGGTTTGGATGATTAATAAAGTGCTCAATAGAAACTCTTTTATCTTGATTTAATTGATGAATTATTTCAAAATAAATACTTTTAAAAGTCTCATTAGTAAACGCTATTTCATCATCTTGTAAATGTAAATAAACTTCGCTTGCTACTTTATTAGTAAATATTTTCTTTACAGTTTCGTATTCATCTTTTTCATTTTTTTCTTCTACAAAATCTATAAAATCTGCTTCTTTATTTCCATAAAGCAATAAAATTTCTATAAGATGTCTTTCTAAAATCACTAACTGATTAACCGCAACAACTTTTTCTTTTGCTTCTTTAACAAGTGCTAAAGGTTTTTGTTGTGGTCTTTTAGCGTGTTCATCTTCGTTTTTACTTCTGATTTGTGCTAATTCTGAAAACAATACCTTTTCGGAAATTTGCATAATAGTAGCACATTCTTGTACATAAACTTCCCTTTGAATTGCAGAAGGAATTTTAGCAATACTCTGTACAATTTCACGAATCAAACCTGCTTTTTTTACAGGATCATTTGCAGCATCTTTTAATAATAAAGAGACTTTAAACTGAATAAAATCTTGAGAATTTTCTTTTAGATACGTTTTTAATTCTTCAGTGGAAACCGATTTTGCAAAACTATCTGGATCTTCGCCATCAGGAAAAGCCACCACTTTTACGTTTAATCCTTGCTCAAGAATTAAATCAATTCCTCTTATAGATGCTCTAATTCCTGCTGCATCGCCATCAAAAAGTACGGTTATATTATTGGTTAGTCTTGAAACTAAACGTATTTGATCGGAAGTTAATGCGGTACCAGAAGATGCTACCGTATTTTCTACACCATTTTGATAAAAAGAAATAACATCGGTATAACCTTCTACTAAATAACAATTATCTTCTTTTGCAATTGCCTGTTTTGCGTGATAAATTCCGTAAAGAATTTTACTTTTATGATAGAGTTCACTTTCTGGAGAATTTAAATACTTTGCTGCTTTTTTATTGATCTTTAAAATTCTACCACCAAACCCTAAAACACGACCAGACATAGAGTGAATTGGAAATAAAACACGACCTTTAAATCGATCAAAATGTTTGGTTTCTTTAACTATAGTAAGACCTGTTTTTTCTAAAAACTCTAAGTTATATTTATTTTTTAATGCTTCATCTGTAAAAGCAGACCATTCATCTAAAGCATAACCTAACTCGAATTTCTTAATAATTTCATCGGTAAAACCACGTTCTTTAAAATAGGAATATCCTATTGCTTTTCCTTTTTGCGTGTTTAATAAGATATTATGAAAATAATCCCTAGCATATTCAGACACCAAATACATGCTTTCTCTTGCCGATGCTTGCTGTTTTTGCTCATCGGTTTGTTCGGTTTCTTCAATTTCAATATTATACTTTTTGGCTAAATATCTAATTGCTTCTGGATACGAATAATGCTCATGTTCCATTAAAAAAGAAATCACATTTCCTCCTTTACCAGTGGAAAAATCTTTCCAAATTTGTTTCACTGGCGACACCATAAATGATGGTGATTTTTCGTCTACAAACGGACTTAAACCTTTAAAATTTGAACCTGCTTTTTTTAAATGTACAAACTCGCCAATTACCTCTTCTACACGAGCGGTTTCAAATACTTGATCTATGGTGGTTCTGTTAATCATTTTAATGCTTATAAGTTTCTACAAATTTGATGATTAATTATCTATAATTTCTTGAACTTTAAGTTTTAATTCTTCAATTTTCGGTAAGTATAGTTGATATTTTGAAACTATTAATTTTGAAGTGTCATTAAGCATTGCATACTCAACCATAATATCATCTTTCTCTTGTGAGAGTATTATACCTATTGGTTTATTATCTGTATTATCGTTTATTTCTTTTTCATAATAACCCAAATATAATTTCATTTGTCCAATATGCTCATGAACTACTTCTCCAATTTTTAAATCAATTAATACATAGCACTTTAATTTGATGTGATAAAACACTAAATCTACATAATAATGTCTGTTATTAAGTGTAATTCTTTGTTGTCTACCAATAAAAGCAAATCCTTTACCAAGTTCTAATAAAAAACTTTGCAAATTATTAATAATGGCTTTTTCTAAATCATTTTCGGAGTATTGGTTATTCTCTGTTAGTCCGAGAAATTCAAAAATATAAGGATCTTTTATTAAATCTTTTTCTGATTGAATTATATGACCTTTTTTAGATAGTTCTAATAACTTTCTTTTGTCTTTACTTGCTAATCTGTGATATAAACCTGTTTTTTTTTGTCTTTTTAATTCTCTAACAGTCCAGTTTTCTAATTCAGATTGCTTTTGATAAAAGGTTCTAGCCAAATCATCTTCTAATTTTAAGAGTTCAAAATAATGTGACCAAGTCAATTTGTGAGACAACGTCTCACAAATTGGATATTTAATATAAAACAATCGCATATAATGCAAATTACTCCTACTAAATCCCTTGCCGTATTTTAAATTTAAATCTTTAGATAAGTTTTCTAATAATTGTTTACCATAAGTTGCTTTCTGTTTTCCTTCTTGTTCAAATTCCACAATATTTCTGCCAATAGACCAATATGCATTTAACATTTGTATATTAACAGCAGATGCAACGTTTTGCCTTGCATTACCATATAAAAAATCAATACTTTCTATTAATTTCTTATATTTAGTATTTTGTGTTATTTCAGTCATTAATTTTTAATCACTTTTTGAATACCAAAATCACCATTTACATCTGTAATTTTTACAAAGTATAAACCTTGGCTTAGATTTGAAATATCAATACTGTTTTGGTGGTTATATGATAATAATAACTGTCCTAAATTGCTAAATATTTCAATTTTAGCAATATTAGTTTTAGATTTTATGTTTATGACATCTGCTACTGGTATTGGATAGATTGTAAAATTTAATAAAGTGTTTTCTAAAGTATTTGCTGTTGGACAATTTATTGTAAATTCTACATCATGACCAGTTTCAGTGAGTATAAAATTTGTTAAATCTGTATTTAGTTCATCTACACAAACGGTTTGTAGATTTGGTAAGTTTTCGAAGATAGAAGGAAAAGCACCAGATAATATGAAATTATTATTATTTCCGTTTTTTAAATTTATATATGCTAAATCGTTATTATCGTAACAATGAAGCAAATTAAAATCTGAATTACTACTTAAATCCAATGTAGTCAATGAATTATACCCACAATATAATTTGGTTAGATTTGTATTATTATTGATATTTAAAATATTTAAAAGATTAGAATTACAATACAACCAAATTAAATCGATATTATTACTGACATCTAATGAGGTCAAGGAGTTGTAACTACAAAATAATCGATTAAGGTAAATGTTGTTACTAACATCTAAAGTGTTTAAGGAGTTGAAACTGCAATTTAATTCAATTAAATTTGTATTATTACTTACGTTTAATATGTTTAATAAATTTGAATGACAACGCAAATAAGTTAAATTTAAATTGTTAATTACCTCCAATGTGGATAAAGAATTAGAATTACAATTTAGTTTGATTAAATTTTTGTGATTATTTATTTCTAATATGTTCAAAAAGTTGTTACTACAATTTAACTCTATTAAATATATATTGTTATTTACGTCTAAATTATTTAATTGATTATTAGGGCAAGACAATATTGTTAAATTTATAAAGCTTTCTATTCCTGCTAAATCAGATATATTTTTATTTTCTAGATATAACTCTAACGTATTTTCTGCTTCACTAAATTGTATTTCCCCATCATTATTGATATCAATAATAGGTTCGTGATTTAACAAGGCATTTTTAAAATTAAGATCAGGTATATTAACAATTTGAGCGTTACTAAAACAATAACTTGCTAGTATTAATATAAGTGATAATTTTTTCATGATTTTCAAATTAAATTTATATCAGATTTTAAATCTGCTATATTTAAATCTTTTTTACCATCTATAATTGTTCTGTTAATAACCTTATTGATACCTTTTGGCACATTCATCTTTAAGAAATGGTATAAACTCAATGAATTTCTATTGTTTTAATATGTCTAAGAGTTTTTCATTCTCCAATCTAAGAAACCGCTTTCAATTTATTCATTTTAGTTACCGTCAATTTATCAATTACATATTTTTCAGTAATTTTTAAAAACTTCACATCCGTTCCAGGTAATTCAAACATAGCATCAGTAAGAATGTTTTCACAAAGTGAACGTAAACCACGTGCCCCAAGTTTATATTCTACTGCTTTAGTTACAATATATTGTAATGCTTTTTCATCGAATGTCAACTCTATATTATCCATTTCAAACAATTTAGTATATTGCTTAATAATAGAATTTTTAGGTTCGGTTAAAATCGAACGTAATGTTTTTGCATCTAGTGGATGCATATATGTTAACACTGGCAAACGACCAATAATTTCTGGAATTAGACCAAAATCTTTTAAATCTTTAGGTATTACATATTGTAGTAAGTTTTCGGTATCTACTTTGTCATCCGAAATAGAGGCCGAATAACCAACCGCTTGCATATTCATACGTCTACCTATAACTTGTTCGATACCATCAAAAGCACCGCCAGCAATAAATAAAATGTTTTGTGTATTTACTTGTGTGAATTTTTGATCTGGATGTTTTCTTCCACCTTTTGGCGGAACATTTACTATGGTTCCTTCTAACAATTTTAATAATGCTTGTTGAACGCCTTCACCAGAAACATCTCTAGTAATAGACGGGTTTGCACTTTTACGAGCAATTTTATCGATTTCATCAATAAAAACAATTCCTTTTTCTGCTTTTTTTACATCATAATCCGCAGATTGTAATAAACGTGTTAAAATGGTCTCTACATCTTCACCTACATAACCTGCCTCAGTTAAAACGGTCGCATCAACTATAGCAAAAGGTACATTTAACATTTTCGCAATAGTCTTTACAACTAATGTTTTTCCTGTTCCTGTTTCACCAACCATAATGATATTACTTTTTTCAATCTCTATATCATCATCGTTTTTACTAGTTGGTTGTAATAAACGTTTATAATGATTATAAACAGCAACGGACATCACTTTTTTAGTTTGATCTTGTCCGATTACATATTGATCTAAAAAAGTTTTTATTTCTTTTGGTAATTTCAACACCAATTCAGCCGACAAACCTTTAGTTTCAACATCACCAGATTGCACTTCTTCTAATACAATACCATGAGCTTGTTCAATACATCGATCACAAATATGCGCATCTAAACCTGCAATTAATAAATTTGTTTCTCCCTTTTTTCTAGCACAAAAGGAACATTCTAATATTTCTTTCTTTTTTGTCATTTATTTTAGTGTTCAGTTCTCAGTTCTCAGCGCTCAGTAAACAGTGTTCAGTCTGTTTGTTTACTGAGCACTGAATACTGTCTACTATTTACGTACTAATATTTCATCTATCATACCATATTTTTTAGCTTCTTCCGCAGTCATCCAATAATCACGATCACTATCATTATGCACTTTCTCTATTGTTTGTCCAGAATGATTTGCTATAATTTCGTATAATTCTTGCTTTAATTTCATTATTTCTCTTGCAGTAATTTCAATATCACTTGCTTGACCTTGTGCGCCACCAAGTGGTTGATGAATCATTATTCTAGAATGTGGTAATGCAGAACGCTTTCCGTTTGCTCCTGCACACATTAAAACTGCACCCATACTTGCTGCCATACCAGTACAAATTGTATTTATTTCTGGTTTGATAAATTGCATAGTATCATATATTCCTAATCCTGCATAAACGCCTCCACCAGGCGAATTAATATAAATAGAAATATCTTTATTAGCATCTACACTTTCTAAAAATAATAATTGTGCTTGTATAATATTCGCAACATAATCGTCGATTCCTGAACCTAAAAATATAATTCTGTCCATCATTAAACGTGAAAAAACATCCATTTGTGTCATGTTTAATTGACGTTCTTCAATAATATATGGCGTTACGCTACTTACTATTTTATCATAATACATGCTATTAATACCATGTTTTTTTGTTGCAAATTTTTTAAATTCGTTTTCGTAATTCATTCTATATAAATTATAATAGTTTAATTTTATTTTTTTTATTCTGACTATAGAATAAGTTGGTAAATATAATAAGATTTTTGCGAACTCTCCTCTTTTTTCAAAACTTAACTTTTTTTTGACAAAAATAATTCCTTTAATATAAAAACAATAATTACTTTAGCGTTTCATTAAATCCGTTTAACGGAAGCATTGGTAAATGAAAAAAATTAAGAAATATAAGTTAGAATGCGAAATAGATCATGATTATTTTCTAATCGGAATTCATTCTGTTTTAGAAGATTATCGCTTAGCTTATTTTTTAAATCATACTTTTAATATTCAATTAAAAAGGAAAAATAAAAACATTGAATTCACTAAAAAAGAAGGTTCTTTTTCTAATTACGATTATGATGATATAAACAATTTTTGTTACTGGTCTTTGGTTAGCAACAAACAAGTAGAAGAAAAAGAGGTATCTAAAGAATCGTTTAATCTTTTTGAAGAAATTTCTAACACCTATATATTAATCCCTGAAAAAAAAAATACCGATTATTTTTTAAAAATAGAAGGTAATTTTAACAAGATTACAATTCAAGCAATCACTAAAAAAATTCATGAGATTCATAGAGTAATGACAACTTACCAAATGAATCCTAACGAGTTAAGATCAAAAGATTTTTTAATATTTTAATTATGGCAAGTACAAAAAAAACAAAAATAGTAGCAACATTAGGTCCAGCGTGTGATTCTTACGAAATGATTGAGAAATTAAGCATCGCAGGAGTTAATGTATTTAGAATAAATTTTTCGCATGCTGAATATGAAAATGTAAAAAAAATTGTAGCATCTATTCGTAAAATGAATAAAGCATTAGGGCACAATGTTGCTATTTTAGCAGATCTACAAGGTCCTAAATTACGAGTTGGTGATATGGGTGATGGTTTTGAAGTTATAAAGGACAATATTTTTATTTTTACTACAGAAAAATGTAAAGGTTCTTGTGAAAAAGCATACATGACCTATCAAAATTTTCCAAACGATGTAAAAGTTGGCGAAAAAATTTTAGTAGATGATGGTAAATTATGTTTTGAAGTAATTTCAACCGATGGTATTTCAGAAGTGAAAACAAAAGTTTTAGTAGGCGGAATTTTACATTCTAAAAAAGGAGTAAATCTACCAAACACAAATATTTCGCAACCTGCATTAACCGAGAAAGACATTAAAGACGCTATTTTTGCTTGTGAAATTGAAGCGGATTGGATTGCCTTATCCTTTGTAAGAAATCCAGAAGATTTACAACAATTAGAAAAATTAATTAATGAAAATTCGGATTGTAAAATACCAATTATTGCTAAAATTGAAAAACCAGAAGCAGTTGAAAATATAGATGCTATAATTCGTTCTTGCGATGGCTTAATGGTTGCTCGTGGAGATTTAGGCGTAGAAATGCCAATGGAAAAAGTGCCTTTAATTCAGAAAATGTTAGTTGACAAAGCAAAATCTGCCAGAATACCAGTAATTATTGCCACACAAATGATGGAAACTATGATTACTAATTCCGTTCCTACAAGAGCAGAAGTTAATGATGTTGCCAACTCTATTATGGATGGTGCAGATGCAGTCATGCTTTCGGGAGAAACATCGGTTGGTAAAAACCCCATAAAAGTAATTGATCAAATCCGAAAAATTATTGTTGGTGTGGAAGATTCTCCAAGAATTACAGTTCCACAAAAACCGCCACATATACGTACTAATAGATATATAACAAAATCGATTTGCTATCATGCTGCACACATGGCAAATGATGTAGAAGCAACTGCAATTCAAACATTAACTAATAGTGGTTATACTGCATTTCAGATTTCTGCTTGGAGACCAAATGCCAATATTTTGGCTTATACTTCCAATAAAAGAATATTATCTAGATTAAACTTACTTTGGGGCGTAAAAGCATTCTTCTATGACAGATTAGAATCTACAGATCAAACAATTAAAGATTTAGAGGAAATTGCTTTAAACCAAGGTTATGTGGAGAGAAATGATTTAGTAATTACATTATCTTCTATGCCAGTTGCAGAGAAAGGCATGGTAAATACATTAAGATTAACAGAAATAAAGTAAGAACAGTTTTTACAAAATTAAAGTAAAGACGTCTTGCAAATAATTAAGATAAAGACGTTTTGACAAGACGTCTTTACTTATTTTCTACCAAAATCAGCAGGGATTTCGCCCCAAGCTTTGGTTTCCCATTTTAGAATATTTTTATGTTTTATTACTTCGGGATTATTATTTAACCAGATAATCGCTCTATTTACCAATTCAAAAATTTGCTTGTTTTCTGAAGTTTTTTTAATGGTAGTTTTAATTTTCTTCTGCCAAACCCAACTTATTGCTGTTCTACTATCAGAATATATAGCCAAGTCTAAATTGTTTTTTTTACAATATGCCAAACCATGCACTAATGCTAAAAATTCCATTAAATTATTACTACCACCTTTAAATGGTCCTAAATGAAAAAGCTCCGTTTTGGTATCGGTATAAACACCTTGATATTCCGAAATACCTTTATTATTACATGCGCCATCAACAGAAATAGTATTTAATATTGGTTTGCCAATCTTTGCTAATTCTTCTTTAGAAAGCGTTGTTTCGTGTATGGTTTTACCAATAAAATCCTCATAATTACCATTGTAGGCTTTTTCTGCCATTTCCTTGGTTTTAAAAGATTTGTATTTAGCACCAACATAATTTGTGATTTGCTTTTTACAAGTATTCCATGAAGTAAAAATTCCTTTTTTTTCCCCTTCCCAAACGACGTAATATTTTTTCTTTCCCATCTTTATCTTCCTAAAGGGAAGAAATTATTAAATTCATTAACAAATCTTAATTCTTTTTATTTAAAATAACCTCTTCAATAATTTTCGGAAAATTAGTCATTTCTAATACCGCAATTTTTTTAGCAACATCAAATTCATTTTCATTTTCATCAATATCAAACGATTTTTGAAAAATAATTGCGCCTTCATCATAATTTTCATTTACAAAATGAATGGTTATTCCTGATTTTTTTTCTTTATTCTGAATAACTGTTTTATGAATATGCATACCATACATTCCTTTTCCACCAAATTTTGGAAGTAGCGCAGGATGAATATTTATTATTCTACCTGAAAATTCTTTAATAATATTTTCAGGTATTTTTAATAAAAAACCAGCTAAGACAATATAATCTACATTCTTTTTTAAAAACTCAAAAATCTTATCCGTTTGATTTAATTCCGCTTTACTAAATATTAAATGACTAGTGTTAAGATTGTTAGCACGATCGATTACTTTGGCATTCTTATTGTTAGTTAAAACATGAGTAACAATAGCGGTTTTCTTCTTTTGAAAAAAATCAATAATATTTTCAGCGTTCGTACCAGAACCTGACGCAAAAACAACAATACGTTTCATAAATAGAACTAAGACAGTTATTATCTCTCACAAAAAAAAGAATTATTATTAACAAATTGAGAATTATTATCAAAAAATTACACTTTTTTATCATTTAGTACTCAATAAATTTGAGGTAAATGGTAAATTAAAAATTAATTGTTTACTTTTGCCTCGTAATTAAAAATTAAAATTAAAATTATGTCAGACATTACATCAAGAGTAAAGGCTATTATCGTTGACAAATTAGGAGTTGACGACAATGAAGTAACATTAGAAGCAAACTTTACAAACGATTTAGGAGCAGATTCATTAGATACTGTAGAATTAATTATGGAATTCGAAAAAGAATTCGATATCCAAATTCCAGATGACCAAGCAGAGAATATTGCAACGGTTGGACAAGCAGTTACTTATATAGAAGGAGCTAAATAGTAATTTATTTTACTAAACTAATTTAATTACGAGTACTTTCTTTTTAAGAATGTACTCGTTTTTTTTATTTTAATTCAATTATAATTGATTATATTTGGGTTTTATTAAAAAAAAACGAGCATAATAAATATTTCTCACATAAAATAATAACTATTTTGCGAACAGCATATGACCGATTTAAAAATAGTATAGACATATGAAATTAAAACGAGTAGTAGTAACAGGATTAGGAGCATTGACGCCAATTGGTAATAATATTACAGAATATTGGGACGCTCTATTAAAAGGAATAAGTGGTGCTGCACCAATTACTTATTTTGACACATCAAAATTTAAAACTCAATTTGCTTGCGAAATCAAAAATTTTGAAGTTACAGATTTTATTCATCGTAAAGAAGCAAGGCGAATGGATAAGTTTACACAATACGCAATAGTTGCTTCCGATGAAGCGATTTTAGATGCTAAACTAGATTTAGAAAAAGAAGATTTAAGTAGAATAGGTGTGATTTGGGGAGCAGGAATTGGTGGTATAGAAACTTTTCAAAACGAAGTTTTAGATTTTGCTGCTGGTGATGGAACACCAAGATTCAATCCGTTTTTTATACCAAAAATGATTGCAGATATTGCACCAGGACAGATTTCTATAAAATATGGTTTTCGAGGCCCTAATTTTGCAACAGTTTCTGCATGTGCATCTTCTGCAAATGCAATGATAGATGCTTTTAATTATATTCGTTTAGGTCATGCAGATATTTTTGTAACTGGTGGATCTGAAGCAGCAGTAACTTTAGCAGGAATGGGCGGTTTTAATTCTATGCACGCACTTTCCACAAGAAATGACGACCCAAAAACAGCATCAAGACCTTTTGATAAAGATCGTGATGGTTTTGTTTTAGGCGAAGGTGCAGGCGCATTAATTTTAGAAGAATACGAACACGCAAAAGCACGTGGAGCAAAAATATACGCCGAATTACTTGGTGGCGGTTTATCCGCAGACGCACATCATATTACAGCGCCACATCCTGAAGGTTTAGGTGCTTTAGCTGTAATGCAAAATTGTTTAAAAGATGCTGGTTTACAACCAAAAGATGTGGATGCTATTAACATGCATGGTACATCTACAGGTTTAGGCGACATAGCCGAATCGAAAGCAATAGTTAAAGTTTTTGGCGAACATGCGTACTCCATTAATATCAATTCTACCAAATCAATGACAGGTCATTTATTAGGTGCCGCTGGTGCTATTGAGGCAATTTCTTCAATTTTAAGCATCAAACACGGAATTGTACCGCCAACTATAAATCATTTTACAGGTGATGATGAAATTGATTCAAAATTAAATTTTACCTTTAACACACCACAAAAGCGAGATATTAAAGTTGCCATGAGCAATACTTTCGGTTTTGGCGGACATAATGCTTGTGTATTATTCAAAAAGTTAGAAAACTAAAATTAACAAATAGTTAATAATATGAATTTTTTAAAGAAATTAAAAAAACCGAAATCTAAAGAAGATGAGGCCTTTTTAATTTCTTTAAAATCTATTATTGGGTATAAACCAAAAAATATATTTTACTACAAAAAAGCATTTACGCACAGTTCTGTTAAAAAAATTAAAGATGGCAAACCTTATAATTATGAGCGTTTAGAGTTTTTAGGAGACTCTTTTTTAGATGCTATAATTGCAAATTATTTATACAAGAATGCACCTTTAAGAGACGAAGGTTATTTAACACAAATGCGTTCTAAAATTGTAAGTCGTCAAAATTTAAATAAAATAGGTAAAGATTTACAATTAACAAAATATGTGCATAGTACAGTAGCGGAAGAAAAATTTGGGGAAAATATTTTTGGAAATATTTTTGAAGCCTTAATAGGTGCTATATTTTTAGATAAAGGTTATTCTGGTTGTGAAAAATTTATACATAAAGTAGTCATTAAACCTTACGTAAATATAGAAAAACTAGAAGGAAAAATAACTAGTTACAAAAGTGTTTTAATAGAATATTGTCAAAAAAAGAAGAAAGAAATTAAATTTGACATTTACGAAGATAATGCAAAAGAAAAAGTAAAACATTTTTCGGTTAGATTATCTATAAATAACAAAGTTATCTCCAAAGGAAGAGCAACTTCAAAGAAAAAAGCCGAAGAAATTGCTTCAAAAAGAGCGTATTATTCTTTTCAAAGTAGTATTGAAAAATAATCCTTATTTTTGGTTTTCATTGTTAATTTCGTATCACGAAAAACTACCTTTATTATATGATATCAAATCAAAAAGATAAATTTAAACTACCTAACAATATAAGTTACTTAAACGGTGCATTCATGTCTCCTTTTTTAAAGGAAGTAGAAAAAATTGGTCACGAATCAGTTAGTCAAAAATGTTTCCCTTATCAAATTATTGGGGAAGATTTTTTCTTGCAAACCAATAAATTAAAACAATTATTTGCGTTATTAGTTGAAGTTAAAGACTATCAAAATATTGCCGTTATACCATCCGTCTCTTACGGAATAGCAAATGTGACAAATAATATTGTTTTAAAAAAAGAGGATGAAATTTTAGTTATTGATGAACAATTTCCCAGTAATATTTATTCTTGGCAAAAATTAGCAATTAGATATGACGCTAAAATTATTACAGCAAAAGCACCTAAACTAGTAAAAGATAGAGGCCGAAACTGGAATAAATTAATATTAGATTCCATTACAAATAAAACAAAAGTTGTGTCATTACCAATTGTACATTGGAGCGACGGAACTTTGTTTGATATAAAAGCAATTCGAGAAAAAACAAATAAACACAATGCTTTATTAATTATTGATGGAACACAAAGTATTGGTGCATTACCATTTTCGGCTGAAGAAATAAAACCCGATGCTTTAATTTGTGCAGGCTACAAATGGTTACTTGGACCATATTCTATTGGTTTAGCATATTACTCCGATGATTTTTGTAAAAACGCAGAACCTATTGAAGAAAATTGGATAAACAGAAAAAATAGTCAAGATTTTACAGGTTTGGTAAATTATGAAAAAGATTATGAACCAAAAGCAGGAAGATTTAACGTTGGTGAAATGAGTAATTTTACATTAACACCAATGTTAATTAAATCATTAGAGCAATTAATAGATTGGCAACCAAAAAATATTCAAGAATATTGTAGAGAGATTTCAAAAAGTGCCATAAAAGAACTACAAGATTTAGGTTGTTTTATTGAAGAAGAAAATTACAGAAGTTCACATTTATTTGGTGTTTATTTACCCGAAAATATAGATTTAGAAAAATTAAAAACTAAATTTACCAAAAACAATATTTTTGTTTCTTTTAGAGGTAATGCTATTCGCGTTGCTTCACATCTGTATAATACTAAAGAGGATTTCGAGAAATTAGTTGCTTGTTTTGCAAACATATTATTAACCTAAAATAAAACTTACAGAAATTGTAAAACCAATTGAAATCTCTACAATTGAAGCAAAAAAATTATTTCAAAAATTCAAAACAAAAAAAGAATTTTATTTAGATTATTAATTCGTAATTTTCCGTTTTAAAACCAAAACAATCCTTCAAGTATTTTAAACCCTTGAAGAATTATAAAATATAAGATTAAATGCAAAAATTCTCCATAGCAATTCACGGTGGCGCAGGAACTTTAGTAAAAGGAATGATGACACCCAAAAAAGAAAAAGCATATAAATCTGCTTTACAAGACGCTTTAAATAAAGGATATACTATTTTAAAAGATGGTGGTTCTGCAACAAAAGCAGTAGAACAAGCAGTAATTGTATTAGAGAATTCTCATTTATTTAATGCGGGAAAAGGTGCTGTTTTTACGGCTAAAGAAACTCATGAAATGGATGCAAGTATTATGTGCGGAAAAACATTAAATGCAGGAGCAGTTTCGTTAATTAGTGGCATTAAAAATCCGATATCACTTGCAAAAGACGTCATGGAAAAAAGCGAACACGTTTTTTTAGCAGGAAAAGGTGCTATGGAATTTGCAAAAGAACATAATTATCAATTAGAAAATGAAGCTTATTTTTATGATGAATTAAGACATGACCAATGGTTAGAAATTAGAGATACGGATAGTTTTCAGTTAGATCATTCCGTAAAAAAAGATTCTAAATTCGGTACAGTTGGCGCAGTTGCTTGTGATCAAAACGGCAATATCGCTGCTGCAACTTCCACTGGTGGAATGACTAATAAAAAATACGGTCGCGTAGGAGATTCACCAATGATTGGAGCAGGAAATTATGCTAATAATAAAACTTGTGCTGTTTCGTGTACTGGTTCTGGCGAATTTTTTATTAGAGGTGTTGTTGCTTATGATGTTTCTTGTTTAATGGAATTTAAAAACCTTTCGGTTGCTGATGCTTCAGAAGAAGTTATCCATAAAAGAATTTTAGAAATTGGTGGCGATGGCGGCTTAATTGCAGTTGATAAAAACGGAAATATTGCGATGCCTTTTAATACCGAAGGAATGTATCGTGCAAGTAAAACTTCCGAAGGAAATGAAGAAATTTTGATTTATAAATAATCTTAACCGCAAAGGTCGCAAAGAAAAAAATCGCAAGGTCCGCAAAGTTTTTAAATCAATTATCCTTACATCCTTTGCGAAAACTTAGCGGTCTTTGCGGTTAAGAACTATACAAAAGGCGCATCAATAGCCAAAACACTTACTTTTCTGTTTTTTATATCATACATGTCACTATTAGACAAAACATGTATGCAAAGATTTGCCATAGTCATTGGTGTTCCTTCTTCTAATATTTTTTCGTTATTATGAGATAATTTACTACCATCAAAAACGATGACCATTCCAGAACCAATAACCGTACAATCGTTTCCGTTTTTAATGATTAAACCTGTATCTTCGGCTAGACCAAAACCTATTAAGTTAGGGAATTTCGCAACTGCTTCAGACTGCCTCCCAAAACGACCACGTTGAATAAAATGTGTATCGATAATCAACTCCGGAATTAGATTTAAACCTTTATACATATCAACCGCACCTTTAATAAAGGATTCGGTTGCAGAACCACCAGCAATCATTTCATTAGCCATTACCATTGCACCAGCACTTGTACCTGCAATAACAAAATCATGTTCGTTTTGATAACGATCTAATAAAATATTATGAATAGTTGTTCCGCCAATTCTATCTGTGATTTTTGATTGATTTCCGCCAGAAAACATTACACAGTCAGCAGATTTTATCAATTCAATAGAAGAAGGTTTTTCAGAATCTTCTTTACTTCGAATATCTAAAATATGAACATTTGTACAGTTTAATTTAGTAAATGATTCTAAATACATTTCGCCAACCTCAACAGGAATACTTGATGCTGTTGGTATAACAATTATTTTTGCATCAATTCCGCCTGCTTCTTTTACAACATGCCATAAGATACCTTCTTCAATAAATTCTAAAGTGTAATTTTCATTCTCACTATGCGAACCTTTATCTTCGTTTCCTCCTATCGGAATTAATGTTCCTTTTACTAAATTCATTTCTTAATAATTAGTTTGCGAAAATAAACTAAATATTTTTCACAAAGTGTTAGTTTTTTTAATATCTTTCTGTTTTAAAATGCCACGAATGCACGAATTGATTTTTTATGTATTCTAATGAATTTTATGCCATAAATTCACGAATTTAATTTTGCATAAAATCATATTATTAGATTAGTGATAAAACTATATTTTAAATTATACTAGATGAGTTTAATTTACAAACAAGAAAGTTATAAAATTATTGGAAAATGTTTCGATGCACATAATAATTTAGGTGCTGGTTTTTTAGAAATAGTATATAAAGATGCTTTAGAATATGAGTTTAAAAAATCAAATATTCCATTTGAAAGAGAAAAAGAGTATACAGTAAATTATGATGGTATCATATTACCACATAAATTTTACGCAGATTTTGTTATATTTGATAAAATTATTTTAGAAATTAAAGCCGTTTCAGAAATTCATCCTAAATTTATTGCGCAAGCAATTAACTATTTAAAAGTTTCTGAATAAATTAGCATTAATAGTAAACTTTGGAGAATCACAATTAAATTACAAACGAGTAGTTTATTAGTTTTTTTTGCCACGAATGCACAAATAAAAATATTTAAGTATTCGTGATAATTTTTTTCAAAGACAAATGAAAATAGAGTAAAAAACATTCGTGAATTAGTGACAAAAAGACAAGTAAAATTAGTGCATTAGTAACAAAAAAAACAATAAACTAACTAAAACCCAAACAAATGGAAATAAGAAGTATTAATGCAATGAGAGGACCAAATTATTGGTCAGTTAGAAGACACAAATTAATTGTAATGGTTTTAGATTTGCTAGAAATGGAGCAAATGCCATCCGATAAAATAGATGGATTTAGATATCGATTAGAAAAAATGTTTCCAACTATGGTAGAGCATCGTTGTTCGGTTGGTTCTCGTGGCGGCTTTTTTCAACGTGTAGAAGAAGGTACCTGGATGGGTCATATTATAGAACATATTGCTTTAGAAACACAAACTTTAGCAGGAATGGATACTGGTTTTGGTCGGACAAGAGGTTATGGCGAAGAAGGTGTTTACAACGTAGTTTTTTCGTATATCGAAGAAAATGTTGGGCGATTTGCTGCAAAATCAGCTGTACGGATTTGTGAAGCATTAATTTCTGGTAAAGATTACGATTTAGATGCTGATATTCAAGAAATGCGAGAAATTCGTGAAGATGTTCGCTTAGGACCAAGTACTGGTTCTATTATTGAAGAAGCTGAAGCTCGTGGAATACCATGGATTCGTTTAAATAAATATTCACTTTGTCAGTTAGGTTATGGTGCAAATCAAAAACGAATTCAAGCAACTGTAACAAGTGAAACAAGTAGTATTGGTGTTGAGTTGGCTTGCGATAAAGAGGATACCAAATACTTATTAGAACAAGCTGAAGTTGAAGTACCAAAAGGCGATATTATCCGAAGAGAAAGAAGTTTAAAAGATGCTTGCGATTATGTAGGCTTTCCTTTAGTACTTAAACCGATTGATGGCAATCATGGTCGTGGAATTACCGTAGATATCAATAATTATGAAGATGCGTTAACAGCATTTCATATTGCAAAAGAAAGTTCAAAAAGTGGTGCTATAATTGTAGAAAAATTTATTACAGGTCGTGATTTTAGATTGCTAGTAATTAATAATGTTTTAGTTGCAGCAGCTGTTAGAACACCAGCACATGTTGTTGGAGATGGAATAGCAACAGTACAACAATTAATAGATAAAGTAAACGAAGATCCACGTAGAGGTTACGGTCACGAAAATGTACTAACTAAAATTACTACAAACGACTTAACCAAAAAATTGATAAAAGATGCAGGTTATTCTTTAGATTCCGTTATTAAAAAAGACGAAATGTTAATTTTAAAAGATACCGCAAACTTAAGTACTGGTGGAACTGCCGAAGACGTAACCGATATTGTGCATCCTGCAAATGTATCTATGGTAGAAAGAATTTCTAAAATAATTGATTTAGATATTTGTGGTGTAGATATTATGACAACAGATATTTCTAAACCATTATCTGAAACTGGTGGTGCTGTTTTAGAAGTAAATGCAGGACCTGGTTTTAGAATGCATCTTGCACCAACTACAGGTTTACCAAGAAATGTTGCTGCTCCTGTTATCGATAAATTATTCCCGAAAGGGAAAAATGGAAGAATTCCAATTGTCGCTATTTCTGGAACAAACGGGAAAACAACCACAACTAGATTATTAGCACATATTGCAAAAATGAATGGTTACCGAGTTGGTTATACGACAAGTGATGGCGTTTATATTCAAAACAGATTATTAATGACGGGCGACTGTACAGGTCCTGCAAGTGCAGAATTTGTACTTAAAGATCCAACAGTTAATTTTGCTGTTTTAGAATCGGCTAGAGGTGGTTTATTACGTGCCGGTTTAGGATTTAAAAAATGTGATATTGGTATTGTTACCAACGTTGCAGCAGATCATTTAGGTTTAAAAGGTATTCATACCATTGAACAATTAGCCAAAGTAAAAGCCGTGATTCCAGAAACAGTCTTGCCAGATGGTTATGCTGTTTTAAATGCTGATGATGATTTGGTTTACGCAATGCGAAGAAATATAGATTGTAATTTAGCTTTGTTTTCTATGGATGAAAATAATTCACACGTAAAAGCATTACAGCGTCATGGCGGAATTACTGCTGTTTACGAAAACGGATTTGTTACCATTTGCAGAGGTGAATGGAAAATGCGTATTATGCGAGCAGAAAATATTCCGTTAACGTATGGTGGAAAAGCGAAATTTATGATTCAGAATGTACTGGCTGCTGTGCTTGCTGCAAATATTCATGGCATGAGTAATGAAGATATTAAAGCAGGTTTAAGTACATTTATTCCTTCGGCAGAACAAACACCAGGACGCTTAAATTTATTTAAGTTTAACGACTTTAGTATTTTGTTAGATTATGCTCATAATCCAGCAGGAATGCGAGCATTAAAACAATTTACAGATGAGTTAGATGCAACGGTAAAAGTAGGAATCATAGCAGGAATTGGCGACCGTAGAGTTGAAGACAATAACGAAATGGGAAGTATTGCTGCCGAAATGTTTGATGAAATAATCATAAGACAAGATAAACGTTTACGTGGCAAAACAGAAGAAGAACTCATTAAAATGCTGAATGATGGTATTATAGCAAAAGATCCTAATAAAAAAACAACTGTTATTCCTTCGGAAAAAGAAGCAATTTTATTTGCAGTTAAAAATGCTAAAAAAGGCACTTTAATTATTTTATGTTCCGATGTTGTGCCAGATGCTTTAGAGTTAGTAAAGAATTTAAAAAAGCGAGAATCTCGTGGTGAGGTTTTGGTTTCTTAATAAAAATACTCACGCCGTGACTTTGAGTCACGGCGTGAGTTAACTAATGAGTCAGGACTTCACTTAGAGTGAAACCCTGACTTTTATTGTTATAAATCAATGCCTTTTTAAAGTGTAAAAATCATATTTTTAAATCATATTTCTAATTTATAGATTTTTATCTTTTATTAACTTTACTTAATATTATCATAATAAAATTCTAACTTTGAACTTTAACAGTTGATATAATCAATTAAAACTGATTATATCTTGATGTTGGCAACTATAGAACTCACTCAAACGAATGAAACATCACTTTGGAGATTTTTTAGATAGAACTGATAATTATTGGACAATTGTTCCGAATATAGAAAGGTATGCCTATTCTGCAAACGAGGAAATAAAGAACAAAGAAGAAGTTAGAATTTTAACGATTTCTAAAAATGACAATAATTGGAATCAAGTTTTTAATTGCCCAAATATTGAGGAAATAACTTTACACGAATCAAGTAAAGAACAAGTTCAAAGTATTAGCAAACTAACTCAAATAAAAAGATTGAGAATTACTCATTTGCGAACAAAAGATATTGAGTTTATTGGAGAATTAATCAATTTAGAAGAGATTGTTTTTGAATATGTTTCTGGATTCTCTGACTTATCACCTTTACGAAATCTAAAGAAACTGAAATCACTTCATTTTGAGAATCTACGCAGGGTTTCGAATTTTGACAAACTTAAAGGAATTGAAAGTTTAAAATATTTACACATTGACGGAACACTTGACTGGAATCAACCGATTGAAAATTTTGAATTTTTAGAAGGCTTACCGAACCTCGAAGTTTTTTCTTTAGGTTTTATAATTAACAAAACGGAATTTCCTGCTTTTTTACCAATTCTAAAACTGAATAAATTAAAGAGAGTAATAATTGGAAGAGCAACATTAAATACTAAAGAATATGCATTTTTAGAAACCGCTTTGCCAAATGTTGAATGCGGAACAAAAGGAGGAAATTGGGAATTATGTTGGGAATACAATGAATCTTTCGAATTTCTTGGAAAAAAGGCTGGGAGAGTAAAATGCATAAACTCAAAAGCGAATGAAAAGTGCGAAGAATTTATTAAAAAATACGAAGGAATAAAAAATGAATCTGAACAAATAATAAAAACTACAGTTGCCAACAACGGCTATACTTAATTGCTTAGTTCTGTGCTACTTTAATAACTCAGAAATTATCTTAGAATTTATAATAGTGACTTTGTAAATATTCGAAAAATTATTTTCATCTATTTGATCGTAAGTCATTTTCCCAATAATTTTGTTAGCAAAATCTGGTGTGGTATTGCTATGCCCAACAATTAGAAGCGTTTGATTTTTATGTTCTGAAACAAAGTCTGTATAATTTATTTGAGATGGATTATAAATAATAGGTTCTAACTTTTTATTTTCGGCAATTGGTTGTATCGTATTTTTAGTACGTTTAAAATCTGTAGTATATATTGCATCGATTTTAATATCTTTAAAATATGTTCCATAATTTTGCGCTCTCTTTTTTCCTGCAATAGATAAATCAGGATTATGCGTACCATCAAATTCTTTTTCAGCATGACGGAAAAAATAAAATGTAGTACTATTATTAATAGCATTACTTTTTAATTTCGATTCTGTTTTACAAGAAATTATAACTAATAGTGATACTAAAATTAATCTTTTCATTTTATTATATAATTCGAGTTTAAATCCGTGCTAATCCGTGTCTATAATAGCTTCTTGAATAATACGTTGCACTTTTGTTCTAATATCTTCTTTTGTTAATCCTTTATTTGCCATGGTTGGATAAACTCTATTAGACAAGAATATATATACAATGCCACTTTCAGGATCTGCCCAAGCGTAAGTACCTGTAAAACCAGAATGCCCGAAACTACTTTCGGAAACACAATCGCATGTTGCTAATTCTTCCTTATTTATTTGCGGTTTATCGAATCCTAAACCTCTACGATTGTCTTCGTGTTTAAAATATTGTGTATTAAATTTTTGGATTGTTTTTGTTTTTAAATAACGTTTTCCACCATAATAACCCTTTTGCAAATATAGTTGCATCATTTTAGCGACATCTAATGAATTTCCGAACAATCCTGCATTACCAGAAACGCCATCTAGCATTGCTGCGCCCATATCATGCACATCGCCTTGTAGTAATTGATGTCTGAAATAAGTGTCTTTTTCGGTTGGTACAATTTGTTCTTTTTTATACTTTTCGAGTGGTTTATATGTTAAAGTCTTTGCACCTAATGGCAAATAAAATTCATTATCATTCAAAATATTAAAAGGTTGCTTGTATTGTTTTTCAATAAAATCCTTAAATAAATAAAATGCAAAACCACTATATTTATATTTATACTTAATTCGTTGTGGTGCATCGGCAATTCGCTGATAAATAGTATCCATATAATCTTTACGCAAATACAAATCTTTTGCAATTCTTATAGGGAATTTATCCGATTTTTGATTTCGATAATATTTCGCTGAAGGTCTTTTAGTTATGCTATCTAAAGTCTTAACATAAAACGGAATCCAAGGTCGCAATCTACCTGTATGCGCTAATGCTTCTTTTACAGTTACGGTATCTTTATTGGAACCTTTTGTAACAGGAAAAATCTCATCAAAACGATTATGTATGGAAAATTTACCTTCTTCTTCCGCTTTCATAATTTGTGGTAAACCTCCTAATATTTTAGTTAATGAAGCTAAATCGTAAATGCTTTCGTCAGTTACTTTTTTGATTTTTTTATCGGTATAATGACCGTAATTTTTATTAAAAATAACCTTTCCATGTCTTGCAACTAACACTTGTAAACCTGGAGCCATTTTTTTATCTAAAACTATTTTTGCAATGGAATCTACTCGTTTTAGTTTTAAACTACTCATGTTAACTTCTTCTGGCAAACCAAAAGTTAAACGTTTTAAATCTTGCGATTGTAAACCAAAACCTTCCGAGAAATGAGTACCAATATTTACGGGTAATTTTCCTTTTGTGCCAATTGCACCAAATATCATTTGTGCAGATAAATCTTGTGCTATTTTTGAATTTTGATAAGACACTAAAACGGCATCTATATTATTAAAATCTTCAAAATCTAATAAAGCATATGGACTTGCAAAAATGTCTAAAATTATTTTAGTCTTCGTTAAATTTTTAGAATTATATAAATTAGTAAGAGATTTAATATTTGTTAATTCAGTTTTAGTTAAATGATAACTTTTCCATGGGTTTGCATTCGATTTATGTACACCAATAATTACGGTATTGTAATTGCCAATCCATTTAATAAACTCTAAATTTTTTCCATCAAAAACAGTAATGTCGGTATAACTTCTTAATCTATTTTTGAAGGTATCACTATCTGAATCTCCAAATTTGATATAAGCAACTTTTGATTTTACTAAATCACGAATAGGAAAAATAGCATTTTCGTTTTTCACTAAAGTGATTGCATTTTGGATTAATTTTCTGTGTAAAACTTCATCTTTAATAGTATTTAAATCTGCAACTACATTTTCTAGTTTCGGATTTTCATAATTATGTAAACCACACCAATATTTTGCGTTTAGTATTTTTATAACCGATTCGTTTATTCTTTCTTCGGTTAAAGTTTTGTTTTTTAGGGCGTTTTTAATTTGTTTAATTGCTGCGCCAACATCTTCAGAAAAAAGCAACACATCATTACCTGCTAAAAGTGCTTTTAAATCTACTTTTCCTTTATTGTTTTTTAAAGAGTTTGATATTTCTAAGTCATCTTCTACAAATTCAGAAACGCCTTTCATATTAAGTGCATCGGTAAAAATTAACCCTTTAAACTGCATTTTATTTTTAAGTAAATCGGTTAAAACAGTTGGTGATAAGGATGTTGGTAATTTTATGTTTTCTTCTAAACTTGGTACGGACAAATGTGCTGCCATAACCGAAACAATTCCGTTTTTAAAGAGTTGTTTGTATGGGTATAATTCAACGGAATCTATACGTTCCGCAGTAAATTTTACGGTTGGTAACATTTTATGTGAATCAGTTTCTGTATCGCCATGACCAGGAAAATGTTTTGCACAAGCCATTACATATTGACTTTGTAATCCGTTTGTAAAAGCAATGGATTTTGCAGTAACATTATATTTGTTTTCGCCAAAAGAGCGATTGCCAATTATTGGGTTTTTCGGGTTTGTATTTATATCAACTACTGGAGCAAAATTTACATGAATTCCCATTCTTTTACATTGTTCGCCAAGTCTTGTTCCAAATTCTTCAATTAATTTATCATCTCTAATTGCACCTAAAGTCATGTTCCACGGAAAACGATAGGTATTGTTTAATCGCATATCTAAACCCCATTCGCCATCAAAAGCAATTAATAAAGGTACATCGGATAAAAACTGGTATTTATTATTGAGTTTAATTTGCTTTTCTGGCGTTCCTTGCATAAAAATTAAACCACCAATCTGATATTTTTTTATTACCGAAGTTATAAAATCGGTATGTTTTTTATCTTTATTGGAATATGCTGCTAACATAAATAACTGACCGATTTTTTGGTCGATAGTCATTTTTGACATAATGGAATCTGTCCATTTTTGTTGTGCTAGAATGTCTTTTGTTAGTAGTGGATTTGTTTGTGCTTTTGAAAACAGTACTGTAATTATTAGTATTAATGTAATTAACTTTTTCATATTTTTTTTGAACCACAAAAGAAACAAAAGATCACAAAAAGTGTTCTGAAGTTTGATGCGTTTTTATTCTTTTAAATTTCTAAATAGTTCATTAACAAAAGTTTTATGACCTTCGTTATAAACATTTTTAACATTAAAATTGATTAATAATCCTTTTGGAGCGTCTAGTAATTTCATGTAAGTTAATAATTGAGCTTCATGGATTGGTAATATTTCTTTAACTGATTTTAATTCAATTGGTAAAATATTTTCTACAAATAAGTCGCATTTTAAATCCGTATCTAAATTTAATCCTTTAAAGTGAACTGGTACATTTAATTCTGATTTAAATTCGATTCCTCTTAATGCAAGTTCATGTTTCAAACATTTATGATAAACACTTTCTAATAAACCTGAACCTAAATGTTTATGCACTTCAATTATTGCTCCGGTAACTTTATAAGTCAAATTTTTTAAATATGATTTTGTGAGTTCCATTTTATTGTTGTGTTTTACTAAACCATAAACTAAAGATTCTTAATTTTATTCAGGCAACTTTTGTGCCCTTTTGTTTCTTTTGTGGTAAATCAAAAAAATCTCGCATGCCAAGAATCACTAACCGCAACTTCCCAACCAGATTCATATTCATTAACAGTTTTTACTAAATTATTAAAAACAATGGTCTCTTTAGTAATTTTATTTCCTTTAGCATATTTCTGAAAATCTAACATCGAAACGATATTGATATTCTCCTCAATTTTAAATGCTATTTTTAATTTATCAAACAAATCACAATAAAATTCATTTTCTATTTTTTTTATTAATTGTACTGACGAATCTATGGAGCAACCAGAAGCTAATTTATGATCTTCATCAACAACTAAAATAATAAACTGATTATATTTTATTTGATAAGAACCTTTTAAACCTTCGCCATGATTGTTCCAATTTTGTATAAAATCTTTAATTTTTTCACCAATTTTATTTACTTCAATATCAGAAAAATATTTATCCGATTGGTAAATCCAAACTCGTGAAGTCTTTGATATTTCTTTAAAATCTACAAACATTTTTTTTATAATTTCTTATTAAATTTATTCTGTAAATCTTCTAAACTATGATTTTTTCCTTGCATTTTATCCATTATTTCTTTTAACACTTTTTTGGTATATAACGGAAAATCTGCATTACTCATCCAATTAAAATAACCTTTATTTTCTTTAAAAACATCTACTACTTTTCTGCCTTTATATTTACCAAAAGAAAATATTTCGTTTTCATCTTCATCAAATAAAACAAAACCTGCCATATCGGCTCTTTTTTTATGATGCGAAAACTCATTTAAAGTTTCCATATTATTTTCTAAATCGTCGTATTTTTCTATTTGTGCTAATAAAATTTCGTAGGTTGCGTTGGTGTCTGCTTCGGCAGAATGTGCATCTGTTAAATCTTTATCACAATAAAATTTATAACCAGCAGTTAATGTTCGCTGTTCTTTTTTATGAAAAATAGTTTGTACGTCTATCGCCAATCTATCTTTCATAGAAAAATCTATTCCAGCACGCATCATTTCTTCGGCTAAAAGCGGAATATCAAATCTATTGGAATTAAATCCTGCTAAATCACAACCTTCAATTAGTTTACTAACTTCTGATGCTAACTCATTAAAAGTTGGTTCGGTTACTACTTTTTCGTTGTCAATACCATGAATTTCGGTCACTTCTTTTGGTATTTCCATTTCTGGATTTACCAACCAAGTTTTAGATTCTTTATTACCGTTTGGAAGAATTTTTAAGATGGATATTTCTACAATCCTATCTTTTGCAATATTGATTCCTGTAGTTTCTAAATCAAAAAATACAATTGGTTTTTTTAGGTTTAATTTCATCCGTGCTTTAATATTTTATATTATTGAAGATGGAACTCACAAAAAACCTCTTATTTAAAATAGATAATTTTAATGTTCGTTTCATCTGGTAAAAATAGAAAAAAGAAAATAGAAATACGTAAACGTAAAGACAATACTTTTTATTAAACTAATTTACCATATAAGGATTATAAGGTCATATAAGTAATCTGTGTCATCTGTATTCCTATCTATCTACCACAAAAGGCACAAAAGAAATTTATCATATAATTCGTGAAAATTCGTGTTCCTATAATCTCTATAATTAGAAATCCATATTCACATCCCAAGCTTCTAAATAATCGGCTACTGCTTTTACGAACATTCCGCCTAAAGCACCGTTTACAACTCTATGGTCGTAAGAATGTGATAAAAACATTTTATGTCTAATACCAATATAATCACCTTCTAAAGTTTCGATAACTGCTGGTGTTTTTCTAATCGCACCAAGTGCTAAAATACCAACTTGAGGTTGATTTATAATTGGTGTTCCCATAATAGAACCAAATCCACCAACGTTAGTAACTGTATAAGTTCCACCTTGAATATCGTCTGGTTGTAATTCGCCTTTTCTTGCTCTAGAAGCTAAATCGTTTACTGCTTTTGCCATACCAACTAAATTTAATTGATCAGCATTTTTAATTACAGGTACAATTAAATTTCCGTCAGCAAGTGCTGCAGCCATTCCTAAATTTATGTTTTTACGTTTGATAATATTATCGCCATCTACGGCAATATTAATCATCGGAAAATCTTTTAACGCTTTTGCAATTGCTTGCATAAAAATTGGTGTAAACGTTAATTTTTCGCCTTCTCTTTTCAAGAAAGCATCTTTAACTCTATTACGCCATTTTACTACATTGGTAACATCAACCTCAACAAAACTTTGAACGTGAGCAGAAGTCTGTACCGAAGCAACCATATGATGTGCAATTAATTTGCCCATTCTAGACATAGCGATAATTTCATCGCCTTTTTGTAAAGCAACTTTGGGTTTTGGGTTTTGGGTTTTGGGTTTTGGGTTTGTCTTTTCTTGAGTAATTACCTTTGGTGTTTCAAGTACAACTTCTTTTTTAGTACTTGATTTTCCGTTTTCAATATAATCTAAAATATCATTTTTAGTAACACGACCATCTTTTCCTGTACCAGAAATTGCTTCTAGTTCTTCCATAGAAATTCCTTCAGTTTGTGCGATATTTCTAACTAATGGCGAATAAAATTTACCAGAATCTCCTGTTTTTAAGATTGGTGTATTTACTGAAGTAGCTGCAACAACTTTTTGCACATTTTCTTCAATTATTTTAGTTGCTTTTGGTGTTTCTACTTTTTCAGAATTCGGTTCTGAAACAGTTGTAGTAGCACTAGCATCGGTTTCAATAATAGCAATAGTTTCTCCAACCGCAACAATATCATCAACATTATATAATAATTCTACTATTGTTCCTTCTACTTCACTTGGCACTTCACTATCCACTTTATCGGTTGCTATTTCTACAAGAGCTTCGTCTAATTCAACGGTATCGCCAACTTGTTTTAACCATGAAGTTATTGTTGCTTCTGCAACACTTTCGCCCATTTTAGGTAATTTTATTTCAAACTTTGCCATTATCTTGATGCTTATTTTACGGGGCAAAGTTACAGTTTTTTTTAGATTATTTCACCGAGTTTAACAAAGAAACAGAAAGTTTCTAAATTGTTAAATTCACGTTAAAATAAAATGAAAGATTAAACCATTTAATAAAATTTCAGTCTTAATGATATAACTATAAATATATACACATGAACAAATTATTTTTAATTGTCATTGCAATTTTCACATTACAAATTAATGCACAGAAACCAAGTAATCAAGAAAAGAAAAACCATAAAAAAGAATTCTTTAAAGATTTAAGTGCAGCACAAATCGCAAATCTAAAAACAAAAAAAATGACTTTATATTTAGATTTAACAAAAGCACAACAAAATAAAGTTTATAATATAAATCTTATAAGTGCTAAAGAACGAAAAATCAAATCACAAGAAAGAGAAAACAATAATATAAAACCGAATTCTAATGAACGCTACCAACATAAAATGGCAAAATTAGACAAACAAATTGCGTATAAAAAAGAGATGCAATCTATTCTTAATAAGGAACAATTTGAAAAATGGAAAAAAATGAAAATGCACAGAATGAGTAAACAAAAAAAACACAAACGAAAAGTTAAAAGAAAAAAATAATTTTATTACATCTTAGAAAATACCCTACTTATTTTACAGATTTGTAGGATTTTTTTATTGAAAATTCGTAACATTTCCTTTCCCTATTGAAGTGTCACTTCCTATAATATAAGTGCAACCTCTTGGTATAAATCTAAAGGAATAATGATTATTTCTTAATTTATATATAGCATTTATTATCTCTTTATTAGAAATATTATTATTGTCAAAAATAATAGTTTCAATTTTATTAGCAAGTATATCATTAATACTTATACTAGTATGATGCACTGCTAATTCAGGTTTAATAGTAGTTTTTAAATTTGAAAATGTACTAGGGTTTTCACCTATATAAATAAAATTAGAATTATTCTCGTTAGAAGAATCTACCGTTTTTAATTTTAGATACTTTATTAAAAACCAAAATTGAATACCAAAACTCATTAAAAAATCATAGATAACATTTAACTTGAAATGCTTTTTATAGAAAATTTTCATTGCACCATAAAAATAACGTAAATATTTAACGTCTTTTTTGGTGCTTTCACCTTTATAATGAATAATTTGAGTATCGGAATAATAATAATTTTGATAGCCTTTTTTTATTATTTTATAACTTAAATCAATATCTTCACCGTACATAAAATAATCTTCATCAAAACCCTTAACTTCATTATAAACATCACGTTTCATTAACATAAATGCACCAACTAAAATTTCGATAACACCAGTTTCGTTTTCGGTTAAATGATTGGCATAATATTTTCCTGTTTGTTTACTCGAAACACCTAACAATTTATTAAAGGATACTTTTGGTGTTGGAATGCCACGTTTACTTTCTGCTAAAAAATTGCCTTTTCCATCAATTAATTTAACTCCTAATGCTCCTAAATTTTGTTTAGTCTTAGCAAACTGTATTATTTTCTCAAAAGTATCTTCCGACACTATAGTGTCAGGATTTAAAATAAGAACATAATTACCTTTTGCTATTGCTACACCTTGGTTGTTTGCTTTTGAAAAACCGGTATTATCTTTATTCGCAATAAGTACGACCTCTGGAAAATTTTCAGCAAGCATTTCACAACTTTCATCGTGCGAATTATTATCTACCACAATAATCTCCGAAGAAATGTTTTTACAAGCATCTTGTACACTCAACAAACATTGTTCTAAAAAATAACGCACATTATAATTTACAATAATTATAGAAAGGTCAATATTTTCTTTTGATTTTTGTTTCACAAATTATTTTTACTTAATACAATCTCACTTTAATTTCACCTAACTTTTCAAACTATTTTCAAACGGAATTCTATTAATAATACTCCTACCTAAGGTTATTTCATCGGCATATTCAATTTCATCACCAACCGAAATTCCACGTGCAATTGTAGAAATTCTTATGTTATAATTTTCAATTTGTCTATAGATGTAGAAATTAGTTGTATCGCCTTCCATAGTAGAACTTAAGGCGAAAATAATTTCATTTATCTTACCTTCTTTTACTTTATTTACTAAACTTTCAATAGTTAAATTATGTGGTCCAACTCCTTCGATTGGCGAAATTTTTCCACCTAAAACATGATATAAACCTTTAAATTGCGCTGTATTTTCAATCGCCATTACATCTCTAATATCTTCTACAACACAAATTATTTCTGAATTTCTTTTTTTATTAGCACAAATCTGACATAATTCTACATCACTAATATTATGACAATTTAAACAATGTTTTATATCATTTCTTAGTGAACTCAATGCGTCTGCCAAATATAAGGTTTGCTCTTTTGGTCGTTTTAGCAAGTGTAAAACTAGTCGTAAAGCCGAACGCTTACCGATGCCAGGTAATAACGAAACTTCGTTTACTGCATTTTCTAAAAGTTTTGAAGAAAATTCCATTTTGCAAATGTAACTGAAATAAGATTTAAAATTAAATGATTTAAAATTTAAAATTTTGTTTCTTTGTATTTGTACTAAACTGAAAATTAAAAAATGAATCCAACTACTATTTTAATAATCATTGCAATATATTTTGGAGTTTTATATCTTATTTCCTGTCTAACAGGAAAAGATGATAGCAATGATTCTTTCTTTAAAGCAAATAAAAAATCACCTTGGTTTATTGTTGCTTTTGGTATGATTGGCGCAACGCTTTCTGGTGTAACTTTTATTTCTGTACCTGGAACTGTTGCAACACAACAATTTAGTTATATGCAAATGGTTTTTGGATTTGTTGCCGGAACTTTTGTGATTGCCTACGTATTGCTACCTATATATTATAAACATAATGTAACTTCAATTTACGAATATTTAAATATTAGATTAGGAAGTAAAACACACAAAGTTGGTGCTTTTTTCTTTTTATTATCTAGAACTATTGGCGCTGCTTTTAGAATATTTTTAGTTGCACTTGCTATGCAATATTTAATTTTTGAAGAATGGAACGTACCCTTTTTTGTAACCGTAATTATTTCGATTTTACTTATTTGGGTTTATACACACAGAGCAGGAATTAAAACAATTGTTTGGACTGACACTTTACAAACTCTATTTATGCTTTTAGCAGTTGGTTTTGCAATTTATTTTATTAATCAGAAATTAGAATGGTCCTTTTTTGAATTTTTAAAATCCGAAGAATTAAAAAAATACAATAAAATTTTATTTTTAGACGATTTTAAGAGTCCGTTATTTGCACTAAAATCATTTTTAGGCGGTGTTTTTATGGCAATTGCGATGACTGGAATTGATCAAGATATGATGCAGAAAAATCTAACGTGTAAAAATGTAAAGGAAGCGCAAAAAAACATGATTTCTATGATTATTCTTTTAGTATTTGTTAATTTCATCTTTTTGTCACTTGGTGCATTATTATATATTTATGCGGATAAATTCGGATTATCAGTACCAATTATTGATGGCGTTACACGAACCGATTTACTTTTTCCTATGATTGCTGTAAAAAGTGGTTTAGGCGCACCATTAGCCATAGTCTTTATCTTGGGGATAATTGCAGCAGCATATTCAAGTGCAGATTCTGCATTAACTTCATTAACAACATCGTATTGTGTTGATTTTTTAGATATCGAAAAACGTGATAAATCCATTCAAAAATCACTTAGAAAAAAAGTACATATTGCAGTTTCTGTTATATTAGTTATTGTAGTTGTTTTATTTGAAAAAGTATTAGAGCGAAGTGTAATTAATGGTTTATTTACCATTGCAACTTATACTTACGGACCATTATTAGGTTTGTTCTTCTTTGGTATTTTTACCAAACACAAAATTAAAGAAAGTTATTTATCTTTAATTTTAATCTGTTCAATTTCTGTACTTTTTAGTTATTTACTTAAAGAAAATTCGGTTAATTGGTTTAATGGTTATAAATTTGGATTTGAGTTATTAGGTTTGAACGGTCTTTTTACTTTTATTGGACTTTGGTTAATTAGAAAGAAAGAATAATGATAGATAATCACATAAATTATATTGAATTTAAAACTACGGATTTAGAAAAAACAAAACATTTCTACACATCATGTTTTGGTTGGTCGTTTACAGATTATGGGAAAATGTACGCTTCTTTTTCTGATAGCAATAGTGGTGTAAATGGTGGTTTTGAATTCACTAATGAACCCATTAAAAATGGTGCTCTTATAGTTTTGTATTGTGAAAATCTGAACAAAATTAAAGAGAAAATAATAGCGTTTGGTGGAAAAATTTCAAAAGATATATTTTCTTTTCCAGGCGGAAAAAGATTTCAATTTTTAGATTCTTCAGGAAATGAATTAGCAGTTTGGTCGGATAAATAATATATAATGAAAGATTTAAGCAACCACAGAAAAACATATAAAAAAGACGAACTTTTAGAAACTAATATTCCAGACAACCCAATGGAATTGTTTCAAAAATGGTTTTTTGATGCTGAAAAAATGGAATCTGGCGAAGCCAATGCCATGAACTTAGCAACTATTGGTTTAGACGGTTTTCCTAAAAATAGAATTGTATTATTAAAACGTTTTACTTGGGAAGGTTTTGTTTTTTATACAAATTATGATTCCGAAAAAGGAAAAGCAATTGCAAAAAACAATAATGTTTGTTTGTCATTTTTCTGGCAAGGTTTAGAACGTCAAGTTATTATTAAAGGAGTTGCTGAAAAAATTGCTGAAAATTTATCGGATGGTTATTTTGAATCTAGACCCGAAGGTTCTAAATTAGGCGCTTGGGCATCCGAACAAAGTGAAATTATTAGTTCTAGAGATGAACTAGACGAAAAACTTATTGCTATGGAAAATAAATTCCGTGACAACGAAATTAAAAGACCAAAAAATTGGGGCGGTTATTTAATAAAACCACAAGTTATCGAATTTTGGCAAGGAAGACCAAATAGAATGCACGATAGAATTCGATTTACTTTACAAGACGATTTTAGTTTTAAAATAGAACGATTACAACCTTAAAAACGATTTCCTATATTTTAAACTCTTAAAGATTTCTTTAAAAACCCAAAACATCTAGAAAATTTAAATACTAGATTGGTAAAAATATGACGATTTTTAAAATATCTTTAGTATTAGTTGAATTAATTGAAACCACAGTTCGTACGGAAAGTTTTTAATTTTTAGTAAATTAGCATTTTAAATAATTCTAGTAAACTTTCTATCATGAAAAAAAATTATCTAAT
>Ga0256834_1000340_pt1 | contig 34400 bp, 49 predicted proteins | sample 4281140metaG_FD_190536 | JGI IMG/M metagenome (GOLD analysis project Ga0256834, IMG submission 190536) | Hydrothermal vent microbial communities from East Pacific Rise, Pacific Ocean - 4281-140 | ecosystem: Environmental > Aquatic > Marine > Hydrothermal vents | place: Pacific Ocean: East...
TACTTATCTTCTTTGTTATATTTAGGTGTGAAAGTTTAGATAGTACTGTGGGTATTATTCTCAACCCTTGAAAGTTGTGGGTCAGGTAAGCAAATATTATGAACCAAAACAGAACGAAAAACACAGTTAAAACATACCTACCAACCCCTTTCAATATCATTTTTATAAGATCTGAAATTAAAAATATAGTTGCTAAAATTATTAGAATTTCCAGACTTGCACTAAATCCCCACTGTACTATTTGAAAGTCGTCGGCTTTGTTACTTACAATTTTTGTACCTAAGTTATACACTGTACTATCTAAATTATTAATACTGCTGACTACAGCTTCGATTAAATACATAACTCCAGAATGTATTTTTCCCTCACGGAATTGTTGATAAGTCTTTACTATAAACCCGAATCCATATATAATAATCAGAATAATGTAAAGTACTAAAAACTTTTTAATTATCGATGTCATATATTAATCATATTTAAATTATATATATATTATTTTTGTATATTATTTTTTATGATTGAATGCATTAGAAAAATGGATAAAGATCTCATTGTTTTAGCTTTCCTTAAATATGGAAAGATAGTTGGAAGAAAAAGATTTCAAAAATTAATTTTCCTTGCAAAATATAAAAACGGATTAGAAATACCTTTTAATTTCATTATGTATCATTATGGACCATATTCTCGGGACTTACAAAATACAATAGATAAATTAGTGTTAAATGGTTATATAAAAGAAAAAATAACGCTCGATGAGAATGGATTTAAGGTATATTCTTATGAAATTACACCAACTGGTATAATATTAGTAAATCTTTTATTACCTAAAGAATTTGATAATAAAATCAAAGATTTTTTAACCTGCTATAAAAATAAATCCACAAATGAGATTGTAAAAGAGTCATATGAGTATGCGAAACTAAATAGTAGTTAGTATTTTATTTTTATCAACTTCCATACATCTTTCTTTTCTATTAAATACATCTTATCTGACTCAATAGAATAAATCCAAGCACCATTATCTAGTAATATTACTCTAAAGAGTTCATTGTCTTTCAATAAGTATATGTCTATAGATTTTAATATTATTATCCCTTCTCCGTTTAAGGTATATAAAATCACCTTAAATATATTGTATTTTTCTTTCCATAAAAGGTTATAAGGATTGATAATATTATTTATACTAAAAACCACATCATCAAAATTCTTTTCTTCTTTTTCAAATTTTACCCTTTTTCTATCTGTGAAAACAATACTCTTATCGGGTTTAATGTTAATCTTTTTTAAAAATTTATTATATACATTCATCAATTCATCAATTTCTTCAATCTTCATTAAAATTATATATATACAAATTGATATTTATATATTATGAAGTTATTAACACATATGACAATAGCTATATTAGTATTATCTATACTAACGTTGTATGGAATTTTAATACCTGATTCTGTATTCTCATTGATACTTGGATTGATAGTTCTATGCGTTGGTGCAATGCTCCCAGATCTTGACCTAGAGCTTGATAGAATGTTTCCTCACTACATAGAAAGAGAAATAGAGCTTGAAGACGGAACAAAGGAAATAAAAAGAATACCAACTCTAAGATATCATAGGAGACTACTTCACAATTATGTAATAGTAGCTTTGTTGTTCATAGCTTCATACTTATTATACTACTTCTATCCGATAATATTTCCATACTTTTTAATATTCACCATAGGATACAGTACACACATAATATCCGACACTTTTACAAGGGGTGGTGTGTCAATATATGGTGGAAAAAGAAAAATAAGGGGTGTGATTAGAGTGTCCGCTGAAACCGATCTGTTGGTAATATTCATACTATCGATAATACTCTACTTTTTAATAATAATTCGTATGTATTTAATATTATGAAAAAAGAATTCGAAGAAATACTTAGTCTAACTGGAATAACAAAAAGATGGATAATAGCAGTTTTTTGTATTTACTTTACTTACATTCTTTTCGGATACCATCTACATTCTTACACCATAGCTTGGTTCATAGTTAGTTTCACTGGATCATTCATTATGAAGATAAAGAAAGTAAGTAATATAATATTCAAGGAAAGGGATTGGATATCCGAAGTAATAAGCCTTCCAATAGCGTTTTTCTTGACTATGATTCCATCTATGATAATAGGTATGTACAACCACCCTATAAACATACACACTATATTTTACTCGTTCATAGCTTGTTCGATAATAACTTTCATAGTATTTTTCATAAACAAGATAGTATCAATACAAACTAATCCAATACTTCATTTTATATCTTTGCTAATAGTAGTCATATTGACAAGCTATATATTATGTATAATAGATATATACATCACTTACTTGTACAACGTGTATGGCTAAAGGTTTTATATCCAAATTCTTTTGTATATATATATGAACATATACAGTATACTAAGTAAAAAGTATGCGGTGCTGTTTTTCATATATGAGAAGAAAACTTGCAAATATAAAGACATAAAGGAGAGCTTGAATATATCACAAGATTATATTTATAGGGTATGTTCTATATTAAAGAACGAAGGATTGATAAGAAAAGACTACAACGAAAACATACATATAACTGAAAAAGGAAAAGAAGTGGTAAACAATATGCTAAACGAATTAATAATGATAAGAATATACGATAACCTAAATAAAAAATTAAAATTCATATTGTTACTTTCAATATTCCTGTTACCAGTTGCTATTTTCAACTTGCTGGTATATATGTCCTTCGTCCTTTTGATAATCATAGTCTATGTAATGACTCACATTATAAAGTAGCTTATACCTTCGTGTTATTATGTCGTACAACATAACCCTTCCGTCTGGAAGTAAAACCTTTCTTATTCTTTTGTATACTGGAAAGTTCCTAAGATAGTAGTAGTAGTACGTATATTCGTCGAAGCATAATATGTTGATGTTCCTTCTAAGAATCCTTAATTCTTGAAGATATGACTCATCCTTTGGTTTTGTAACCAATTTAATAAAATTAAGATTATTGTAATACTCAAAACTATCACTTATTAACATTTGTGTTTTTAGAATTAGATCGTTTACTTTTTCATTGTTTAAAGATGTACAATATATTAAGTTTAGATTGCAATATGGTAAGTAGTTGAATATTTCCCTGTAAATGTTTCCATAGAATGAGTAGTCAATAGCAGATATCGTTGTTATTGTTATGTCTTTCGTTAGCAAGCTAAAATCTATCTTTGGTTTGTCTCTGTAAATAAAGTCATTGAATACAAGGTTAATTGGTTCTTTCAATGATCTACATATTTTTATTGCTTCGTCAAGCTCCAACTCAGAATTTACTTCTTGATACAAACCAATGTATGGACATATGTTTATCATACCATTTTCTTGCAAGTATCTACTTCTTATTGGTGACAGTATCACATCCATATTTGTATAAATATAATATTTATATAAAAACTTAAGACTCGATGAACCTTCTCATAATCTCAACAACTTCATCCTTATCTTCTTCATCTATTTCAACAGACTTTTCTTTTCTAATATTACTTGTTAGTTCGAATGCAAGCTCTTTGAACTCATCTATCTTTTTCTCAGAACAACCAGAAGCCCTTGCCTGATATATTATTGTCGCTATCATACCTTTTTCCGATAGTTTTTGTAGTATTTTCTCAGCATCTTCACCCGTTATTTTACCTTCTTTTATGTTTTTCAAGGTTTGAATGAAATGGTCTATGTATGTGAAATACATATCTGAAGTCTCTATAATCGAATATTGATCGGCCATACACTCTTCTAAATATACTGGAACACATAATTTTATTTCAACGTATTTACTTAAGAACTCAAGAAATTCCGAAATAAATTCTTCCCTTACTATGTAACATCCTCTTATAACAAGTACAATTTTTTCATCTGCAATGAACTCTGTTATCTTGTTTTTAAAGTATCCAGGTGTATCATGTGGTGTACTGTATGCTACTATGTAGAACTTTTTACCAATTGACTCATCCATTAAAATTAAATATGATTATATTAATATAAAGTTTATGAACGACAAAGTATTGGTACATACTATAGCAAAAAATACAGCTCAATTACTTTCAAATGTTTTAGGTTTGGGTGAATATGAGAGAACCGATTGTGATACAATGTTTACGGATAATACAAAGTTCTACACTTGTAGGGTTAAATTTGAAAAAGGTACAATATCATTCGATATGACAACCATACCAGAAAAAGGACTAATTGTTACACGTTCTAGGGTTTCTCCAATAATAATGTATTCTAACGTAAAAACTGATGTAGATATAATAGAGAAAAACTTATTAAACAAAATAATAGAACTAGATAATAATAAAAAAAAAGTAGTTGATTCTATATTTTGTAAGTATGCAAACGATAAGATGTGGATTTGTATTTTAGATCTTAAAAACTATAAATCTAGGAATAATAACAACAAAATAAACATAAAGGAGTTACTTTCGAATATTAATATCGAAAATATAAAACAGAAAATTATGACTAGAAAATAGAAATCTTTTTAAATAAGTGATAACATAAGTAATTTATATGCCTGGACAAGAAATGGAAATGGCTACTCAAACCGAAAATACACAAGTGCAAGCTCAAATGCCAAAGAATATTTTAAATGAATGGGTATTGATTAAAAATAAATTTAATAAATTAAGATATTCGGCTAAAAAAACTGGTGAACTTTATAAGGCATATGAAGAAATACTTAGTAATCCAGAATATAAACAAGTGATTGAACAAGGAATATCAATGGTTTTCCCAGAGTTTAACACATTATCAGATAAAGAAAAATTATCGTTTATGAAATACGCACTATCGTTTGACTCTCCACTAACATTTGCATCTCATATAAATGCAATGAAAAATGGAAAGTGTTATTCAATAGAATTTGAATTCAGTAAGAGAGTTCCAGAGGGATTTGTCAGAATAAATGTTGGTAAAGAATACCTTGGTCCAGGACCAGGTATGGGAGAAGCACCAAGAAGTGATGCTTTTACAGTTTGTAGTGTAATGAATGCAGAAATAGTACAAAAGCCAGAAAACTTGTACAAGGGTGCAATGCTTACAGAAAAGAGATCACTTGCAAAGGAAATTATGTTGTCAAAAAACTTTACTGTTTAAAATTTTTTATTTCTTTTTTATTTTTATACTGTTACGAAGTCATTCTCAGACACATCTATGTTAAACTCTTTGTTTAATATCTTTGTTAGTTTCTTCAAATCTTTTGATTTTTTTACTTTACCATCTTTCTTAACTATGTCGTAAATCTCTAGTTCTCCTAGTTTTATGTAAATCTCGTACCTGCTTGTTATTTTGTGTACAAATTTTATATTATATTTATTGAGTAAATCTCTGTTTTGCATCAAGTATGATATATATTTCCTTATTTCACGTTTTCTTGGGTATACCTTCATAATTATATTTTTATAATTCATTATATATAAATATTTCTAAAAATTTTTATAATTTGCTATTTATAATCTATATATATGTACGAAGTAATTGAAACATTGTTCGAAAATTTAACGTCTATGTTTTATAAAAAAGAATACGAAATACGTGGTGTAATTCTTGGGCTAATATCTGGAGAACCAACCATTCTAATTGGAGAACCTGGAACTGCAAAAACAGAACTAGTAGAAACGTTATCAAAATCAATAAACAATTGTAAGTTCTTTAACTATCTTATGACTTATAACACAACGGTGGAAGAATTACTTGGTGACTACGATTATGAAATATTCTTGAAAGAAAAGAGACTAGTTAAAAACTATACAAATACAATAGTGGATTCACACATAGTATTCCTTGATGAAATATTCAAGTCTTCTTCACATATAAGAAACACGTTATTAGATATAATGTTAAGGAAGGAGATTAGGGATGGAACAAAAATTGTAAAAACAAACAACATAGCTCTTTACTTTTCAAGTAACGAAATTGAAAGTAGTTCTGAAAACATAGCTTTCTTCGATAGACTAACCATAAGAATATTTACTTCCTACGTTCCTAACGAATTTTCTAAGGAGCTTTACCTTACTGTTTTAAACAGGAAAAATATAGAACTAAAGAGAGTAGAGCTTGATAACATAATCGAACTTCAAAAAGAATGTGAATCTAGGTTGAATAGAATATCGAAAGAATTGATAGAAGAAATATCCAATTTCTTAATAGACATAGAACAAGAAATAAGAATAAGCGACAGGAAGAAGATAAAGCTACTTAAAATAATGTCTGCAAATTCAATAATATCTGGAAGAGAAGAACTAACAATATTTGATCTATATGATGTTGCAAAGTATGTACTTCCAAACAATGAAAAAGATTTGGAAGTTGTTGAGCAATTTGTTTCCGAGAAAGACGAAAGACAGAAATTGATACGCAACATTGAAAAACATATCTCTGTTCTTAGTAGGGAAGATTCTTGTTACAGTGACAAACTAGAAAGTATACAGTACTTGACCAAGGTTGCAAACTCAGAAGAAATAAATTATTTAGATAAACATTATGTAAATAAAATAAAAAATATATTGTTGAACACTAAATTATAATTGTGTTTGATTTTTTAATCTTTCTGCTAGGTTTCTCTTGTTTATTATGTTTAAAGCAACTAGAGTATCCTTTAAAGTTGGGTTTATCTTTGGTATTGTGATACTAATTGGTGCAGTTTTTCTGAACTCTGCAAATATTAACTCAGTTTCTCTTGGATTTTCATTATTACTGTTCAATATTTTCTTGACGCTATGATAGTATCTTAAAAACAAGTAAACATATACAACTCCAGTTATAACTCCGTATACCGTATCAGTTTGTAAGTATCTTATGGATTTTGGAATATTTATCCTTGCATTGAATGGTTTTGAGTTTGGAGCTCTTAGTGAAACTATAATCATCTCTTGTTTTGTTTTTTGTCTAGGTATGTTGTAAATCTCTCCTTCAAAGACGAATGTCTTGTATGGTTGAATATTTACAACGTTTGCATAAAACTCTATGTCATTGTTCTTGTTTACCATCTTGAATCCAAGTTCTTGTAGGTATTCCTTTGATAATATGTAATCCGAAACATCGTTGTTGTTGAACAACATTTTATTTCTGTATTCTTTCAAGTATTCTGGTGTTATTATCTTTTTCTTTTTATTGTTAACTAGTACTTGCTTCATTCTATCACCTTTAACTCTTTTTTAAGATATTTGATAAACTCTGGGAACAACTCTTCACGCTTGATATAACAGTTTAAGTATATATATGTCTCTTCACCTTTATTTTTCTTTTTCTTGTAAATCTGTATTTTACCCGTGTCATTTCCAAACTTCTTTAGAATCAAGTAAGGTAACATATACCAAGTGATGTACTTTCCTTCCCTTGATTTTATGTTTATGTCGTATCCTCTTTTCCTTAGCTCTTCTTCGTACTCTTTAACGGATCTAGGTCTTTCTAGTATGTCTATCATTAGTTTTATTGCTTTCAATGGAACTCTGTACTTTCCAGTAGAATATTTTACTGTTATGAAGTCTCTGTTAATGTCAACTAGATCTATGTTTGCTTTACTGTTGATTGTTTCTATTTCTATGTACTTAGCTCTATTCAACTGTTCTAAAGACTTTTGATAGTTACTGAAGCTATCGTAGAAAAATGTCATAACTATATAGTTCCCTATAAACTCTACCCTAGAATCTGAGCTAAGTTGCTTTAATGTTAAGTATGTTCTTTTTTCAAGTCTTTGGTTTGTAAGAATTATTATACTTAAATTATTACAAATTACCTTAAAATAATAGCCACTCATAATTATATTATTCTAAAAAAGAATATATAAAGTTTATTAAATTTCTTTGTGTTCTTTCTTCTCCAACATCTCAGCAATTTCTTTTAACTCTTCACTAAATATACCAGATTCCTCTTCTCCTCTTTTTTCATTTAGCTTTTCCTTGATAACATACTCCAATCCTTCTAATGGATCTCTGTACTTGGAAATCCACTTGAATGCACAAGCTCTAAAGTTCTGTGCAGTTTTACACTCTGGTATAGTTATTCCAGCTATCTCATTCAAGTCTATTATCATATTTATTATTTCTCTATTCAGTTGATATCTGTTGTAGCAAATCCTAGTAGGCATTCCACTTGAACCGTTCATAAAAGAATAATTATTCTAATTTTATTTAAAAATTGGGTAGCAAATACTTATATAATATTTGCTGTATATATACATTATGATATGGTCAGAGCTTGAAGTTGAAAAGTATGTAAATAATATTCTTCCAGAGCTTCAATTCGATGAAGTGTTTGTAATGCTGATGTTCTTCAGAAGTAAGTACGTGTCAAACACAAATGAAAATATGACACTAAGTAGAAAACTAATAAGGGAAAAAGATCCAAAACTTGTACTATCAAAGATAAAGAAGATATCTTCACAGAAGCATTTCTATATGAAAACTTATGAAGAGCTGCCAGAAAAAGGTAAATGTATATACATAGATCCAAACCCAAAATCAACGATAAAAGGATACAACAAATTCGTTAAAGAAGTAAACTCTAATCTATACTCCATAACTAAATCGTTAATGAATAATAATGATGTAAATTTCAAGTATTTTAAAAGGTTGGATATGAATCTATTCTCTTGTATACATAGCTCTAGATCAAGACTAATATACTACTTGATAGACTTCGACATAAAGGACGAAGATGTTCTAAACAATATATATGAGAAGATTGAAAAGTATGTGAAATGTATCATAGAGACCAAGAACGGATATCATATGTTGATTAATGTAACGAATGAATCCATAATGAAAATATTCAGTATAAGGAAAGAGCTTGAAAACAATGATTCAATAGAGTTCAAGAAAGATTTTTGTAATCCAGTACCAGGAACTTTACAAGCTGGATTTAAAGTTAGATTCAAGTTTCTTTCTGATTAATCTTGCAGATCTTTTTCTTTCACCCATACTTGTCAATACTCTAACTAAATATTTATCTCCAACATACTTACAAGAAAAATCATCTGCCCTATACTCAGCATTTATTCTATATATCCAGTAGAATATTTTAATGAAAAACGATGGAACGATTAAAAACCAATAAAGCATCGAAAGTATCAACAAAGCGTCTGAAAATATTAGTATTAATATTGTAAATATATGATCTTTGTTACAATAATGACCAAGCTCATGCGCAAGTATGGATTCTATCTCCTTGTCATCAAAATAGTAAATATAGTCTATTGGAAACAGTATTCTAGTTCCAGATATAGAAATGTTTAAAGAACACGTATTGAAATTACCTATCAAAAGTTCTGGAAACTTATTTAGTCCTATTCTATGTACTAAACTCATATATATTGATTTGGTGTTTGCATCTTCATATATCGTTGCCTTCTTGATATTGAAATGACTAGAAATAAATCCAAAGTAATCTTCATACAATATAAAAATAATAAATGTACGAGAAAATAAAAATATAATATAATAAATAAGGTAATTAATAGAAAAATAGATTAATTTTTTTATCATCTTCTCAGCTTTTTCTTATGCTCTTTCTCAAGCTCTTTTAATAACTCTTCAACAACTTCATTTGTGCTCATAACGTGTTCTGGTATGTTTACTTCTGCATATTTAACTTGAATCTCATTAGGTAATTTTTTATACAATCTAACGTATCTTCCAATTTCTATCTCATAATTACCACCAATTAATCTTTTATAATTTTGTTTGAACTTTTCTTTGTTTTCTAGAATTGCATTAACAACGGCTTCGCTTGGATCTTTGTATTTATCTACGTACTCTTCAACACACGTATTATAGTCTTTGTTATCCAACTTACATTCTACAATTTTTAGTTCTTTAAGTAGATTTACTGCATCCTTCTTCTCCATAAACATAATTTACATATTATTATATTATAATGTTTCTTTCAAAATTTTCTTACAAACATTTAAATATTGTAAGTTAGAATAATATGATTGGTATGAGTGGCCAAAATAATTTAAAAGTGGGTGGGAATATTAACCTTCATGATATGTTAAAAAATTTAGGATTTAATATATTGTCTAAATATTTAATTAAAGAAAAAATAGAATTTATTAGAAAAGTAGCTATTTTAAATTTAGAAAACGGATAAATTAAAGATATAACAGAAGATTACTTAAATTGTAACTTTATAAATATGGATTTTATATACTATATTAAAATAAATGACGATATATTAAATAAAGAAATACTAAATGAGTATGATGAAGCACTACTAATAATCACAACCAATGAACCAAATGAAACTGAAATAACTGATATTTTTATTTTATTAATAAAATATTGGAGGTGGATAAGATGAAAATACTCTTAAAAATAAAAGTAAAAGAAGAAGACAAGGGTTGGTATAATATTTATGTAAACGGAAAACCTACCTATACTTATATTAGAAATAATGATGAAAAATCAATAGATGATATTGAGACAGTAATAAATGAAAATATACTTGATGAAATAAATCATAAAGAAAAAGAAGTGTTTAGGTATGTTTCAGATTTTGCAAGTTATGGTATGGGAGGATATTATATCGAATTTTCCAATAATGTAAATCATGAATTTAATATATTTTTTGATAACTTATTATTTGAAAAACTTATTAACGAAACCGAAGAAGAAAAAATATCAGAATTACTCGTAAAGCTAATAATTGATATTATTAAAGATATAAATAAAATAGAACAAAAAGAAATCAAGTCTGGATTAAATCTTTTAGATATTGTAAAAATACAATTAGATAAATAGGTAATATTTAATTTATTATTTTTCACTAATTTTTATCTCTACTTCTTTTATTCTTTTACCTTCTTCCTTATTAATTAAAAATACCATCCATAACAAATTTTCAATAAAATGAAACAAATCTATCGTTTCTGTTTCTTTCAAAATCATAGATTCATAATCTATTATAAATAAGAGCTCACCATCTTTATAAACATAATAGTCATTCATATTAGTGTCAAAATCTACTCTATATCCAAACTCTTCCAAAAGTTTAACTAAATTATATCCCGTCTTGAAAACAAGTTCTTTTTCACCAAATTTAACCATATATGTTCCTTTCTCAATCTCTTTTACTTTCAATTCCATAGCTACACCCATTTTTTCCTTCTCTATTTTATTTATCCTTTCAAGAATATCGTTTACTAATTTTAGAATTAATCTTGCTTTTTTGTTCTCATCTTCTTCATTTATAATTTCTTCCAGAAGTTTTTCATTGTAAGATATATTATACTCACCAAAAATCAAAATATCATCTTCGTCATCCTCTATATAATGTAAATACTCTCCAGTATACATATTAAGATACCTATCAAAATCATCGTCTATTTTAGATAATATATATTCATTAATTATATCCCCTACAAGGGATAACACACCTTCCTTTGTTGAATCGAGAAAATACCTATGCTCACCATTAATATACACATCAAAACACTTACCACTTACTTTCTTTAGCTTTATCTCCATACGAAACACCTATAAATTTATATTGAAAGATAATATTATAAAATGTAATGATGAAGATCTCAAGTAATGACCGCAAGGAATGATTAAAATAATATCTCTGAAATCTTCTTACAAATATTTATATACATACTCTTCTATAATTATATTGGTATGAGTGCCAAAAAGAAGGTTGAAGAGAATAAAATAATGTTACTCCAGTTGCAAACTTCTGTTATACCTTCTCTATCAAAATCTGTAATAAAAAGAATCTCAGAAGACTCAATAATATACAAGTTTATGAAAGAACTACACCTCGACTACATATTCCCTAGAACAGCAGAATTCTGGGAAGAGATACAAAAAGACAAAAACAAAATGAAACAACTACAACCTAGGATAGAATACTTAGATCTACACGAATTCTTGGTAAGAAAGATAAAAGGATTCTTAAAGTCAGAATTCAACATACCAAAGGACTCCTATCAAATACTAGACATAAAGATAAACAACTGCCCTCAAATACTGATAGGTCACTTGCAAATAGGTGGAATAGAAAGAGAACAAGAACTAGTACTCTATGAATATCTACCTAAGGGAACTGTAATACAACTAGACATACTATCAACAGTTGACCTTTCAAAAGCAAACAACTCTGAAATGTACATAGGTATGTTCAAAAAGTCCTATGGCTTCGGAAAAATTAAAGTAATAGTTCCTTAATAAATACTCTAATTGCCTTAAGGCAAAACTTACAATCTCCTAATATTAATAGTAATCTTTAATATACAAATAAAAATTTTTTAATTTTAATCTTAACCTATAATATTAAACAATACTAATACAAACAAGCATAACTCCTAATATATAATTCCTTTTCAAATACTCTAATTACCTTAGGGTAAAATAACAAATCTTTATGGCCATATCATATATGATCAATACATAAAACATAAACTCATTATGAGAACGTGAGACTTAAAAGTCCCTATTCAAAATCCCAAAAATTTCTTTTTCTTAAGGACTTAATGGTCTTTCAAAACAATAAAATCTTATTTGTACAAGCTAGGTTATTTAAGGACTTTTAAGTCTAAATATAGCTTATTTTTCAAGTTCTTGAAACTATGATTTCTTGGTCGATGGTGTGGATGGAGCTTTCAAAAACTCACGAAAGTGGTTGGACTTGAAAGGACTTGAAAGTCTTTAAAGTGTTTTGGATGGTTGAAAAAGACTAAATAGTCTTTTCTTTCAAAAATTTTCAAAATTTCAAACTTTCAAGAATTTGAAAGTACTTTCAATCTAATTTCCTTACTTTAACACTTTTCCAAGCACTTTAGCACTCCCTAGCATAGTACCATACCAAGTCCCAGAAGGTATTGAAAGCATACTATACTATACTACTATATACTCTATTCTTAGACGATTGGCAGAGCTTCCCAATCGAGTAAGATGCTTTGCACACCCTTGCACAGCACATATTACATCATATTTTCAGCGTATAACATAGCTTATACCCGTGAATCATAGCATTGAAAAGGGTTATTTATACATAGAAAGTTAATATATAATAGTATAAGTACCTAGTTCATTAGTATATATATCCTATATATACATTTAAATAATTATTTAATTAAATAATTAAAGAATTATTGAATTATTTAAGAAATAGAAAAGATATTTATAATATTTAGTACATCTACGAATATATGATTAGAGGATACAAGTTCGTAAAAACTACTGAAGAAAGGAAGGAGTATATAGATAGTATTACAGATTTTGAAGATTGGTTTAGGTATAGGAATGTTCTGAAGTATTTTAGAAAATTCTTTGATAGCGTGTCTAGTAATAAATTCATAGTTGGTAGATATTATAGAAGTCCAGCGGAGAGTATAAACATTTTATTGATGGTAAAGAAGGTGAATGATCTTGTGAATGTAATAGATATAAAAGATAAGATGTTGAAAGAATGTGAAAATCCTGGGAAGAACTGGTTGAAATATGGTATAGTATTCTGTTCTGAGCCTGCGATCGATGGTGCATTTTTTATGTATGTTAAGAGTATTGGTATGTCTATTTTTGGAGTATGTTATAGTCTTGTTAGGTACGGTGATTTAGATAATAAATATGTAAGTATGATCGTTAAAGATATACTTATTGATCCATCAAATCAAGAAAATTGGGATAACTTGTCTGGTTTTGTTAAAACTTATTGTTCGAAGACAAAGAGATTAGAACTTAGCGAGGAAGCTAAGTTTTGGTATCCGGAGTTTTAAAAATTGAATTCTTTTCCTTTTCTTTTATATTCTTCATACTGTTCTTTTACACGTCTTAAGAATATAACGTTGCGTATTTCATATTCTTTATTTTCCAAAGGAAGAGCTTCTGCGACTTTTTTAAGTAATTTTTCTGATAATGCTTCTCTTTCGAATTTGTTTCCTGGAAATGGTTTCCAAAAGTACGTGTTTTTTGTTAGTACTGTGTGTCTAGCTGGTTCTGTTAGTTCTTTTATTATTTTGTTCCTTCTTGTAACTTGCTCTCCATTTAGATAGTATTCTACTCTTTTGTATACATATTGAGCATAAGAGTATAAACTCACATATATTTCTACCTCATTTCCCTTGTAAGTTCCTTTTATCTTTATCGTTGCCATTCTTACCACCATTATTATATTACTTAGTAAAGTTATTTAAATTTTGGTTTATTAACTAGTTGCTTTCAATTATGTTTTAAGTAATAAAATGAAGATTGAAAGAACAATCACAAGTAAAGAAAGTTTTCAGAAAGAGAATAGCTCCATCATCCGCACCCGGGTCATCGGGAAATGGCCTCACCCGGGTTCTTGTCCGGTGCTGTTAAAAAACAAAAGCCCCCGCCGGGTTGTTAGCCCGGATCGGGGGCATCGTGTATAAGGAAATCCCCGATGGCCCGTGTGTTTGAGTACATGTGTTTAAGAAATTGATTGTTTTTTCGGGCCATCGGGGTGGGGCGGGGTGCCCAGGTGGGGACCCCAAAAACAAATCAAACACCTAAACACCTAATCTAAACACTTCTTAAACACTCTTTCTAAACACCCCTGGTGGGCCCCACCTGGGCGGGGGATAAACACTCTCTATCAACAACCCCGCCCCTATTATATTATTCTAAAAAATAATATATAAATGTTTCGATTTTTAAGCAGAAAAATTTATATATGATTAGTGCAATTTTTCAAGAATCTCTGGATTCTCTTTATATAGTTTATATAGTATATCAACTGATGCTGCAATTATATTCGGTTGTGTTATTTTAGTCTTTAGTCTTTTTTGAAGTTTTTGTATTCTACGATAGTCTGATTTAAATAAACATAATTTTTTATCTTTAGTATCGTTGATTACTTGATAATTTTCAAGAACACTTGGATCTTTTTCTACTATGTCTAGTGCTTTTGAAAGTAGTTTAATTTTAGGGATATTAGTGTTTTCTGACATTTCTTTTAACTTGTTATAAGTGTATGCATACATATCTATGTATGTATATCTTATTCTATTATATGTTGTAAGATATAGTCTATATTTTGTATTTTGTTGATAGTATTTTCTATTATATTCTATGATTTTTTCTTTATTTCTTTGTTTGTATTTTCTACGATATTCAGTAAATTTGTCTTTATGTTTTTGATAGTATTTTTTATTGTATTGTTTGAATTTGTCTTTATGTTTTTCATAATATCTTCTATTATATTTTCTCAATGCAACATTACTATATTCATACTTGCTGTCAAGTATTATCTCTGCATATATGTTGTTGTTTTGCTTGTATATCTTTATTGCATAAATATCGTTTTTGTTTATGTTTTTTGGTAGTGGTATTTTTATGTATGAGTATCCTTCACAATGTCTAATTTCAGTAAACGGAACATACTTAACACTGTAAAATTCGTCAGAATTTAATGGGAACTTAAGTATTGCCCTAGTTTTACCGTTGTATTCGTCGAACTCTATGTATCTTTTTAAAAATGCAAGCTCTACTGGTAATTTTTCATATCGTTCTATCTTGTCTATGTTTAGCTTTAATAAGCTATATAGAATGTTTGTATAGATTTCTTTGTATCTTGCCGTCATACTTGAAACTATATCGAAAACATATATTTTTTTGTTATTTTCGATTTTCTTGATTATCTCTGGTTCAACTTCTCTTATAAATTTCTCTAGTTTGTTTAAAATTAAGTTTAGTAGCTCTATCGATTGTTTAGTGAACAAAATTGAAAGATTTAGCTTTACGTACCTCATAGGTACCACCTCACAATAGTTTTATGTTATAAATCTTCTCTATGTCTGGAAGTATGTCTTCTGCTAAACAATGTCCAACTTTTGAAATTATTTCACCGTTTTGTGTTATGATTCTACGATATTCTTTCACGTTTTGTAGAACATTTTTTGTAATATCTTTCAATTGTTTGTCTTTGTATACTAACTTGAATATGTCCTTGAATGCACGTAGATTTGACTCTGTTGTTTTCAAGAAGTTGAGTATGTTTGGCGAACTTCCGAAAACAACGTTGAAAGCTAGCTCTTGAAGTGTATCGTCTTCTATATTCTTGAAATGCTTAATTTCATAGTATATCTTTGATTCTGTTATTATGTAGTATGATATCTTGAATTCTTGTAAGTTTCTGACTGCCGTTACCATCGCAGCTAGTCTTGTTATAAGTCTGTATAGTTCTTTTTTTCTGAAATATTGTTTTCTTATTTGATAGATTTTCTCTGCGTAGAGCTTGATGAATTCAAACTGTGTTATTGTCATCGTTTCACGTAAGAATATGTGTCCATATACCGTCAACTTTGAGTTTCTCATTAGATCTAGCTCTTCTACTTTTTGTTTTATTTCATCTTTTGTTATGTTGTAGTTTTTTGATGAGAATATTTCTATGAGCTTGTCTAGAATTCTATGAGACAACCTATTGTGTTCGACTATCAAGTATAGCGATACTAAAGTGTCTATGTTTATTTCAAAGTCTTTCAAGCTCTTGTTAATTATGTTTTGCATTCCGTTTTCGTACTCTCGTATGAATTCTTCGTACACTTTTTCGTCTATGCTATTTGTCACGTTTAAGAAAGCTAGACCAAGTTCTTCTTCAGATCTTCCAGTTCTTCCGATTACTTGTATAATATCATGCGCTTCGATTGGTTTCGTCTTTATTACCAAGTATGGAATTACTACTATGTCCACGTTGAAATTTATACCGTATGCTAGTGTGTGCGTGCCAACGATCACCTTAGCTTCACCGCTAAGGAATTTTCTTATGTTTTGCTTTCTCTGATATGGAAGTAATTTTGAATGAAGCTCTACTGCGCTTATTCCTTCGTCGTTTAGCTGCTTTGTTAGTTCTTTAACTCTCGAAATATTTGGTATGAAGACTAGTATTCTTGCATCTGGATAGTCGTACACAAGTTCTTTGATTTTTAGTAATGGATGGAATTCTTCTTTGATAACTTGTACCTTTTTCTCCGTATCTAACTTGATTACTAGAGCATCTATTAGTTTTTGTAGTGTTTTTAGAGCTAATGGTGTAGCGGAAGCTAGTATGAATTTTGGACCTTCGATCGATAGAAGGCCAAGGATTGATAGTAATCTGTTAGTGATTAGATGTATTTCGTCTATGAATACAATTGAGTTTAGTGCTAAATCTTTGTTTAGAGAAAGAATTGCTAGTGCTTTTTCGTAGGTTGTGACTATGACGTCATATTTGTGCCAATCGAACTTGTCGTTGTTCTTTAGTATTCTTTCGTCTGAGTTGTCCACCAAGTGTCTTATTCTGTATTCTCTTAGTTTTCTTGACACGTCATAGCATAACGTTAGTGTTGGCAATGTTATTATGATTCTTTTGTATTTCTTTAAGTATTCTGGTATATTGTTGATTAGAGCAGTTGTTTTACCAGTTCCAGTTGGTGCAAAAAGAATGATGTTTGTTGGAAGCTCTTTTGGTATTTGAATGTATTTTTGATTTACTATTGTTAGAATTTTTTGCTCTTCGTTGTAGTTGTATGTGATATTTCTCTGATTAAAGTCAGAAAAAACACTTTCAAAATTTAAACACATTTGGCCATTCATAATTATATATATCGAAAGAATCATATATAAAGTTTTCTGTTTAAACTTGGATTTTTCATATAGATTTTACATAGAAAAAAGAAAAACTTTATAAATGTGTTTCCAAAACAGAAACCAACAAGACAAAAAATAGAAAAAGAGTTATTGAAAAATTACTTGGCAAAAAACAAGTAATATATGGTCCATAATACTATCCATAAAATCAATAATGGTATTATTATCTGTGCACCCATTCCTTTCACCTCCTTACCAATCATTATTTAGTAAAAAGTATATTATTAATATTAATACTACTATGAAACCTATGACTTCCAGTGCTATTTTTATGTAAACTAAATATGTTAGTGCCTTTAGTAGTGAGTTGTTTCCTATATTTATTGTTATACTTGACATTTTTATCACCTCCTTTGGTTTGGAACTTTTATTGTAACTTCGTATTCTTTTTGTACTATTGAGTCTATTTGTCTTATTTTTTCTGATGCTTCGTTTACTTTTTCTTGAATTAGTTTTGCAAACTCGTTGATTAGTTTCTCCGTATCTTCTGGATTTTCGTACTTTTCGAATAAATCAATTAGTATTGGTATTGTTAGTATTTTATGTCCGTAGTATTCTAGTCCATCCTCTAGTATTTTTAGTTCCTTGTCATTAAATACTGTATTTTTTAATATTTCAAATATTATTTTTGCAACATTGTTTGTGTTGTATGGCCCTATTGAAAATGATTCCGAAGTTGTTGTAATTGATTTTTTGTTTAAAACAACATACAATGTATTTTTGTATTTTCTTTGAATTTTTAACTTTACTTCTTCCATTTTTTTCACCTCCAAAATATTTTTACAAAATTGAAATATTTATAGCTTGCTCAACGTACTCTGGATCTACCACTGCCATAAAGCCAGTCGGATGTATGAAGTGAGCTGGTATTTGATCCTTGATTCTGTTAAAGTCAACTCTTGGGTGGTCATCTATTCTAATGACTGAATAAGCTCCCTTGGTCCTTGGATTTGGTTGCACAACTATTGCTACGTCTGGGTGTACTTTTTTGATGTACTTGATTTGTATTGGTTTGTTGATTTTGACCACCTTTAGTCCTTTTACTTCCTTGACTTCCGAGTTTTCCTTGACTTCGTTTAGTAATTTACGATAGTTGTCTATGAACTCAAGTAGCTCTTTTCCAAGCGTTAGTAATGTAAAGTATAGCTCTATGTTTTCTCTTCTGGAAATCACTTTTGCTTTTGAGAATGCTCTAAGCACTAAATCAGATACTAGTTCTCTGAATTCAGGTAGCTTTATGTCGAATCTTTTCTGTGTTTCGACTGGTCCAAATCTGTCCCAAGTGTCTATGTATCTTAGTTCGTCAATCTTTAGTAAGTCTTCTTCTGTACCCCTTCCAAACTCGTATTTTAGTACCATTATTAGCGACGATGGAAGCTCTTTGTCTTGATGGTGGTCGTAGTTCCGATTTTCTGGTTCATATCGTCCACCCACGTCGACAACTATTGTCATATCGTCATTTAGCTCTTCTTCTGTAACTTCTGATTTTCTAATCACTGTTGTGTCTGGGTATTTTGTAAGAAGTAGTGCTACTGCTAGTAAGTCGTCAACGTGAGCTAGTCCGTCGTGTGTTATAATGGTTGGTGGTTTTGTTATGCTCTTTTTCTCGTATACTGATTCTAGTAGATATAGTTCAGAAACCGTGTCAAGAACTGATTGTAATATTAGTTCCATAAATCTTGTTACGTAGTATTTATCATCTACGCAATGTTGTTCGATGTGTATTTCTTTTATTTTTTCCTCTTCTCCGTTAATTTGTATTTTTGCAATTCCTGGTATTACGACAGTTAGACTTTTCTGTTGGAATATGTCGTCATAGTAGTCTGTATCTTGTTTTTCTAGTTTTACAGAAATGTTGTTTAGTACTTTTGATAATTCTGGTAATTCAAGCTCTTCATTTTCGTTGAATTTTATTTCTATTACTTTTTGATTTGTGGTTAGGTGATCTGTTTCTGTCATTGTTTTTATTGCAGTTTCTAGAATCTTTTGTAGTTGTTGTTGATATTTTTGTAGTTGTTGCTCAATTTCTTGGTCTAAAGAAACGTTAATTTGTTCTTTATAGTCTTCTGAGAAGAATTCAGAATATTTCTCTTTTAAATTTTCAATAATTTCTTTAAACATCTTTTGGCCGTTCATACCAATCATATTATTCTAAAAAAGAATATATAAAGTTTTCTAAATTTTACTTCTAATACATATGATACCAAACAAGAATTTATTAATCAAAAATAAATAAAAAGTAATTTTTAAAGTTATTTTATATACATAATTAAGGATACCATATTGTTCCTTCGTAGTAGTATTCGTAAACTGTTATTGTTTCGTCGTTTTCTATTTTAAATGACTCTGGTAATTTAAATACATCTTTTAAATATTGTTCTATTGTGCATCTATAAAATTCATCTTCTTCTGGTTCTTCTTCGTCTTTCGCTATGTATTCATATATTTCATTTACTTTTATTGTATTTAGTTTTATTGTTATGTTTTCAAAAAATTCACGTATTATTATATCTTCTAGGAAAAATAGATGATCACTCCATATTTCTTCTGGTAATGCGTACATATCATTACTTTTTATTTGTAGTATTTTGTTTTTTGGTTCATAAGTTAAATTTCCACCGATATATTTTTTATGTAATTCTACTAGTCCTGATTTGTAAAACAATTTTTCTTGTTCATTATTATTTGTTATATATTTTATTTTGTCGTGTATCAACTTTGTTTGTATTAACTTAAACAATTGTTTTGATAGTATATGTTTAATATTATCTATATTATCATCTGAAAATAGTATGTTTAAATAGGATTCAAATGATTTGATGTGTATGTTTTTTATTTCTTGATGTAGTTTTTCATAATCTATAGATATTTTATTTTTTGTTTCTTTTGGTAGTTCTGAGCAGTATTTCATACACATTTTAACTAAATTTGGTGATTTAGTTGCAGATTCTGGATAAATAGGTTCAAGTAGTGTAGGGTGTAAGATATGTAAATCATATTTTTCTGTATGTTTAGGAACTATATCACTAATAATAACTATATCTTTGTCATTACTCTCACCATATAGGTAAGATCCAAACTTGTAAAATTTTAGTACTTTCATTGTATCACCTTAACAATACTTTCTTTTCAAGTATTCTAGTACCAATTCGTTTAGATCCTTGCCTTCGAAGTACTTGTAAAATATGAACGCTATTTTACCGACTTTCTTTTCCTTTAGTATCATTGCAAGCTCTTTCTTGTCTTTTGGTTTGTATGTTTCAAAGAATTTTTCTACTTGTCTCTTAACGCTCAATGCTTCGTTGTTCAATTTCTGTATAACCTTGTCTACGTATTCTTTTGTTAAGTCCGTGAAGTATGGATAGTAGTCGTCAAGCTCGTTGTTCAAGTACATCTGAATTATTTTCTTCTTTCCTAGCTTGAATATTTGATGATTCTTCAAGTACCATTCCGTTTTGATCTTACATATTCCGTTCTCCGTGTATGCAACGACTCCTTCGATGTTCTCCAAAGGTCTTACTTGTTCTTGTATGTCCTTGATCTTTCCTTTGTATTTTATCTCTGCAACGTCTAAATCGTAGTGTTTAGCAATTTCCATAAGCTCCTCTGGACCAACTAGCTTACCGGTTTTCTTGTGTCTTAGTCCTATTAACACGAGTTTGTTTTCCTTGTAAGGAAGTACTATTCTAAAGTCTGGTCCTATTAGCTCGAACAGTATGGTGTATTCTTCGTAGTCGTTTATTAGCTCCTTTATGTTGTTACTGTTCTCTATTATTTTTCTTGACTCCTTGATGAATTGAGACTCTGGGTCCAAGGAACCTTTGGTTCCCACTATTAGATCGTCATTGTACTTTGAAACTTGTATTAAAGAACCATCGTACTTTTCGTTAGCTATTCCGTAGTCATCTGCTGAAACTGTGCACATTTTTTCACCGAAGTTAAAGAACTTTGGAAATGGTCTACTTACTATGTCCTTTGTTTCTTTGTGGAAAGTTATTCCACGTATCTCTATTGCTTCTGGGTGTTTTTCGTAAATCGTTGGATCTACGAACGTGTATGAGAACAGTATGTAATCTCCGTACTCTTTCTTCTTGAAGTTGATATATTTTTGAGAAAGATTTTCTAATTTTTTAAATAACTCTTGACCGTTCATAGTAATATATATCGAAAGAATTATATATAAATCTTTCTAAATTTTTCTTACAAAACTTTAAATATTGTAAGTTAGAATAATATAAAAAGTATGTATGAACCGCTTTTTGAAAAAGATTTAACAATTTGTTCAGAAATCCCAGTATTATTTAAAAATGAAGATGAGGTGTTTTTTAGATTTTCAGAGTTGAGAGGACTCTGGAGAAATTTTTTAAAAAATTTGTTTTTATCTACTATATTTTCTTGTTATGAAAAAAACGTATTTGTGATGGTTAATGAAGGAACTCTAAACCAAGATTTTAAAAAATTATTAAAAATTTCATATGAATTACTTGAAATGTTATTTAGTAAAAATTGTTTGAAGTTTGTCCCAAAATGTATAGAGACTCATAAAAAGATTTTATTTTTTCATGAAACAGATTTAGAATATATGTTAGAATCTATATTTTATGAAAACAATATTTTTTGCAACTTTAAAATATCGTTTAATATTTATTATAATAGATTTATAATAGAGAAAATTTTAGATGAATTTAGTGTTTCTTTTGATACTATTTTTGAATTTTTAAAAAAGAGTTTTATTTTGTTTATTAATTATTCTGGATACGGGAAAATGATGACAAAAGGTATAGGAAAGTTTAAATTTGAAGATGAAAATATAAATATACAACCTTCAATGATTAAGAACAGATTTAATTATTTGTTTAATTTGGTAGATGAAATACTAAAATTAGAATCTAGGAAATACAAAGAACCAATAATCTTTTTCGAACCAAAAGATGATATTTTCAACCCATATATAGATAAAAACACGTTAAACAAGATATTTGATCATTTTATTAATAAATATTTTAAAAATAAAGATATTAAGAATCATATTATTAATGATATGGATAAACTTAAATTATTTTATATTATAAAATCTAATGTAATTAGATTAAAATCATTTTGGTTAGAAGAATGTTTTCCTTTGGGTGAATTACAAAAAGAAAGAAGATTATTACACACGTTTTTATATGGTTTTGCAGTTTCTAAACGCGGTTTATATCAAGTTGAAGAAAAAAGAAAAAACATCCCATCTATAATTCAATTTACTCCATTTATAACAAATGATAAATTATATGTACTTTTTTCTGCATTTCTTTCAAAAATTTATGCCTTTGACAATCTTTTATTATCAAATAAAATAAAATATAATGGAAATTATATTAACTACGCTTGGCAAATAAGAGATGCTAAATACAACGGATTTTATTTAAGTTATCTAATGTCTTTTATGAAGGACATTAATAATTTACTTGAACATATATTTAAATTTAGTAGTTTAGCCTTTAACTATGAACGAGAATTATATAGAATAATAAAAGGTGAAGATCGGTGATCAAACTATTATGTTTAATAAAAACTATTTTTACAAAACTTTATATATTCTTTTTTAGAATAATATGATACTATGAAGAGTTATAAAATAAAAGTAGAAAAAGAAGTAGATGGATTTCATATTTTTGTAAACGGTGAACCAACAGATAATTTTATAGTTCCTAATAATAAAAGTTGTATATACGATATAGAAAAAGTAATAAATGAAAATATATTAAAATCTGGATATATAGAACTTGACACTGATGGTTCTGCTGTATATTATTATTTAAATCACGAATACAATATATCTTTTGATAAAACAATTTTTGAAAAAATTATACAAGAAACTAATGAAGAAAAAATATCACAACTACTTGAGAAACTAATAAAAAACATAATAGAAGATATAAATGAAATAAATAATTCTATAAATGAAATGATAAATATAAACGAGAATGTTAGAATTTTTAATTTTTACAACGAACCACAATGGGTATTGGACATAGTAAAAAAATCACAGTCATATAGTCATCTCAATGAAATAATAAAATATGCTGAAAAAGAGTACAAAGTTACGACTGATTATTACGGTTTAACATTAAAAACAGAAAATCCAAGTACATTTATAGTTCCAAAATTTGATGAACAGGAGAATACAATATATATTCTTTTTGGTTTTAGAATGAGAAAAAAACTATATAAGAAACTGTTTGGAGATAAAAAAAGAATAGAACTATGGCCAGAGGCGTATTACTACTCAGAAGGAGAGGATATGGAAAAATACAAAACAGATCATATCATATATTATGATATTATTGAAAAAAGATATGTACAATATAGTGGTTCAGTGACTTATGTAGATATGGAAAAAGTTTATGAAGACGAAAAATACTGCTATGTAATAATATTCTGTGTTGATGGATATGATTAACAGGTAAATTAAATTACAAAACTTTATATATTCTTTTTTAGAATAATATGATTGTGATAAATATGGATGTGGTAATAAAGTTAAACGAACTACCAAAAACAAAACAAATGCTCATTCGATCTGTAATCGATTCTACCAATCCACCTTTCAATGTTAAAAACATAAAAACAATTGAAATAATAAAAGAATACAACAAGTATAATCATTGGTTGGAAAAATATATCTTAATTATTGACCATGAACACGCATACGGTATAGAAGTAAAAAAAATATTTGAGTATTATAAAGTGTATGAGTGGGACAAAATATACGAAGTAAAAATACATTCAGCTCAAGAAGAAACCACAATATTAGATATAATATATAACCTAGAATTTCTATTATTTCTTGTTAAAACAAGAAATAATTTCAAAATATAATATCGCACGACAAAACATTCATTATCCAATTTCTAATTTTTTCTGCTATTATTCTTGCATAGTTTAGTGTTACTGGATTTACTGAAATAATGATTTCTCTACCGTTTGTTATTCCAAGCTCTTCTTCAAACATAACTAGTGTTAGTGATCTTGTTTGTACTATTATGTCTTCCGAAGTAACCCTGTACATAAAGTATGTGTTTTCAAATGGATCTATTTGATCTTTTATACTGTCTATCCAAAACTTTAATTTTGGATATATTTTTTCAGACTCTCTGTCATCATAGTAAATGTAATTTACATAATATAGATGTGCTTTCAACGTTGGTACGATGTGTTCTGGTTTGTCGTTGACAAGGTAAAGTATCCTATCCGCTGGGAAGTTCCAGATTTCTCTATTGAAACCCGTTTGAAGTACCCAAACGAAGTTCTTTGCATAGCTTAGATCTATTTTTTCTAGTTCTTCGTATTCTGGTTCTGGTGATGGTGTGTGTTCCATTACCTTGGACAATGATTTGATGTTCTTGTTTAGTTTATCGAATAGTGGTTCGTAAAGTTTTTCTGTGAATGTTAACGTATAAAGAGAAAGCTGAACTGCTTCGTAATAGTTTCTGGCGATTATATTTTCAACAACTTTAAAATCTTGGCCATTCATAAATCATATATTTAGAAAAATTAATATATAAAATTTTGTGTTAAAGTACTTTCACACAGTTGTCATTGTACAAGCATATCATTATATTCTTTGCACGTAACATTTCCTTGATCATATATATGAAACTAGATAAATATTCGCATAGCTCATCTTTAGTACCAAACTTGTTTTTAAATTTCATAGTCACTAGCTTTGAACCGTTGCAGTAAAAATCCAAATTTTCATTTAATTTAATTGAACAGTTTGATATTCCAAAGCAACCCATCAAGTCATTGAATAATCTCTCTAGAAACTTGTAGAAATTATCCATATTATACTCGGTGTCGTTGTATTTTATAATGAAATTTTCTGTAAATTTTATCTCTATATTTATGTTCATATTATCACTCGAATTCGAAGTCAAACATAACATCATACTCTTTATTATTTATGTATACTTCGTCGTAAACGATTATGTTCATATTCAATCCAACATCTTTGAACACGTACACAAACACCCTGTCGTAGAATATGTCTATCTTGTACTTGTCTATTTTTAGTCCAATGTTTTTCAGTTTTTCAACTATTTCTTTTACCTTGCCTTCTATTATTTTTCTGACCATATCTGGTTTCCATAGATAGTACAAGTATATTCCAGAACAATCCATACCATAGTCGTTCACTATTCTGTAGAATTCTTTCAATAAGTTCTTTGTTTTGATTGTTTTTTCCTTATCTGTTATTAGAATTGTCTTGTCCTTGTTTATTTTTATACCATATAGTGTACAACCAAGGTAATCTTGAAAAAAGTTAAATACATCTTGGCACTTGTTCTTTAGCTTCATAATTACATAGTTAGAAAAATTAATATATAAAGTTTAGATTCCATAATCTTTTTCCAATTTCTTGAAGTAATCGTATGCAGACATTCTTTCTCCTTCTACTTCTATCTCCTTGTCTAGTATTTTGTATCCCTCCGTTGATACACCAGTTGCTTCATATGATGTTATGTTAACTATGAAGTCTCCATTGTCACTAGATAGTTTACTAGCTATTTCATAGACTTCATCTGGTACATCCGCAAGCCAGAAATCTGCAACAGCTAGTTTGTTATCAGGAATTATCAAAGAAACACCTAGATCTTCTCCATCTTTGGTGTAAGAATTTCTGACTAGTTCTATAATCTCTTGCAAGAACTTGCTAACTTGATGATCGTTCATATATACGTTTATGTACTCGTCGTATCCAGGCTCTTGTTTCGTACTAGAGTAGTACATCGAATTTAGGTTTACAACGTATAGATCGTTTTCTTTCTCTATTCCACCATCGTATACCTTTATCCAGTTTTCCTACAAGAACTCTAGATGTATGTCATATCCTAGACTCGTTTCGTAAATCTCAGAAACCAGTGTTATTCCATTTATTTCTTTTGTGCTTCTAAAGTAGAGATTTCCGTTGTCTATAGTCATAAATTAAAAAAGAAGAAATTGATATTTAAAGTTACTGTTTGTATAGGTAGTAGTGTTTCTTGATTTTTGTTATTATTATATATTTATTTATATATGTATTTGGTACATTGATCCTAAGGTATAGCTTGTATCTCTTGAAGTATTCATTTTCCTTTAGTATGTTTTTGTAGAGTTCGTTCTTGTCCCTTAGTGGTATTAGTATATTTTCTTTCTCTGTTTTTATATGCTTCTTTCTTAGGAATAGTGCTACGTAGTCTATTTCGTTTAAGAATATGTATCTCTTTGTTAGCTCTGTTTCTATGTTTAGAAGGAAGTATGCTTGTTCCTCTACTATGACTCTGTCGTAGAAGTTTAGGTTTTTTATTTCGTCTCTGTTGTCGTAATATAGTGCGTATGTTCTGTATGGCGGTATTTTCATATTGTCTAAATAGAAATTCAGTGCATCTTTTAGAATTTTCTCGTATATTTTGTACAAGTCCTGGAACAAAAGGTCTAGGTATTGTGTTATTGTTTTTGATTTTATTTTTACTACTTCTTCATTTAAACACTTTTGGCTGTTCATATTACTATTATTGTAAATATTAATATTTAAACTTTACTAAAATTTTCTTACAAACATTTAAATATTGTAAGTTAGAATAATGTGATTGGTATGAACTGGGAGAAAATGTTTGGAAAAGACGCAAAGAAATTGGACTTTAAAACAATAGTTTCTATTTTTAGAGTATATCAAAAGGAAGGACTACTAGAAGTAATAGACATCACTAATGAGTATATCAATACATGCAATGACGATATATATGAAGTTTCAGAGTACGTCTTAGACGGACTCTTTGATAAAGATGGAATCCTTACCCCTGTTTGCAAGGAAATGTTCGTAGTATCAAAACTAAATCCTTGGGGATTCACCAACACTAGAGAAATTTTCTGCAATACTCCATTATGGACAGAAACATACAAAATACTGTGGTTCGAGTTCAAGGACATTTATATAGGCTACGAAGTTTCGCCGAGAATCGGAAGTTCAATTATGCACGAAATAACAAAATATCCGATAAGGATTCAGAAAGAAAAGCCAAAAAACGAGGAGCTACCACAGGGTCACGTCTGTATTTATTGTGGTACAGAATTACCAAAGGATCCAGATCACTACGAGTTTGGTTTTGGAGACAAGTACGAACCGAGTGTTCCAGTATTCATCTGTCCAAAATGTGGTCAGAAGAACTATGGTTTCAGACTAGGAGAATTTGTTAAAGATTTCTACGATCCATTAGGCTAATGGATAATTATGTTGGGGTGATAAAATGAAGCTGTATTCAAATTTTGCAGATTTTTTTAAGAAATATGAAGACAAAATAGAAGAGATACTTGTTGAATATGATCAAGGTGACGAGATTTTGTTTTTCAGAGGATTCGACGGAAAATGGTATACTTCAGAGATACAGTTTTTAGACAATCCTTTTGATTGGGAAGAAGTAGAAGTACCAGTAGAAGATCCACTAGAATATGACTTTGGATATATAACATATGAACTTGTAAAAATATCAAAAGAAAGATATGAAAGAGTTAAAAAATCATTTTTTACAAAGTTAAAACATGTTTATTGTGAATCAATAATACCAAAGAAAGAATTTAAAGACGATATATATGACGATTTTGACTTTGCTATAAAAGGTTATGTATCTAAAGACAATGAAAGACATGAAGTCACCATATATATTAAAAAAAGAAAAAAGAAAAGAAAATAAACGTTTCTTTAACTATTTTTAAGACAACTACTGAATCGAATTACAATAGACTTACCATATTATTTTTATAATATAAATAAAATAATTAACAATATGTATGACGATGAAATTTCGTTTAAAATTCAAGTAATTCTTTTACTGTTCTTACTTTCCTTTACTTCGGTGCTAATACTACCAAAGAATGTATATACAATTTATATATTGATTTGTTCTTTCTTTGTGTTCTTATTAATTTTGATAATGGTACCAGATCTATCAATAATATTTGTAATAATATTTTTAAACGTTGTATCTTTAGTAACATTGTTTTCAACTAAGAATGTTATATACTCTAGCATATATTTCTTTGAATTCTTAATTTATTTACTGGTTGCGTATTTCTTGTGAACATTTTCTTACAAATATTTTTATACTAGAATTTCTACGAATATAACTATGAGTGACTTAAAGCACTTTTTAAACAAACACAACTTTTTCTTGAATCCAGACGACCTTGCACTAATCGAATCTGCGCTAAAACAAAGAGTACCTATAATGCTTACTGGACTACCCGGTGTGGGTAAAACAGAATTCACTAGACTGTTTGCTAAGTACATAAATGCAGAGTATATCTTCTTTCAATGTACGCTAGGCACGAATGAAGACGATCTAATATACAAGCTACTACCTTCGGAGGAAACGAAATCTGGAATAAAAATAGTTGAAGGACCATTACCAGAAGCACTAAGAAAATCAAAAAATAAAAAGGTTGTACTAGTATTGGATGAATACGATAAAACAAGACCAACCACTGACGCAATATTACTTGACTTTCTTCAAAACTTCAGAATAACTACGAGGTTTTCAGAAGAGAAAATTATAGAAGGAAACAAGGATAATATTTATGTTTTCCTAACTTCGAACGAGGAAAGAACTTTTTCAGAGCCTTTACTAAGAAGGGTTGCAAGGATAGAGCTAAATCCAATAAACGAAAACATAGTAAAAGAAATGCTTAGAAGGAAATTTGATGAAAAAACTGCGAATGTTCTAACTAGAATATACACGGACACTCTAAAAGCTGAATTGGAAAAACCAGCTACCATACAAGAACTATTTCAACTTGGACAAGCTCTAGATAGCGGTGTAAGATTATCAAAGCTATTACGAACGTACGTCATAAAGTCAGACCACGACTTATCAAAGTTCATAAAATACTTGGAAGACCCAGTTCCTATGGACAATAAAAATGAAGAAGATATAATAGACAAATACTACAACATAGACAACAGAAGAAAAAATCAGTACTATATGTTCGTAGAGTATAACAAAGACAATTTGAAAGAGCTTGAAAACATCGACACGGAAGTGATAGATGTCAACGAGAAAAAATACATAGTAACCAGAAATCCATTGAGTATTTATAATATATTCGACAACGATCTAAAACCAAAAATGAACTTGAAAGGATATCAAGAGTACTATTGCAAGGATAATGTGAACGTAGACATAAGAACACTCGTTAGATCCATACCAAAGCAGATAGATTTCATAGAATATAATAATATGTATAGATTCATTTATCAAGGATACAGGGAATTCTTCGACGCAATAATATACGATGATGTGATGGAGATCGTGATACAAACCGAAGACTTGGATAGCTTTAATATGTTAAAGAAGTTCTTGGAGTTGGTACTATGATAGACTACTGGTGGAAAGATCTTGGTTCAAACGGTTCAACAATCAATAGACTCGGAATACCAGATGGAGAAAAAAGAGAAAACAGGATAAAAGAAGGATTGAATTTCTATAGCAGAATAAAGGATTTGAAAACAAGATTTCAAAAATTCGTTGAACAAATTGGTGAAATAGACACAGGATTGGAAGTTCCAGGTACAGAGAAAATAAGTATGAACGAAGTACTTAAAAGAAGTTTAACTAAGAAGAGCTTGAAAAAATGCACGGTTGACATTATAAAAAGTAGGTTAATTTTACTACTTGACACGTCGTATTCTATGTTGCCGTACATAAACATAATAATTTCAATCGCCAAAGCATCCTTTGACCTTGGGGAAATAGAAATTAGAGAAAGTCCAAATGGATTCATTGGAAAAGAACTAGAATCAATTGATGACTTGAAACTGGATTTAAAAGATCATATTAGGGATGAAGATTTTGTAAAAAGGACTAGAAACAGGGTAATAGTATACGTTGGTGATTTCGATGGAGCCGAGACCGTTTATCAACTATCGCTAAAAAATAAAGTGTACTGGTTATGCTCTGAGAACAGGTTAGAAGATACCATAGACCATCCTTGGTGCAGTCATAAACTATCCGAATTCAAGTGTAAAATATATAGATTTGAAAATGTAGAAGAGTTAATGAATATTTTTAAATATTTATATAAAGTTTAAAAAAATGTATATATATGTACGAACTAGAAGACATCATAGCATTTTTGTTTTCTAGGTTTGATTGGGTAATACCAATAAGAAAAGCAGAGTATCTAATATTCTTAATTCAATATGAAAAACGTGGAAACAAGGTTATTGAGTATTACTATGAAGGAAGGCCAATAACCAGACTTGACCTAAAAATTCCTTTGGATCGAAGATTGATAAATTATCTAGTAGGTGATAACTTTGAAATAGACACCAGTACGATACCAAACAAATTTGTATTAATAAATCGTTATGTTCCATTTCTTCCTATAGAGGTTATTGAAAGAGTTGAAGAAGTGGTTGATAAATACTCTAGTAAGGATATTGACGAACTTAAACAAATAATTGAAGACATTCTAAAAACACCCAATAAAACCATAGTAGATCTATCAAGTTGCAAAACCTTTTTATAAGTGTATATATAGTCTATATATACTATGAGCGAGCACAAGGAATACAAAATAATAGATGAAAACGAGACAATGTCTGAAGAAATTGTTGATGAGATAGAGGAAAGAATGAAAAGATTATCAGAGTCTGAGAAAGATGAAAACGAATTCAATGATAACTACGATATAGAAGACATAGATGGAGCAGGTGTGTGCTAATGAACTTGTATTTCGAAATAACATATAGATGTAATGCAAAATGTACATTTTGCGACATAAGAAATATAAATCAACCAGATATGAACATAGATACATACGTTGACTTCCTAGAACAAGCTAGAACACTAAAGGATCAAGGAATAATATCAAGGATAAGCATAATTCTTTCTGGTGGTGAACCAGTGCTACATCCTTTGATCGAAGACTTCATAAACATCGGTAAAAAATATGGACGTGTAACACTAGTTACGAACGGACTAGATCCAGACAGGGTACTAGGACTAAACAACGAACCAGACATATACGAAATATCTTTCTCAGAGTTCGAGAACGACGACAAGATATATGGTGTTGAAGGAGCTTTCAAGAAAAAAATAAAATTACTTAACACATTGATCAACAAAAATAAAATGGTTATCGTGCGTGTTACTGCTACTAAAAATTCAATAGAAAAAATAAAACATTACGCAAATGAATACAAGAAATTCAACAACGTCATATTATTCGTTGTCCCAGTAAAAAACAGAGAAAATAGACCAACTATACAACAGCTTCAAGAAATCAACAAACTTAGAAACGTATTTTGTGAAAACAAATGTCCAGCTGGAAAAGGATTCTTCTGTATAACATCTGATGGAAAGGTACTAAGTTGTTTCCTTACACGTAGATACCTAGGAGTCACTTTACTGGAAGCAATAAACAACGGAAGAAACGTTAAACCATTTGAGTGCGAAAAAGACAAAGAATACATAGAAGGACTGATAAATTTAAAAAAGAAGAGTGTTAAGAAATGAGAATTTACCACAGTTCAAAAAATAACAAGTACACAACACTTACAATAACTCACAAAGACAATTCAATATTTTTAACACTTACTTCTGGATACAAAAACTCTAAAAATTATGACAAGATAACTATAAAGCTAGATACTTCCGAAGTAGCATACATAAAAGAAGTTCTATCAAAATACTTAGGTGAGATGATAGAATATGAAGACAAAAATTATTCCAATCGTGATTATTCTAATTACTAGTATGTTCATAGTACCGATAAACTACTTTAGAACATTTTTAACTCCATACGGTGTCGTGCATCTAGATTTTTATAAAACAAAATTCAACAACACTACGTCGGTTATGATAATAATAAATGGAAATGGAACAAGTTTTTATTACAATGGTATTTATGGAAGAAGTGAAAATAAATACATATTAACATATTTTGAGATCGATAATAAATCGTTCGTTGTAACAAAATGTCCTTTTGTCCCTATATAGACTTATATTCAGAAGGTATGTATCCTCTTTTTTCTAATAATGATACATATGTTTCTATTTTGTATAGATATTCGTGTGGAATACATATATGGTTCTCTTCAACATATTCCAAGAATTTTCTATAGTCTTCTGAATTATATATTGTAAACTTTTTTGGAGTTAATCTTCCAAACAATTTCACAACTATTACAAATCTTTTTCTTCCTGGTTTTACATCTTCTACGTATCCTTTAACTATTTTTAATTCATTTAAATTTCCACCAAAAATTTTAATTTCAAATCCGTTAACTTCCAATGCTCTTATTAAAGAAATAGCTTCTTCTTTTTCTTTTTCATATGTTATGAATATTGTTATAGTAGAAAATTTTATTTTTTTATGTTTGAACTTTGAAAGATATGTGTTAAGTATTTGATTCAGTTTTTCATTTTCGCACAATGATTCTTCTATTTTTATATATCCTTTGTTAACAAAGACATATGTTGTCATAAAGTATATTATTATAAAAATATAATATAAATTTTAATTGCAAATATTTAAATATAATTTTTTAAAATTACATAAGTATGAGTGGTGAATTAATATCTAACAATAAGAAAGTTGATCCTATTGAATTAAGAAATAAAATTATAAAATCACTTAAAGCACAAGGTTTTAAACTTAATCCTCATTTAAGACCTAAAAAGAATGAAAAAGAAACACTGAGGAAAATTCATGAACAAAAAAGAAAAGAGCAATTAAGATTACATAAAAAATTTTTATTAGAAAATTTAGAAGAAATAAAAAAAATTTCAATAGATGGAAAAAGTATTCAACCAGATAAAATAAAACTTAAGTTAATTGAAGTAAAGCCAAAATCTTTTGAATCTAGGTTATTTTTTTGGTGGAATTTAGTGTGGTGGTCTTTACCGTATGACAAACCCATAGGTAGACAAATGAGGTTTGTTCTATGGGACGAGTATCATGAAGCACCATTTGGATTAATAGGTTTACAAAGTCCACCTCTTGCATCATTAGTAAGAGATAATTACTTGGGTTTGGATAATGGAAATAGGGAGTATTGGATAAATCAATCGATGTATGGTCAAAGAATAGGTGCTTTGCCGCCCTATAATGAATTACTTGGCGGAAAAATGGTAACATTATCACTTGTTTCAAACGAAATTAGAAAAGCCTATGAAAAGAAATACCAAAATAGAACGACATTACTAAAAAAGAGAAAAATTCCAAATAGACTTCTTTTCATAACTACCACCAGTGCATACGGTAGAAGTAGTGTTTATGAAAGGATAAAATACAAAGATGAGAAAGTTAGTATTTTTCTAGGATTTACCTCTGGTGCAGGAACCTTTCATTTACCACAAGAACTTTATGAAGAATTACTTTTATTTTTGGAACAAGAAGGAATAAATACAAAAAGAGGATATGGAACAGGACCATCAAGAAAGTTGAAACTTGTAGATTTAGGTTTTAAAAAATTAGGTTTGAAAAATTTTTTGTTTCATAATATTAAGAGAGGTTATTACTTATTTCCACATGTGAGAAATTTACATAATGTTATACAAAAAAATGAAAGACCTATATGGTATAATAGACCATTTAATGAGTTATTTGATTTTTGGTTAGAGCGTTGGTGTATTCCAAGAAGTGAAAGAAAAAAAGAATGGATGAAATTTAGCTCAAAAAAATTTTTTAAGAAAATATCTATACAACTTAAGAGATTATAAAT
>Ga0256834_1000341_pt1 | contig 34399 bp, 22 predicted proteins | sample 4281140metaG_FD_190536 | JGI IMG/M metagenome (GOLD analysis project Ga0256834, IMG submission 190536) | Hydrothermal vent microbial communities from East Pacific Rise, Pacific Ocean - 4281-140 | ecosystem: Environmental > Aquatic > Marine > Hydrothermal vents | place: Pacific Ocean: East...
GTGTTTGCGCATTTACAATTGATGTTATTAATAATATTCCAAATAGTATTAATACTTTTTTTAAAACAATATTTTTCATAGCTATTGTTGATTTTTGTAATGGTATTGGTTTTCACTTAAAATATTACCTTGAGCATCTTTTACAAATTTTAATCTGTTAAAAGAATCATAGTAATAATAAATGGTTTCTCCTCGTGGGTCTGTAATACTTGTTACACCTATTAATGGGTCGTAGGTGTAAGTTGTAACTTGTGAATTTGGTAAGACAGTTCGTAAATTATGTAAGTTTTCTCTTAAAGTACCTTCATTTCCAGAATAAATAATAGCTCCATTTAAATCAAAAGAATCTATTGTTCTATCATTATCCAAATTTGAAGAGTTTTGGATTGCTTCAATAGAAGTATAGTAAGGAGCAGTAGCCAAAAAAGATTGTACATCTGCATAAGTAGCATTTTCAATTTTAGCAATTGGCTGTGTTTCATTATAACCCCAAATATAAACAATGTGTGTACCATCTGATTTAGAAATCTCTATTGGATTACCAAAACCATCATAATTATGATAAACTATTCGGTCTTTTAATAAATTTGTAGGCGTAAGTACTCCTTTTGCTGTTTGAATACTTTCTGGAAGTATAATATTATTTCCCAAGTCCTTATAATTTGTCCGTTTGGTAGACAGTAAAATATCATTTTTGTATGTTTCTGATTGTACTACATTAGAAATAATGTTTTGATTTTGTAAGCCTGTCATTACTGTTAAACTTGAAAATTCTTGATTATATGGGTAATAGAACTTTTGCTTTAGCAGTTGATTATCATTTACAATAGAGGTAATTTCTTTAATAAAAGGCAAAACATTATCATAAACAATTATTTTTTCGGTAATCAATTCCCCGTCAGGAAAGTATTCTTTTTGAATTGTATTTGTTAACAAATTACGTTCAGAGTTTACCTTTGACATCACCAGTGCATATGGTTCATAGATCATATCTTCAATTTCACCAATAGAAGTACTCATAATAAGTGAGCTCCCAGTTATTATACTTTCGAAATCACCATAAGAGTAAGTATTAATTAACTCTTTTCTTAAAACATTATCCGAACTATATAATTTAGAAGAAATTAATTTCCCCCTTTTATTTTCCATATTCTCAAACAAATTTGGGAAGAGTCCAAGATTGAAAGCATTTGTAGCTATGTCAAATGATGTAAATTGATTTGTATTAAACAATGCATAGGAAGCTGGGTATTCATTCAATATTTCTTTAGGTGAAATGTATTCATTTATAATATAACCATTATTATTTTCACTTATTTTAACCTTAGAATAACCAACATATGAGCTACCTAATTCATTGTTATTTGTGCTCCTTTGGGAAATACTTACAAAATGAGGAAGATTAAGTTTAATAAATCGAGGAGAATATAAAACGCTACCAGTGCTAGAACCGTTTTCATCTTCATACAAATAGTCTTTTTGCCTTTTTAAAGAATTATCGAAATTAAATATTTTATTAGATTTTAACCTTAAGCCACCACCTTGAATTTCTTCTCCTAAAAAAATAAAAGAATTAAGCTCGTATTCAAAAGTTTCATAACCTTTTTCTGGATATATAATTTTTTCTAATGACGCTGCTTTTGAATAATTGATATCAGAGTTTAATGAATAATTACCAAATAAAGTAGAATACCCTTGATTCGGAATATTAAATGGTATATAAGAATATTTCCCTTCATTTTCCTTAAAATACATTCTTGGTATATAAAAATACGTTCCATCAACATTGGCTGAATTATAATAGCCTAAAAAATCTTGTTTGTAGGAATATCTTTTGGGTAGTTTTTTAGAATTATAACCAAACTTATAACCCGGAAGAACATTTTTATCTTTATCTTCAAAATAAATTTCATTGAGTCTTAATCTCAAACATTTTGGTTCGTTACAATTATCTGAAGATGTGAAATAATCTTGCACAAAGTGAATTGATTTAATAATTTCACTATGAGTATTTCTTATTTCAATTTTTGTAAGTCTTTTCGCACCAATTAAATCATCTCTATCACTATTATAATAAAATTCTATTTCTCCTTCTTTAAATAGGATTTTATTAATTATTTTTTCATTCAAAAAGTCGGAAAAGTGATCAAACTGCTGATAAAAACTGCCATCTATTTTAAATTCTCTTTCGATTCTTAAATTAAAATCTTCTACTAGGTTATCTATATATTGAAATTCAACTATATTTCCTGTTGATGGATTTTTAATATATGATAAGAACAATGATGATAATCTATTAAATGTTTGACCTGATGCTGATGAACAGCAAAAAGCTGTATTTATAGTTTCATGCTCATTTATTTCACCTTGATAGTTAATAAATGAATCTGAAGAGCTTTCTCTTTGATTAAAGTTGTATATAAATCCTTTGGAAGAAGTTATGTTAAAATTACTGTAAGTAAATACTTCTGTGCTGCTAGAATTCTGAACTGTTGCAATGAATTTAGAACCAGTTGGAGTTAATTCTAATATTTCCATATCAGACTTATTTGTAAACTTAGTTATAAGCCCAGGGGCTTCTACGAAATAAATATCTGGCTGTCTATCTATTCTAGAATTAGGTCTCTCATATCCTAAATAATAATTATTTTCTCCTAAAAATCCAAATCTCGTATATATGGAAGATGTTGGTGCGGTAGTAAATTCAAACGATCCTCCATTACCTAAAGTAACATCGGCTACTCCAGAATAATTACTCCCGAAAGTTAATTGCCCAACAAAATCATCATCTCCCATTATTTCCCTATTTATAAAGCCTCCAGCATTCAATGACCAATTAAGCCCTACTCGTGTTGATATAGAATTTACTTTTACTCCACCTGTATTATATGAAATACTAATAGGTATTAAAAGGCCATCTAAATTAATGGTATAAATAGGGATTTCAATATTTGCCCTCCCTGTGTAATCATTATTTGGAGTGAATTTAATTTGTTGCAAAGCACTAACTTCAGGTGATTTAATATCGTTCAAATGACCTAAAGTTTGTGATATAGTAGAAGAGCTAATAATAATTATATTTACTAATATTACAATTTGTCTTTTCATAAAATTTTTAATTAAAGTTTAACATTTTTCCTGTATTTTTCTCATCTATTTTATCTAACCATAATTTATCTGTTTCACTATAGGTTAGAATAAACCTTTTAATATCTTGATTCAAATTATTTTTTATGATGAGGTCCTGAAGTACGGCTCCACCAGTTTCATGATGATTTATACTGGATTCAAAATAAATACTTGTACTATCCTTAAATGTTATTTTTAATGGCTTTTTTGTTTGAGTATTTGTTGCGAAATGTGAAATAATACAATTTAGCTTTAGTTTATTTAAATTATAAGGATTGCTTAAAAAATCAGGTGTAGTATTTGTTGTGGTAATATTATCAGTAGTTGTGATTGAAGTTGTAAATGATTCTTGAACTGTAGAATAGCTATTTGAAGTTCTAATTTTATATAGAAGCCAAGAGGAAATGTTATTATATACTGCCTGAGCTCTTGATGCTGAAATAGAGCTTTCTCCATTTTGAGATAAACTAGCAGTTATTAGTATGGATTCAATATTTTCGGTAGTGTTAAATAAATACTTATAACCATATGTATCTTTTATAGTAAAGCTAATTATCTCAAGATTAGATGAGTTTGAATTTAATTCTATTTTTACACTTTGATCTTTAGATAAAAGTTTTGGGACTAAAATTCCATTTTCATTAATAATTACAAATCTACCTCTATTACCCAATAAACTAAATTGATATAAATAATATAATTCGGTGTCATACATACCTGCATTTAAACCTTTAGCTTTCCAATTAAGTTTAAGTTTAGTGGACATACTAAAAATTGTCATAATTCCAAAAGTCAGAATTGTGTAATACTCCAGTTTTTTTTGATGAATTTATTCTCTTTTGAAACTCATTGGAAACATTCCCAATGGTTCTTGAAATAATACCACTAATCTTCATTGACCACCCTGTACTAGTCCATCTAGAAATTTCATTAATTTTTATCCCTAATGTACCGTACTTTAGGCTGAGGTTTAAATTTTTATCTAATTTTTTTGAATAAAATGGAATGGATATATCAGGTTGTCTGGTATAATTATTTATGGGAACTTCCTCAAATTTCATCAGACAAGAAACTGTAGGCGAAAGTGGAATTAGGGTTAGTAGTTCTTGAGAATTTAAATGAATACATAAAACTAATGTGAAAATTAGAGTAGATAATATTTTCATAGATTTTTAATAAAACTTAAAAGATGTAAAAAAGGTAACTGAAAATAATTACTAATTAGATAATGATGAATAGTAACCGTTATGGAGAAATTTTGCAAAAAAACAGCAGTTTTTTAATTTAAGAGTAATATTTTTAAAACTCATAGCAATAATTTAGAATTAACTTTTTCAATCCAAATTTATAAAAATTATTTAAGTTATAAACTATAAATTTGATAAAAAAATAATATTTATGGTTTATCCCTACTTTAGTAGGGTAAATCCCTACTTATAAAATACGGATGTAAATAAAAGTTTAGAATGTAGCCATTCATCAAGATATTTTTTTAAATTTGACTAAAAATACTTAAACTGCTATGAGTGTAAAATGTAAAAAAGTCGCAGCCTTCAACCTTCAAGAAATGTTAGTAGTTCTAGTTATTATTGGAATTTTAATATTGATTGCAATTCCAAGTTTAATGCCGCTGATTGCTAGAGCGAAGAGTACAGAAGCTCAAATACAACTAAAACATATTTACAATACCCAGCGCACACATTTTTTTATGTATTCCAAGTATAGCTCTGATTTTAATGAAATAGGCTTTGAACTACCTAAAACAATAAAACAGGATGGAAATGCAAATTATAATTATGAAATTCTTTCTGCAACGAATAATGCATTTAAAGCAAGAGCAACAGCTATTACAGATTTTGATGGAGACGGAATATTTAATGTGTGGGAAATTGACCAAGACCAAGGTTTAAAAGAAGTGGTAAAAGATTAAAAAAAGAATCTTAAAAAGAATAAAAAAATTGCTATTAACAATACTGTTATATATTACAACTGGTATTTCCCTTTTATGGGTTGCCTATCAAGATTTTAAAGAACGAAAAGTATATAGTTTCTTGTTTTTAATTTCTGGAGGGTTATTAACATCTTTACATATAAGCAATACGAATCTTATTCAATTTTTGATTAGTTCAGGTATTAATTTAAGTTTCATTGGAGTTCTTTTAACGATACTTATGTTGTTCTCAAAAATCATTTTTAAAAAATCATTTAATCAAACTTTTGGATGGGGTGACCTTTTATTTTTTATAGTGATGGCTCTGAGTTTTCCTACTATTACATTTTTGGTGTTATTTTCATTCTCTTTATTTTTTTCATTACTTGTTTTTTTATTATTTAAAAGCAGGTGGAACTATAAAACAGTTCCTTTAGCAGGGTTACAAGCGCTATTTGTTATGGGAGTTATAATACTTAATAAGATATTTTCATTTTCTAATCTATATATGATATGAAAAAGGAATCTTCTAATTTTAACATTACAACGGATATAGCCCAATTAATAAGTACTGAACAAGCCTATAATTATAAGATAGTTCCCGTTAGTAATAATGGTGTATTGATATTTAAAACAGCTTCATTAGATATTAAAAGTTTACAACAAGAGTTAGAAATTGTACTTGGAAGAAAAGTTGAGTTGATTCAAGAAAGTGAAGAAAATATTAGGCAATATCTTTTAAAAAATTACCGAAAAAATAACTCTTTAGTAAGTGAATCTTTACATTATTCAGATGATTTTTTATTAAAGGTCATTCTAGAAGCCCAAAGTATTGAAAGTAGTGATATACATTTTGAAATTTTCGAAAAAACAAGTAAAGTGCGTTATCGTATTGATGGGAAATTGATAGAAAAATATGTTATCACCTTAAGTGAATACCCTATTATTGTGAATCGAATTAAGATTATGGCAGGAATGGATATCTCTGAAAAGCGATTACCTCAAGATGGGAGAATAAGTATTGATACCAATACTTTAGAATTTGACATACGTGTATCATCCTTACCAACATTACATGGAGAGAAGATTGTACTTAGGCTACTCTCTAAGGATAGCAATGCCATTCAACTAGAATCTTTAGGGTTTACAGAAAAAGAACTAGCAATTTATAGAGAAGGCATCAAAAATCCACATGGGATTGTGTTAATCTCTGGTCCAACAGGGTCGGGTAAAACAACCACGCTTTATGCAACATTAAAAGAATTACATAACGATGCCACCAATATTTTAACCATTGAAGATCCTATTGAATATACCTTGGAAGGAATCAACCAGGTGCAATTAAAAGAAAGCATTGGATTAGATTTTGTTAGTACGCTAAAAACATTTTTACGGCAAGACCCTGATATTATTATGGTAGGAGAAATACGAGATGTTGCCACAGCAAACATGGCAATTAGAGCAGCTCTTACAGGTCATTTAGTACTTTCAACCATTCATACCAATTCAGCTTGGGCAACCATTTCTAGATTGATTGACATGGGAATTCCACCGTTTTTAATAGCAAGTACATTAAATATTAGTATCGCACAACGCTTGGTACGTAAATTATGCCCTCATTGTAAAAAAGAGGTACAAGTTACTAAAGAAGCTTTACCAAAGGGAGTTGACATTCCAAGTACATTAAAAAACCATTTCACCGCTGTTGGATGTGAAAATTGTTATTATACAGGGTATAGTGGAAGAAAAGCCATTTATGAAATCATTCCAATGACCAAATACTTAGCTGGTCAAATCAAACAAGAAGTCTTAGATATTGATTTGTATTTAAAAAAAGAAAAGGTTTCAACCTTAAAGTCTAATGCCTTGCTACTAGTTGAGCAAGGAGAAACATCCATAGAAGAAGTATACATGCTATTAACTCAATAAAGTAATGAAAAAAAATAGAGCTATAAAAACAGTCATAATCGCCTTTATATTTAGTATAAGCTCTAGCTGTTTATACAGTCAAAATAGTCGTTTAATTCAACTACACAACCAACTGGAAAGTATAATCATTGACAGTCCAGGGCTTAATGAAAAGGTAGATATTAATGTAAGTAATGTTGTGGTAGCTGATTTTTTAAGAACCATTGCCAAAGCACATAACATCAATTTGCATATTGCAAATGATTTAAACAAAATGGTCATTACCAATAATTTTACCAATGCTACTGTAATAGATGTCTTGTTATTTGTTTGTAAAGAATACCTACTAACTATTGATATTACGGGTAACATTTTAGCAATAAAGAAAATTACACCTGTTAAAAAACAATTCCAACAAAGAAATATACCTATTCAATATATAAAAGAGAGAGATTTATTTACAATTGACTTAAAACAAGATACGTTATTTGTAGCTTTTAAAGAAATTACAAATAAAACAGGAAATAATATTGTATTTACACCCGATATTCAATATCAAAAAATTTCGGCCTATATAAAAGAAATGCCTTTTGAGTCCGCACTTCATAAAATTGCTTTTTCGAACAATTTGAAAGTGAGTAGGACTAAAGATAATTACTTCTTAGTTGAAAAACAAGATGAATCACCTATAAGTACTAACAAAAATAGAAAACGAACAAAGCCTAAAAAAGATAGCTCAAGTGCAAATTATTATTACAAAGTTTTGGACTCTGTTAACAAAGATTTAGAAGTAGATTTTGAGGATATAGAGATAGCAACCATAATTAAAGATGTAAGTTATGATTTAAACATTAATTTGTTTGTTGCCTCCCCACTTAAAGAAATCGGGAAAACAACCATTAAGAATAGTTACATAGCGTTTGAGGAATTATTAACAACAATGTTAGAGCCTACAGCTTTTGGGTATAAAAAAAACGACAATATCTTTTATTTTGGAAAAAAGGAAGATATTTCAGTACGCCAATCAGTCATTGTCCCTTTATTACACAGATCCATTGAGATTATGAATAATCAAGGAGGTACACAACGAAACACAATTAGATCTAATTTTAATAAGAATACAAACTATAATCAAAATATGGGTTATGGTAGTACTACTAATAATAGTAGTAGAACCAATGGTGTTAATTTTAGTTCGAGGAACGATAGACCAACTAATAATACAATAAATTCAAATAGAAATAGCACTTCACCAAATGAAGGGTTATTGACGATATTTCCAGAAGCAGTTACAAAAGATTTAGATATAAAAACAGACTTAGAGCTCAATAGTTTTATTATCAATGGTGCGAGTCAGCAAATTCAAAAATTTAAAGATTTTGTCAGGTATATTGATAAACCAATTCCTGTAATTACTATTGAAGTAATGATTTTAGAAATAAACCGTTCCGCAACGGTTGAAACAGGTATTAGCTGGGGTATTGGAGATGAAGTGTCTAAGACAACGGGGAGTACGTTTCCAACGACAGATATGACTATAGGTTCTAAAGAGATTAATAAAATTATAAGTAATAATAATGGTTTTGGATCTTTAAATATTGGAAAAGTCTTACCTGAGTTTTATATGAATATTAAAGCAATGGAATCTAATGGAGATGTGAAAGTTCGTTCAACTCCAAAATTATCTACTTTAAATGGGCATCGTTCCAGTTTATCTATTGGTGAAACTACCTATTATGTGGTTACGAATCAAAATTATTATGGCTCACAAATTCCTCAAGCTTCTGAAATTAAGAATTATCAGCCTATTGACGCACAATTAGCCATTGACTTAAAACCTTTAGTTTCTGGTGATGGACAAATAACGATGGAAATCAATGTGATTCAATCTAGTTTTAATGGAGAAAAAATCGATGCAGATGCTCCTCCGGGTATGAATTCTCGTCAATTCACTTCCATTGTAAGGGTGAAAGATCAAGAATTAATAATTTTGGGAGGGCTTGAAGAAAAAGTGAATGGAAGTTCTGGTACAGGAGTTCCTTTTCTAGCTAGAATCCCCATAATAAAATGGTTTTTTAGCAGTCACAAAAGAGAAGATTCTAAAAAGAAATTAGTTGTCTTAATTAAACCAACAGTAATATATTAAATGTTTAAAGGACTTTTAAAACATATCAAATTTGGAAATACTTATGGTGCTGTTGAACATCAAAGCTCAGAAGGACAAAATAGCATACGGTTGCTCCTTTTAAAAAAGAAGCAAACAGCTTTTGAAATTGAAAAAAGCACACTACTTAATGAAATTCAACAAGTTGTAAATAGTACTTCTAAGAGCCAACATCTTTTTTTAACGATAAATAACAATCAAGTTTTATCTAAAATAATACCTAAAGAACTAAGCAATGCTAAAGCTGTTAAGATTTCCTATACTAATATAATAATAAACGATTTTTATTATGATATTCTTCAATTAGAACAACATACCTATGTTGCAATTTGCAGAAAAGAGGTTGTAGATATTTTATTAAAGTCTTATCAGAAGTTTCAAATAAATATTATAGGGTTTTCTTTAGGGAATAGTTCGCTTAAAAATTTACTACCCTTTATTGAATCAGGTGAATTTCAAACTGGTAATACTAAATTTAGTACCAATAAAGGAAAGTTAACCTCGCTTGTTAGTTATAAATCTAATATAAAAAAACAATATCCAATAAATGGGTTGAATATATCCAATAGCGAGATGTTAGGCTTAGCCTCAACTATAGGCTATTTTTCGGGCTTAGATTCTACAAATACAAATTACAGGCAAGAAAATGAATCGTTATTAAAAGGATATATTCAAAATAATATATTTATAAATGGATTAAAACTTGGATTAGGTATTTTATTAACTACTCTACTGATTAACTTTTTTTTATTTAATTATTATACGGAAAGAAATGTTGCATTGTCCCAGAGTACTAAGCTAGGACAAGTAACAAAGGAGAAATTTCTTAAATTAAATGAAGGGCTGTTACATAAGAAAAAATTGGCACATCAAATTGTAAATTTATCTTCCTCAAAAATAGCTTATTATTTAGATCAAATAGGAATATCCTTACCAACAACAGCGACGTTAAAAACCTTAATGTATCAGCCTATTTTAAAAAAAGTTGAAAATCAAAAGAAACTCCTACTAGATGAGCATATAATTATAGTTAAAGGAATTAGTTTAAATAGCGATGATTATTCGAAATGGATTAATGATCTAGAAGCGATGGATTGGGTAAAATCTATTGAAATCATTAATTATGGATTACAAAAATCAAAGAAGACATCATTTCATATAAAAGTGGTAATGCAATGAGTTTAAAAAAGAAATACCGCTTTTTAGGCCTTGGTTTCCTACTTTTATGTTGGATAGCTTATCTGTTTGCATTTTCAAAAACAATAGAAGCTAAAAAAGAATACAAAGCTCAAAAACAACAAGCAGCATTGTTTTCTAATGTAGCCAAAAATATCCAGAAAATTAAGCAAGAGGATACTTATTATACAAAGCTATTAAAGAGACATCAACTAATAGTAGAAGGTTCTTTTCAGAATAATTTACTAGCAGCTATCAATGAATTTTCAAACGCTAATGACCTTGCAGTTATTAATTTTAACGACCCGCATCAGTTTAAGCTAGATAATGCATTACAAGAAACCTATACATTAGCAATTCGTGGGAATTATAATAATATTTTGAAATTGATTTACCACCTTGAACAAGAACGAAAATTTGGGAAAGTAGTTTCTGTACAGTTCGAAAAGAAAAAACAGTATAGAACAAATAAAAATTATTTGGAGTGCATTTTATTGCTTCAAAGGATTGTACAGCAATAGTAAATATTTAAATTACCTAATCACAGTACTTAATTTAAACATTGGTAAATACATAGCCACCAAAATAACTCCTACCAAAACACCTAAAAAGACAATAATTAGAGGTTCTAAGACTGTACTCAGTAATTTTGATTGGTATTCAATATCGTCGTTGTATTGTTTGGTAAGTCTTTCAAAAATATATTCATTTTGGTTAGTTTGTTCAGCAACTTTTAACAGAGAAATCATTTTCCGATCAAAGATAGAATGTTTACTCATACATTCACTAAATTCTTTTCCTTGGATAATATCCTTTTTAACCTCTTTTAAAGCTTGCTGCAACGGGTAAAAAGCAATCATTTTTTTGGTGAGTTCTATACAGTTAAGTAGGGGGACTTTAGCACTCACCAGTAGCGAGGTTGCTTGGGTAAATTGAGAGATATAAATTTTCCGAATCAATTCTCCAAAATAAGGGATTTTCAAAAGTAATTTCGATGCCCATTTTTGATACCAACTCTTTTTTGAAATTAATTTTCTAAACACAAAGATAAGTACTACAAATAGCACAATATACAGCGCATTATTATTTAATTTTTCGGAAGCTGAAATAATTACTTTAGTAATCCAAGGAAGCTCTACTTTGTTTTGCCTAAAAATATCGACAAACATCGGCACTACAAATTGTAACATAAACACTACTGCTAATAGTGCTGTGAACATTACAATAAGGGGATATGAAAGTGCATTTAAGATAATCCTTCGTTGGGTATTTCTTCTTTGGTAAAACAGCCCTAATTCAGTACACACTTTTATTAGATTTCCTGTTTCTTCTCCAATTTTTAATGAATAATACTCATATTCTGAGAATTGTTGTTGTTCTTTAATTGCATTAGACAAGGTTTTTCCTAAAATAAGTTCTTTGGTTATGTTTTCAATAAGTGTTTTGTCTTTTTCTTTTTTTTGTTCTTCAGCAATAAGTACTAAAGAATTTTTAAGTGTAATTCCGGCATTTAAAAGCACGCTTAACTCTGTATATAAAGCTTCTTTTTTTTTGTTAGAAAATGAAGTGCCAAAAAGAGTAATTTCTTTTTTTAATAACTCCTCAATAGACGAATTACTTTTTGATTTGGAGTCTTTAGATGTTGGTATGTTCTCTAAATTAAATGCCATTTGTTTTGTTCATATAATAGGTTGCTGCCTTATTTTTATAAATAAATAATTTTTTTTGATTTTGCTGTTTTGAGAATATTAATTCTAATGCATCTATTTCCCCATTGGATTCAATAATTTTTGAATCTAAAAAGTACTTTTTCTCAAGAATACTCAAGTTTAAAGTATCTGTATTTCTTACAATATAAGTAGGTTTAAATTGATAAACAACAGTGTCGTTTACAGCCATAGCGATAAGTTGCCCTTTTAATCTGTCGTAATAGACTCTATGTGAACTTAGGTCTTTCCATAGAGCTTGTTCCAATGTTCTTAACTCTGTATTGTTTTTATAATTAGCTTGGATACTTTTCATTTCTTTTTGAACAATCATTAAAATAACTATTGCCATTGAAACCACAATAGAAGTTAGTAAGAGTACTACTAACATCTCCGCTAGGGTAAAACTTGCTGTTTTTTTAATTTTTAACACGTACAATTCTTTTGGTTACAACATTTTTATACTTTGAATGAATGGCTTTCAACTCTAACCATTGCAATCCATTTTCTTCAATATATACTCCTGACACTTCCCAATTGTTAAATTCTTCAGTTAATGGAATTGAAAGCAACTTATTTTTGTACCTATACTCCAGTTGATAGATATGATTCTCAATACCACTTGTATCTCTTTTAATAGTGGATAGAAAGACGTTGTTAAGGGTAAATAAGGCAATAGAAAAAACAATCACAATCAGTACAGAAGCTGTAATTGTTTCAATTAAAGTAGCCGCTTTTATTTTTTTTAATACAACCATTTTGAGACTTTTAAAGTTGTATTTTTAAATTGTAGCCCTATATATTCTGGTGGTAATTTAGAATTTAATATTTGTCCATTATAAATATGATTCTGATATACAGAACCATATTGTTTTGCAATAAAAGCATCGGTGTAAACACTTCCTAAAACTGTACCTTTCAACGCTAGATTTTTTTCACAATAGACTTCTCCATAGACTAAAGTATTCTCTTCAATACGAATTTGTGGATTATAATTTGAAGATGTATTCTCAGACAAGAAAGCAACCACACCTTTTATAGATGTATTAGAATTAATGGTTAATTGATTGATAATCTTAGATTGAGTTTTTTTCTTTGAAGTCTCTTGTTTTTTTTCATATACAACCAATGCAGTTGGATAATCAAGTCTGCAATCTTTTCCAACAAGAATACTTTTAGAAGCAATGGCTTGAAAATTCCCACTAACATTGTCTAGAATTTCAATGTGAGGGGCAATAAGTAGTACATCTTTTAAATATGCAGTAGAATAAATTTTAATGATTGAATCAGATTGAATCCGATAGTTCCCTGTTAATTCAAGATGATGTAATTCTAAAATATGGATTGTTTTATATTCTTTTGTTGGCAATCCAAAAGAATTAATTTCATTCATACCTTCAACTAATTCTAAGGGAACTGTATTGGAATTTCCTGTGAGTCCTTTAGAGAGTAATTCAAGGTGTTTTTTATTGGTAATTTCAGGGAGAGTTTCTGTACTACTTAATTCTTGCCCATAAATTAACTCGTTTCCATAATAGGAATGCCCTGCAATATTACCTCTTTTCACCTGTTTCTTTGGTAAGAAAGCAGTCCCTTCAATTTTAGTATTTCCAACGAGTACCAAAGCACTATTGTTTTCTTTTAAATAAAGAGCAGGTTTGTCTTTTAAATATCCCCCAAGTAAACCCATTTTGTAAAAGGGTGCATTTTTAACACTTGATGCTACGGTAAGTATCTCAAAAATCCCCCAATATTTTTTATTAAGAACGAGTTTACTATCAATTGTTTTGTCCAATACCACTTCTGTATCTTGATCTAAAGCAATTTCTTTATAAGATACATAATCAAACCCAATTGAAGCATTTTTAATACTTTGTACACGGAAATCAGTTTGAATTTTAAATTGACTTTGCACATAGGTTAAGGTTAAGAAACTACCTAGTAGAATGGCTATTAATACAGCTATAAATAACGTGTATTGCAATGCCCCAGCATTTATTTTTTTATGTAGCCACCAAATCATTGATTTATGAAGAACTCTTTTTTTGTTTTTTTATAACGCAACGTAATCTTTTTAGTTGTTCCTTTTAATAATTTAACACCATCTATTTGTTGTCCTATAGAAAAGAAATATTGGTTTTTATTGATAACCACTAAATACAATGTTTCTCTTCCTTTTTGTTTAGGTGCAATAATTCCGTTGAACTGAATTAAAGGAAAAGAATCTTCCTCCATTAATTGAGCGTTACTTATTTTTTTTGCAAAAGGTCTTTTTTTAATAAAGGTTTTTCCTAAAAAAGGATCTCTATAGATTGGTTGAATTGAAAATGTATCTTGTATTTTCAATTCTTCAGGTTTAAAATCCGTTAATTCATCCGTTGCATTTATAATAAGTTCATTCGGTTTTATGGCATCATATATTTTATAGCCGATGAGTCCCCAAACAATAAGAACTGCTAGTACTAAAAAATAGATATTTCGTTTGTTTTTCACGTTTTATTCAATAGTAAATGAAAATACATCACTTTGCCCACTGCTATTCCCTGCGACATCGAAAACTTCAATATACCAATAATAGGTTCCAGGAGTAATGTCTTTATATAAGGATGTTTCACTTAACTCTTCACTAAACAATAGATCGTTCAAAGTAGCATCTTTATAAACACTAATAGTGCTTAATTCTTCACTTCCTATATTTTCTTCTAATGACCAGATAAATTGTACTGTAGTATTATTAGTTATTTCTTGATCAGCAGGGTTTGTTAATGTTGCTTTTTCAGGAGCAGTTGTATCTACTAAAATATTTCTAGAGGTATACACCGTGTTTTGACTTTCGTTTTGAGCTCTTACTTTCCAAGTATAATAGCCATCTTCAAAAGTTACGGTTTTTGTTGTTATAGGAAGTGTAAAATCCTGTAAAATTAGAGCACTGTTATTGACCGTATGAATAAGCATTCTGTAATCTATAGCTCCTGTAATGGGTGACCATTCAAAGGTTTGCTGTGCATTGTTGGTTATTAGCTCATCTTGTGGCGTAATTAATTCAACTTCGCTTTCTGAAAAATTAGCTTCAATAGTAAATAAACGAACTTCACTTTGATTACTTTCATTCCCTGCTTTATCATAAGATTTTACATACCAATAATATGTACTTACCTCAAATTCTTGGTAGTGATTATTATTAATAACTTCAGCTTTTAAGGTTAAACCTGTCAAGTTCTCATCTGCATAAACAAACAAACTATCTATTTCGGTACTTCCTTCGTTAAGGATTCTACTATATTCAAAATGAATAATTTTTTCTAGTTGTGTATGTTCATTTACAGGAGCAATTAACTCAGGTGTATTTGGAGTTTGCGTATCTATTAAGATAGTTCTTTCTGAAAATGCTGTTTCTGAATACTCATTCATTGCTTTTACTTGCCATAGATAAGCACCATCTTGCAAGGTGATTTCTTTTTCTGTTTGTGTTGTAGTAATATCAAATATCACCGTATTTGTTCCGTCATTTTGTAATACTTGAATACTATATTCATCTGCATTTTCTATTGGATTCCACTGAAATAAATGTGTACTATTATTGGTTATTAAAGCATCTTCAGGAACAATTAATTCTACTGTATTATTTTCGATACCTTCAAGTATCATAAATGAATTTACAGTACTACTTTCACTTTTATTTCCCGCTTGGTCATACGATTTTACAAACCAGTAATAAGTATTAGGTTCTAAAACCAATTGAATTTCACTAGTTGTTACATTGTCTTTAAAAATAGCATGTGTTAATGCTATATCTTTATATACAAATAAACTATCCATTTCTATACTTCCTTCAATGGCTTCACGTTGCCAAGAAAAATTAATAGTACTGTTTAATGTTTCTAATAAATCTACTGGATTTTCGAGTTGAGGCGTGTTAGGAACTGTGCTATCTACCAGAAGTGAGCGTGATGTATATGCTGTACTTTTATCGTTATTAATGGCATTTACTTGCCATACAAAATTCCCTTCTCCAAAATTAACGGTAGCCTCTGTAGTTTCAACCTCTAGCTCTTGTACTAATGTTCCACTTGTATTAGGGTTCCATATTTGGATAGTGTATTTTTCTGCATAATCTATAACGCTCCATTTTAAGAGCTGCTCTGTTTGATTGGTTATAAGTTCATTATCAGGACTTAATAACTCTATTATATCCTCAGGGTTTAAGGTGATAATTTCAAAACTATTAGTGCTATAAGCAGTTTCATAAGCACTGTTAATTCCTTTTACTCTCCACTGATATTCATTTGGGGCTAATTCAATTTCATACGTAGTGGTGGTTAAAATAGTATCTTTAACCAACCTACTTGAGTTTAAAAATGAGGGGCTTACTATTTGTAATTGATATTGCTCAGCTCCTTCAATAGAACGCCAATTAAGTAATACTTTTTGGATATCAAATATAGCGTTATCATTAGGTGCAATTAGCCCTATGGTGTCTTTTGAAATATCGTCTTCATAAAAAATTTCTTCACAACTAATTAAAATAACAACGATAAAACTTAAAATTAATAATATCTTTTTCATGTATTAAAATTTTACTTTTTGTTCTTTTGGCAACGCTTTTTGATAAGAGCTATAGGTCTTGTTTTTACATTCTAAATTTTCACTTATTACGTTAATCAGTATAGGTTCTTTTCTTTTATTTAAAGTCCAACAAAAAGATGACAACTTATATGCAAAAATAGTACTACTTGTTAACTCAATGGTTTTATATAGCTTGTTACTCTTATAGAGTGCTAAGCCATATTTTTTATGTTTGTTATTTACAAGGTAAATTTCTTCAGCACTTTCAATACTTTTTAATAACGGATTACTAAAATTTATTGAAATAGTAGTGACCAACCTAGACTTTGGAGCAATTTTTAAATGTTCTATAATTGAACTATTCTTTTCGGAATTTAACTGCGTTACAATTGAAACATAATCTATAAGTTGAAAGGATACATATTTTGGTTTATTTGCAAGTGAATCTATAAATTTAATAGCCACGTTTTTCCCTTGTAATTTTGAAGCTTTTTTTAACGCATTAAAAGTAGATTTGTTATGTAGTACAATAGCAACTTGAACTCGAATTTTTTCTTGATACTTAGGTATTGCATTAGTTTGAAAAGCGTTAATCTCTAAGTTGGAGTTTAATTCTCCAATAGTTCCAAATTCAATAGCAGATGATGCTATTCTTTGCGGTTGTTTATTTATACGGACTGTTTTACAAGAACTTACCAATACTACAAGTATTAGTAAAAAATATATCTTTTTCACATTAATTTTTTTATACTCCTGTAAAAATAGGAAAATTCTTATTGATGACAAATTCTTATTTTAGTTTTTTAAATTAAATAATTAATAAATAATACACATAAGTTATCATGTGCCTTTACTAAAAAAGCAATGAATACGTCTCCTTACAAGAGAAACTATCACCCATTAATTTATTCAAAAGGAATGTTGAGTACAAAGCAACTTAATGAAATACCTAAACGAACTTTACAACATTGGAATAAACATAAAAAATCATTTTCATAATTAGGTTTTACCATATTGCTGAAGCTATAATTAACAGAATAGCAATCAACAAAGCATTTAATAAATGTGCTTTTTATAAGGAAAGTTACTCAGTTGTAACTAAAAAGTATATTTTCTATTCTGTTTTTCCTATCTAAGACTTGATTTTGAGTGTTAAAAACATCTATCACCACTCGATGCAATCGAGCGGGAGCGGGGGTAGATATAACTTATGTACATACCGTAGAAGATGGTTTGCAAGCAGTAGCTTTTGTTAAAGACAATTATTCTAAAGCTATTTTGCACTATACTTCGACTACAGGAAAAGCAGGAAGTAAATTTATCAAAAATCTTTTTCAAGAGACTTTTGATAAGCATAATTTGTTTGACAAAAAAGACCCAATCAATATTTTGTCTGATGGTGGTTCTGAAAATAAAGGAGAACTAATTTCTTGGGTTAATAACATAATTGCACCACCTGTAGTTTCTAAGATTACAGCTCGTACCGATGAGTTTCCGTATCCTAACAATATGTCTGAAAGTACGCATAGCATTTACAAACTGAATTTATGAATGGAAAAATTTCTCTAAATACTAAATCTCACTTACTTAGCCTAGAACGATTTTTTCATTATTATAATTATGAACGTTATTTCACCGAACATACCGGGTTAAGACCCATTGATATTCTCAAAGGTAAAATACCTGATAAATACATGTATAAAGAACGGATAGAACAAGCAAGGGAAAATAGAATAAGAATAAACCAAAGCTTTAACGCTTGTATAAAACATACTGCTTAATTTCTACTAAAACTCCTTATTTTAGTAGCGTAATTGCAGATTTTACGGTTTTGATGTTGGTAAAAAAAAATATTATAGCATTTTCTATTTGTGAAATTTTGTAAAACAAAAAAATAGAGCTTACAAAAAATAGATTTTTCGCTATTTCTTGTAAAGCCCTTTCTTTACTGGAAAGTTCCAACTTTGGAACCCTTTTGTTGTAGTTTTGCTTAGTGAGTGCTTAGAAAATGAGCATACCGAAGTACACTCATTTTAAATTTATATTAGCATTGGTTATGAATCAAAATCAATTGGTAAGCTGTTCAAAAGTTATTATCTTTACCCATAGTTTTAGTCAAAATATAATTTAAACAATTCATAATGGCTTTGACTTTCGATTTTTGAACTAATCAAATAATAATTTTCACCCTTTTCAATCACTCCATATATAAACTTATCTCCCGTGATACTATAAGCTGTTCTTATTTCATTATTACTCTCTACAAACACTAATTCAAACTCAAAATCACTAACCCATTTATATTTTAGCATAGAATATGTTGAATCAGTGAAAACATCTTTCCAGTAATTATTGGCCATCTCAACATGAGTTTCATTTCCATTGTTTTCTAAATATTTAAATCTATTCTTATTCTTAAATCTTTCAATTTCTAAATTCGTTAATTTAGTTTTTGGCTTTTTCTTTGTCCTATAAATACTTTCCTTGGGTGGATACAATCTTTCAAGCAATTGACAGAAGTCCAAACAATTTCTTTGTAACCTATAAAAAAGTTGTTGCCCAATTTTGTCTACTTTTTCCGTATCAAATTTTTCCAGATAAACATCAAATTTGTTTTGGTAAAAATTATTGATTCTTGTATGGTCATTTTGAATATGTTTTATTGTATTTAAATATTTACAAAACTCTTTAGAAATAGAATCAATTTCTTTTAATGTTTGACTTTGTAAATTTATCGTAAAAAGAAATGCTATTATATATAATATTATTTTTTTCATTTAACTCTAATTTATTGACCTCTTTTTTTCTTGGTTATTTATGATTTCAAAAGCATTAAAATCAAAAACATCCTTATTACATTTTCCATTTAAAATCAAAATAATATCTTCAATATCCCATTCATCACTAACAAATTTCACCCTCTTATTACCAATATAAAACTTAATAAATGATTGATTACTAGCATATCCCCAAACAACCTTAACCTTTGATACATTTTCATATAAAAAAATAATCTCATTTTTATTTTTAAAACTGTATGGGTAGCTTATATGCATTGAATTTTTACCAAAAGAAATATTTTTATAAAATCTATATCCTATAAGAAAATGATAAATAGTTAGAGTTAAGGATACTGATATTATTGAAAAGAATAAATTACTAAATAAATAAATATTTAACATTATAATAGAAAAAACGAGAATAAATACATAAAAAACAAATGTATGTTGCCTCCCTGATTCATTAAATTTATTCTTTATTATCTTCTTCTTCGCTTTCATTATTTGCATTTTTAATTCCTTCTTTACTATCATAAATAGTAAAATAGGCTCTAATAGCTTCATATAAGTTTGAAACAGTATTTTCCCCTTTTAATATATCATTTAAGTTTAATGCCTTGCCTCCAACATTTAATAAAAGGCCTCCTACTTTAACCGTTAATTTGGCATCTTTATTTTCAATCCTATCAGAAAGTACATTTCCGTTTTCGTCCACAAATGAATCTACTGATGAAGCAAGAGATAAAACCCCAAATGCAGTTACACCTTCACTCAAGGCAGCAGCTGGAACAATTAAGGATGCCGCTAAGGCTGTATTCCTTACAGAACTTCTAAATCCTTTTGCAGCCCTATCATCAGAATTCGCATACCAATCAACGACTTGTCCAAATGATACTTCACGATTTTTAACCGAATTAATATCAATACCATTATTTCTCAAATCAATTGAACCCGTTGAAGTTCTTATAACTTTTCCATTTTGGTCATAAACAGAATATGAATCAATCTTCTTTGTGCCAGACCAATCTCCAATATTTCTATATTGCTTTTGACCAGTTTGTACGGCTACATAACCTACATCTGTTTTTCGCACATCGTAACTTGTAACAGATACATGCTCCAATCCTTCAAGCTCAACTCCATCAATAACTCTATTCTCAGAAAAATTATAAGGAGATTGATATACATAATCTTCAGCTAATGGGTCAATACTCATAAATCTACCAATTGCTGGGTCATGATTCCTCCACTTAAACGAAATCCAATCCAGACCCAATTCTTCCTGAGCTTCCTGGCCTTGGAATTCAAACTTATGGTCTCTTCCGTTTTGTACGTTATTATATCCTTTATGTTTTAAGCCAAAGGGATAATAGTTGTTTTCTTCTACAATTGTTAAGCTAACAGGATTTGTGTTATTTTGGTTTTCATCAGTATAACTTAATCTAATATTCCCTAAATGGTCTTTGTATTGGTAAATATACTCAAAACCACCATTTCCATCAGGTTCAACATATCCTTCGGGTTGGTTAAAGAACTTTAATTCTTCAATTCCTGCTGCCTCTTCATAGATGTAATTACCAGCGTATTTAGTTTTAGTTATATTAGATAAATCAGTAACCACTTTTTCAATTTTAATACCAGTTGCATCGTAAATATAATTAATATATTTATCTTCTGCAAAGGTAACTTGTGTTGGTAAATTTAAATGGTTGTATGCTATGTTGGTAATTCCTTTATTGTTATCCATTAATAAGTTACCATTTTCATCATAAGTATAATCGTTATCGGCTGTTGTATTAAAATCAATATCCGAAACATTACCATCTTTAAACCCTGTGGTAACAGCTGCATCAGTAACTGAATGTAATTGGTTACCATTGTAATAATAACTTAAGTTATCCATTACACCAAAATCAGTCACTTCTATATTGGTATGACCATTTCTGTTTAAATGTTGAATATTTCCATTCTTGTCGTAGTCAACTAAGGTTAAACTGTATCTGTTATCAGTGGAGTTGTCGATTGCGTTTGTAATACGGTTTAGTGCATCATATTGATAAGTATACCAACGTTGTACATTGTCATTTTGGGTTTCCCATTCAGTTTCAGCAATATTTCCATTAAACAATGGAGTTCCTCCGTGATCTACAACATTGTAGTTAATTTTAAAGTTAAATAAATCGTTGTCAGTTGTATTAACATCATTATTAATTGTTTTTAACCAACCTCTAATGTTATAGGCGTAATCTACAGTTTGTAATGGTGTGGTTTCTGTATTTCCAACACCTTTACTTGTAAGTTGTCCTAATTCATCATAAATATTAATTACAATTGTTTCAGGGGTACTACCATTAATTGTTTGATTTTGAGATTTTAACCTTCCTGTATTATCATATACAAAAGTATCTTCAGTAACTATTTCTGTTTGCCCTGTTTTGGAATGTGTAGTTTTAACTCTTTTGGTTTTTCCTACAAAATCTAACTCACTTTCTATAATATCAGTTGTTCCAAGATATTCATTTTGAGAACTCACATAAATAGGTCTTGCTTTATCATCATAGTAAGTTGTGGTTGTAATCCAGTTATTATTTTGACCTAAAACTTTTACTTTACTACCAGTAGCTAAACCTTTGGTTCTGGTTGTAATAGTATCATTAAAAACAGTTGTTAATGGAATTGTTGTAGTATCAAAATTATAGTTATCGTAATAGTTAACTGTTAATACTTGAGTATTTACAGTTGGATAAGCTACATTTGAATAATAATTATTTGTGCTAGAAGCTTGCTTGGATTCAAATAAACTTCCTAAATGATTATCAGCCAATGTTTGCATTGCTCCTTGTGTAATTTCTGAAACCGATGAGTATGTGTAAATACCTGTATATGCCACTCTTCCAAAAACATCATATTTTGTAAATAGCCACTCATCATTCGTTCTTTGATTTGCATCTTGAGTTAGGATTGGTCTATCTAATTTATCATAAACAATATATTCTCTTTCTTTCCCAGGTATTTGTTTCTCAACCAATCTATTTCTATAATCGTATTGGTATTGATACCCTAAATCATTTAACTGATTGTTTATAGTTACAATATCATTTGCTGAAGCATCCATTTTAGGAGGTAGTACATAGGTTAAGTTTCCAAAATCATCATATACATAGTATGTATCATGAGTAGCTTCAGTTTGGGTTACAATCCCATTTTCAATAATATCGGCATAGGTTCTTTTTAAAACAACTCTTCCTTGTTTGTCTTTAAACTCTTCAGTAGTATGATTTTTAGTAATTCCAGCATGGTTCTCATCTCTAGTTATGGTTTTATACAATTCATTTACTCCATAATGTCCACTTGTACTTAAAGTTGGGTTATAAGAGCTGTCTAAAGTAACTTCAAATAGTCTTACTTCAGTTGTATCAGTATTAGTTTTATAATCAAACTCAATTTCATTATCACTGCCTAATTTCCAAGAATCACCAGGAGCAGCTTGTTTTAAAACTCTATTTAAAGGTGATGCTTCAAAGTCTTTTTGAGAATAAGCAGCTATATCTTGTGTAAGAGTTCCTATGTTAAAATCATTGGAATAATTTACTTGATAATAGTTCTGAGTAGCTGATGAGATGTCACCTCTATAGGAACCATTTATTCCGTTCGTCTCTGGGTATGGCAACCAGCCCTTATCTTGCCTTCCAAATGCATCGTAACCTATATGGGTTATTATATCTTTTTGGGTTGCACTTTGTTTAATACCGATACTTTGCATAGGACGTCCTAAACCATCAAAATAAGTAATGTTTTCAATAACATCTTTATTTGAAGTTACAGTACCAGTAGTTGTTTCTATTTGAAAAGTACGTGTATACACATAGTTTTCATCGCTTAGAGTTGGATTTGTATAAGTATCACATCCACTTACCATTCCAAATTCATTAGGACAATTATCCGTGTTATTAGTTACATAACCAACAGGTTTAACACTATAATATACACTATCAGCAGAATCTCCAAAACCATCTCCATCAATATCTCTATAAAAATATTGAGGAGCTATATTTGTAATATTGATATTAGTATCGTCTAAATCATCCGCATTATTTACATAATTTACTGGTTCACTACAATCAATTAGGCTTATAGCAGGATTTCCAAAACCGTCATTGTCAGAATCTGCATACCATGTTGATTCGGTATTAATTGTATAATTGATAGTTAACACATCACTCCAACAATTTGTAATAGCATTATTTTTAGCTCTTAAATAGATAGTACCATCTAAATTAAATTCTTTACTTAATGAAGTATCTGTTTCTTCAATGCCATCAATTGTTGTTTGCCAATACCAAGTGACTCCAATAGGAGGATTATTTTTAGTAATTGTAGTCTGGTTGCAATTGTAATCTAAAGAAATATCTAATAATGTTGGCATCTCAGGAGTTTGTTCTACGCTATAATTAATTTCCAAAGCATCACTCCAACATCCGTTGGTGCTTTTAGCTCTTAAATAGGCCGTACCATCAGAATTAAACTCTTTGGTTAATAAAGTATCTGTTTCTTCAATGCCATCTATAGCTGTTTGCCAGTACCAAGTAACTCCTGTAGGAGAACTGTTTCTTGTAATAGTTGTACTGCCACATTGATATACGATTGGATTAATAGAAGGGACTTCAGGAACTTCATTAATTGTATACAGGATTTCTAAAGCCTCAGAAGACCAAATCCCCGAGATATTATCTTGGGCTTTTAAGTAATATGAAGTTCCCTCTGTTAAAGTAATTGAAGAGCTAGAATTTGTGGTATTTTCACCTGTGCTAGTTTGTTGCCAATACCAAGAAACACCTGTTGGAACTGTAGCCTCATCAAAATTTAATACCGTACTACCACAATTTTCTACTTTTGTTGTTGAAGTAAGTAATGGAGTAGGTACTGGATTTGCATCTACAGTATATTCAATAGTAAGTGCATCACCCCAACAATCTGTTACGTTATTATTTTTAGCTCTTAAATAAATAGCAGTGCCTTCAGTGACTTCTTTAGAATTACTAGAGTCTACAATATCAGTTCCTAAAGCACTTGTTTGCCAATACCAAGTAACATCTGCTGGAATATTCCCTGTAATATTTATCTGGGTATTTCCTGAGTTATTTACAATTGAAATAGCCTCTAGGGTAGGAGGTGTTGGAGTTTGTGTTACTGTATAGTCTACTGGTAAGGTACTACTCCACCTATAAGGAGCTACATTTTCACGAGTTCGTAAATAATAGGTAGTTCCGCTAGTTAATGTAATGGTGCTCAATAATGAATTTGCATCAATATCTTCACCTCCAATAGTGCTTTGCCAATGCCAAGTAAGACCCGTAGGCGCGGAACCATTTTTGGTAAGTGTAGTGCTTCCACAGTTCTCAGTGATGATAGGTGTTGTAGGTATTTCAATAACGGTATCAGATATTACGTAATTAATCATTCTTGCTGCTCCCCAACAACCTGTGTTTGTATTTTTAGCTCTTAGATAATAGACTGTACCACTACTAAGTGTAATGTCGTTATTTGAAGCTATGGGACTGATATCTTCGCCGCTAACACTACTTTGCCAATACCAAGTAACATCTGTTGGAGCAGTACCATCTTTAGTAAGCGTGGTACTACCAACATTATAGGTAATAATTGGTAAATCTGGTATTGAAGGACCATTATTAATGGTATAATTAATTGATAAAGCAGTACTCCAATTCATCGTAGCATAGTTTAATGCTCTTAAATAATATGTATTACCACTAGTTAATGTTTTTGATGCTACAGAACCTCCTGTTAGGTTGGTTCCATTACTAGAAGTTTGCCAATACCATAATATTCCTGAAGGAGGACTTGCTTTAGTTAATACAGTATTTCCACAATTATTAGTAATGGTAATATCGGTTAGTGTAGGAGGGGCAGGAACTTCATTAGTTAATGTATTTATACTTTTAAAAGTACTCCAACAATCTAAGGCTGCGTCGTAGGCTCTTATGTAGTAAGGAGCTCCTTCAGGTACTGATACTGTTAAGTTTGAATTATTAGTAAACGTTCCTAGATAGGATGATTGCCAATACCATGTAATTCCAGCAGGTGGATTTCCTCTGGTAATAGTTGCCATTCCATTACTATGGGTAACGGATATTATGGATGGAATTACTGGTTTTTCAATTATTGTATAACTTATTTCTAAAGCAGTACTCCATTTTTTTGAAATAGTGTTATATGCTCTCAAATAATAATAGTCCCCGTAGGTTCGAGTAACAAATACACTTGAATTAGAAGTGCTTGTTCCTGTAGCATAACTTTGCCAATACCAAACCTCACTTGAAATAAGAGGATTATTTTTGGTTAATATGCTACTACCACAACCATTTTCCACTGAAAGTATTGTAGGAGGTATTGGGTCTGTTTCTACAGAGTAATTTATTACACGTGCATCACTCCAACAATCAGAACTACTATCATAAGCTCTCAAATAGTAGTTTGTTCCACTTGTAAGTGTAATTGATGTATCTTGATTTGTAGTTTCAACCCCATCAATGTTACTTTGCCAATACCAAATTACATTATTTTCTGGGTTGCCATTAAAACTTAAGGTAGTACCTCCATTATTATAAGTAACGTTGGGTAAATTAGGTGTTGTAGGAATTGGTTTTACAACATAGTTCACTGTTACAGCATCACTCCAAGTATTTGAGATTGTATTTAATGCACGTAAATAATAAATAGTTCCACTAGTTAAAGAAATAGAAACTTCAGAATTTGAAGTATCTGTTCCTTGACTTGAGTTTTGCCAATACCAAACAACTTCATTGTTTACAGGATTCCCTTTTGTTAAAATGGTTTCTCCACAATTATTTACTATCGCCGGCATGTCAGGTACATTGGGTATTACCGTATAGTTAATAACTTTTGCATCACTCCAACAGTTAGAATCATTATCTTTTGCTCTTAAATAATAAGTATCTCCACTAGATAAAGTAACAGTAGAGTTAGAATTACTAGTATCTATGCCGTTAATTTCACTTTGCCAATACCATGTATCACTGCTTGGAGCTGTACCGTTCATTGTGAGTAGAGTATTTCCTATAGTATTGGTTACGCTTGGTAGATCAGGTATGTTTGGTATTTTGTCAATCGTGTAATCAATAGTTATAGCATCACTCCAGTCATAAGATGTATTGTTACGTGCTCTAAGGTAATATGTTGTCCCTTCCGTTCTAATAACTGAAACTTCAGAATTTGAAGAAGATATACTTGTTCCTATTTCACTAGATTGCCAATACCAAGAAACACCATCAGGAATATTCTCAGTTTTGGTAAGTACTGTATTTCCGCAGTTTTGAACTATTGTTGGCGTTTCAGGTTTTAAAATATAATCAACTCTTCTTGAAACTCCCCAACAACCAGTAACCTCATCTAAGCCTCTTAGATAATATACCGAACCACTAACTAGGGTTACTGATGCGTTAGAGTCAGATATACTTATTCCATCAATTGTATTTTGCCAGAACCAAGTAATTCCATTAGGAGGGTTTTCTCTTGTAATAGATACGCTAGCTGGGTTATAAATTACTATAGGTAATGAAGGTATGTCTGGCTTTAAATTAATTGTATAATTAACTATTAAAGAACTACTCCATTCATACGTACTGTTATTACGTGCCCTTAAGTAATAAGTATTTCCATAAGTACGAGTAATTGATTGAGTTGTTTTTGTAGTGCTTGTTCCAGTTTCACTACTTTGCCAATACCAAGTGACACCTTCTGGGGGTATTTCTCTTGTCAGGGTAGCTGTATTTGAACTACTACCACAGTTATAGGTAACTGTAGGTAAAGTAGGAATACTTGGTTTTATTGTATAACTAACACTTCTTGCATTTCCCCAGCAACCTGTTTCATTATCCTGTCCTCGTAAATAATGAGTTGTACCACTTGTGAGGGTAATCGTTTCACTAGAATTATCAACACTAGTTCCTCCACTAGTGCTTTGCCAATAATAGGTCACACCACTTGGTGGAGTACTTCTAGTCAATGACGTACTTCCATCATTTTTGGTAACACTAACTGAAGAAGATGATGGAGTACTAGGTTTGTTATTTATTTGATAATTAACAGCAGTTGCACCACTCCAGTCCCCAGTAATATTATTTCGAGCTCGTAAATAATAGATACTCCCACTTGAGCGAGTATACGTCTCTGCTGATTTTGATAATGTAGTGCTTATCCCTGCTACACTGCTTTGCCAATACCAAGTTACTCCTGTTGGAGGTGTTCCTCTTGTAAGGGTAGCCGTATTAGTGTTGCTACCACAATTATATGTTACTGTAGGTACATCAGGATTGATGGCATACCCTATTTCTCTGGCATCGCTCCAACAACCTGTAATATTATCTCGTGCTCTTAAATAATGAACGGTACTAGTGGTTAATATCTTCGTGGGATTAGCATCATCCTCGCTCTCGCCATCACTGGTTGATTGCCAATACCATGTAATCCCGTTAGGAGGGTTACCTCTTGTTATAGTTACACTGGTTGAGTTATTAACTACCATAGGTGAAGTAGGTTTAGTTGGTTTTGAATTAATAACATAATTAACTATTAACGAACTACTCCATTCGTATGTACTGTTATTACGAGCTCTTAAATAATAAGTATTACCATAAGCACGAGTAATTGATTGAGTTGTTTTTGTAGTACTTGTCCCCGTCACACTACTTTGCCAGTACCAAGTGATACCAGATGGAGGAACTTCTCTTGTTAGAGTCGCAGTATTTGAACTGCTACCACAAGTATAGGTTACAGTTGGCATTGAAGGTACATTAGGTCTTATGGTATAACTAACACTTCTTGCAGTTCCCCAACAACCTGTCACATCATCTCTACCTCTCAGGTAATAAACTGTTCCACTAGTGAGTATAATTGACTCATTGGAATCTATCGTGCTTTCTCCAGTACTTGTACTTTGCCAATAGTAAGTAACTCCACTCGGAGGATTACTTCTTGTTAAAATAGTATTACCATCGTTTTTTGTAGTCGAAATTGAATAAGAAGAAGGTGTGCTAGGTTTTGAATTTATGGTATAGTTAATATTTAAGGCATTACTCCAAACGCCCGTAGCATTTTCTCTAGATTTTAGGTAATAAACACTTCCACTTGAAAGAGTCACAGATTCGTTAGAATTTGAAGTATATGTCCTAGTAGCACTACTTTGCCAATACCAAGTGAATCCACTTGGGGGCGTTCCTCTTGTCAAGGTGACTGTATTGGAATTACTCCCACAATTATAAGTGATTGTAGGTATTGAAGGCACATTAGGTCTTATAGTATAATTAATACTTCTTGCATTTCCCCAACAACCAGTTTCATTGTCTTGTCCCCGTAAATAGTAAGTTGTCCCACTAGTTAATGTTATAGATTCACTTAAATTATTAGTACTTGTACCATTACTGGAAGCTTGCCAATAATAAGTAACTCCACTCGGTGGGTTGCTTCTTGTTAAAACCGTATTACCATCGTTATTTGTAGTTGAAATTGAATAAGAAGAAGGTGTGCTAGGTATTGAATTTATGGTATAATTAATACTTACAGGTAAACTCCATTTACCTGTACTATCTTCTCGAGCTCTAAGGTAGTATATATTACCGCTGGTACGAGTAATTGATTGAGCCTCGTTCGAAGAATAAGTGCTGGTTCCAATAGCACTACTTTGCCAATACCAAGTAACACCCGTAGGAGGGTTGTCTCTTGTTAAGGTAACAGTATTATTATAGGTTCCACAGTTATAAGTTATGGTAGGAACTGTAGGAGTAGGCGTATCAATAATACTATAACTAATACTCCTTGAGCTACTCCAACAGCCAGAAATACTGTTATAAGCTCTAAGATAATAGATACTTCCATTTGTAAGTGTTATGGATTCATTGGAATTATTTTTAGTTGTTCCATCACTTTGACTTTGCCAATACCAGATAATTCCACTAGGAGGTTGCACCCTTGTAAGGACTGTATTTCCAAAATTATTGGTGATTGTTGGTGAATCAGGCCTTACTGGAGTATCGGATGAAATGGTATAATTGATAGTTAAAGGTAAGCTCCATTCACCTGTAGTGTTATCTTTTGCTCGTAAATAATAAGTACTTCCATAAGTACGAGTAATTGATTGAGCTGTTGTTATAGTACTTGTCCCCATTTCACTACTTTGCCAATACCAAGTAATACCTAAAGGGGGAGTGCCTCTTGTTAAAATTACACTACTACAGTCTGGTATAACGCTAGGAATGTCGGGCGTGGGTGTTGTAATTATTGAATAACTAATACTCCTTGCACTACTCCAACAACCTGATGTATAATTCCAAGCACGTAAATAATAGGTGTTTCCACTAGTAAGTGTAATTGATTGATTTGCTGCAATTGCGGATCTATCCGTTCCATCACTGGTACTCTGCCAATACCAGTTTTCACCACTTGGAGGATTCGTTCGTGTAAGTACTGTGTTTTCGAAATTATTAGTTACCGTTACTGAAGAAGAACTTGGTCTACTTGCTGAGTCATAAGAGGTGGTAAAATTAACAATTGTAGCATTACTCCATTTATTGGTATTTGCATTATAGGCTCTTATAAAATATTCAGTGCCGTAGTTTCTTGTAATCGACTGGTTCGAATCAGATTTACTAGATCCAGATTCATAACTTTGCCAATAGTAAGTTATACCAGTAGGTGGTGTTACTCTTGTTAAAATTACACTGCTACAATTTGGTGTCACGGTAGGTATCGGTGGTGGATTTACCCAAGTAACGGTGTAACTTTCGCTTGCAGAACCACTGCTCCAACACCCTGTTGCATTATCATATGCTCTTAAATAATAAATACTGCCTGTAGTAAGTCTAATAGAAGTATTAGAGTTTGATAAACTTGTTCCATCACTGCTACTTTGCCAATACCAAGTAATACCACTTGGAGGATTTCCTCTTGTTAAGGTAACACTTCCATCACTATTACTGCTCTTACTAATATCTGATGAATATGGAGTATAAACATATGCTATACCATAAGGATCTATGGTAGAACAGTCGACACTGACAGCTTCACTCCATTGAAGCGTACTATTATCTTGAGCTCGTAAATAATAGATGCTAGTATACGAAGGAACTACTAATACAGTCGCAGAATTTGAAGTGTCAGTTTGGTAACTATATTGTTGCCAATACCAAGTTACACCACTAGGTGGAGTTCCTCTTGTTAATAATATTTCACCATTTCCGCAATTTCCAGAAGCAGTTGGAGTTGTTGGCACAGCTGGTGTTTGCGCATTTACAATTGATGTTATTAATAATATTCCAAATAGTATTAATACTTTTTTTAAAACAATATTTTTCATAGCTATTGTTGATTTTTGTAATGGTATTCGTTTTTACTTAAAATATTGCCTTCAGAGTCTTTTACCTGTTTTAAACGATTAAACTCATCATATTCATAGTAGATGGTTTCTCCTCTAGGGTCGGTGATACTTGTTACTCCAATTAAAGAGTCATAGGTGTAAGACGTAATTTGAGCCTCAGGCATTTCATCACGTAATTCACTCATTAGAGCTCTTATGTCAGTATCATTTGCTGTTGTTCCTTGATTAAAAGGTGTTTGTAAACTGCCTAATTTTAATAAGGTATTTGATTCAGAGGAATTTACTACATCAGCAATTAAATAATTAGAGTTATATCCATAAATTCTACTTACAAAAATTCCATTCTTTTTTTTGTATTCAGTAATTCGGCCTTTTATATCTCTTTTTGTTATGGTCTCTGATTCAATGATACTTTCATCTCTGCTTATGAAATTTATTTTCTCTAGGCCTATTACACTTCCAAAATCAGTATAATAATGTTCTTCTTTAGCAATTATTTCACTGTCTTTATTTTTGAATTCTACTTTTAATGGTATAGAAAGCCTATTTTGTGTGACCAACTCGTTAGCATAAGGTAAATTGCTAACTATATCTCCGTTTTGAGTTCCTTCTTCTTCTCCTGTCAATGGATAGGCGGTTACTTTAAAAACCCTATCATCATACTGATCAGAAACTAATACACAATCTTGAGTTTCTCCTTGAGTCTCATCACAAGTAGACACTCTTTTCATTTCTTTTAGCACTAGTGGATATTGAGTATCATAAAAATAGTTTAGTTCTGTTTGAAAAGTAAATGGAACATTTTCATTTCCTCCTTGTGTAGGAACTATTTTATCGGCCTGATAATCTTTTGTTATCACTGTTGTTAATACATCTCTAGCAATTGGAATAGTGATTTCCTCTTTAAAAAAACCACATGTTGAAAAGTAGTAATTGGAATCATAGCAATTTACATTGAACTTGTATGAAACCTTATTAATATAATCAAGTGAGATAGTTGAAAATTCCTTTTGTGTATAGAAATAATTTTTTTCTAAACGAGGTTCTCCAAGTTTGTTATATATAATTTCAGATTTAATTTTCCCACGCAAATAGTCTTGGTCTACAAATAATGATTGTGGAGCTATTTTATCCCAAGATACATTCTTTTGTAATGAGCTGTCGAAGGTTTTGGTTGAATATAAATTTGGGTATGTATTTGTATTAGAATAATAATATTCTGAGCGACCATTATCAATACGGTTTTTAACTGTAACACCACTATAACCCACAAAAGCACCGTTGGTTAGCTCAACTTGAGATTGAGGCATCATAAAAGTGTCCATTCCTAAATAATTTGTCAATTCAGATAGTGTTGTTGGTATTCCCAAGGTTTCCTGATTCAATCTAAAAACAGCATAGGTAGGTAGTTTAGCTATATGCCCACCGCTATATTGATAATCCAATATTTGTAGATTTCCTTTACCATCATCTAACTTTTGAGTTTTTATTCTTAAACCTCCACCGCTTTGAGTTGCTCTGTCATAAAACTCATTGAGTTCATACTCGTATTCATTTGTACCACCTGTTGGAAAGGTAATTTTAGTTAAAGAGTATGTTTTGACATAATCTGCATTGGCAGCTAAGGAATAGTTTCCTGTAAGTTCTATTGAACCAGAAGTGTAAAATGGATAAATTCTATTGTTATAAAAATATAATTTTGGAATAGGGTTTGTATTTGCTGAGCTGTAAGTTCCATTGTTATACCCTAAAAAATCATGCGCATAGGAAGTTCTAGGGGGCATTTCAAATGATGTATCATAAGTAAAAGTATGACCAGGAAGTTCATTTAAACTATTATCTACCTGATAAATTTTATCTAAGCGTAAACGTTTACTTTGTGGCATATCACTTTCAATAGCTGATTGAAAATAACCATAGTCCAATTTAAAATGCTTTATCGTATTTCCGTTAGTATCAATTATCTTAACTTCTGTCAATGCCTTTTCATCTGTATTGTCTAAACGATTTAAGCCATATATAAATTGAACTTCCCCTTTGTCAAATGTAATTTTTGTAAGTCGTTGAGTTGTTGGATACACTGTATATGAATTTGAATTTTTTAATAATTCTAAATCAGTCCCTCCTCCATAAGAATTAACCCCAAGTGGAATGGCATCATAAAAATTTATAGCATACTCCTCATATTCAAATGTTATTGTTTGATTAGAGCTAGGGTCAAACATAGAATTTAATCTATAGGACTCAGTTTTATTGAGGTTTCCAAAGGAAGAAATAGGTGTTGAATATCCACTATGATACGTGGAAATATCTCTTGAAACAAAATTGTAAACAATTCCATTAATAGGAGTTATTTGAATACTATCAAATCCATAAAAACTCATTAGACTGCTCAAATTTTCATTGATAATTGTTCCTTTATGTTCTAATTCTATTGCTTCTGGGAGTATCGTAGAAATTAGAGAAACTGTTCCATTTGTATTAGTACTATATTGCTTTTTATGAATGTATTGTGTAGAAAAACCAGGAGCATTTACAGAAAATAGATCTGGTTGAGCATCATTGTATCTATTTAACTCATGAATAGTAAAATTTGCATTTGTATAACCTAACCAACCGGAAGGAGTCATATAAGGAACAGGGTCATTTGCCTTATCTGGACGTTGAAAATCATCAATTCCTTTTACGATTTTTGAGATCATTCCTCCAGCATTTAAACTCCAACTGAGCCCTACATTAGAAGCAGCTTCATTCACCTTAACTCCTGAAGAGTTATAGGATAGTGAAATTGGAACACTCATGGAACCTGCCGATATTTCATAAATAGGAATACTGATATTAGTTCTTCCAGTATAATTTGTAACTGGTACAAAGTTTACTTTTTGAAATGCCGCAACATCTGGAGGTTTTACATTGGGATTTCCAATGATTTGAGAAGCAGTATAAATATTTGAATTAAATTTTTTCCCATAATAATCTTCTTGAGAAAACCCTGTGGTACTAATACAAAGTAAAAAGATAAAAATTAATGTATTTTTCATAGATTTTTAATAAAACGTATAGTTAAGATTGTTTTTAAAAAAGTTATTTGGATTAATTCACAATAAATAATGCCACAACCATGAATGATAGGTAATGATATTACTTTCATAAAATGAATTTTAAAATCTTAGAATATATAAAAGGCATAGCAATTTTTATTCAAAAATAATTAACTTTTTCAGTGTAAACTTATATAAAATAAAGTTCTAAATTTAGATTATTTATTAATTTATTTTAATTCTAAATAAAGATATTTAAGTTTTATCAATTATTTTTTTATAAAAAAATATCTATGTAAAAAAATTATATTTGTAAATTTTGAAAAGAAAAAGAATTATAAAACATTTAATAAATTTTTACAGCGTGCCATTTTTCCTCAAAAAGTTTCTCAAGAGTAGTTTTTTTAAATTAAAGTTTTTATTTCTTTGAATAATTCATACATTTGGTTCGATATTATACCAAGAGGGGGAGCAAAAGAAAAAGACTTACAGTAACGTAAGTCTTTTTTTACCCTTTGAGTAAATTTCCCCAGACCCCATATTTTAAAGCATTGAATATGATACGAATTCTAATTTTTAGTTTTAT
>Ga0256834_1000342_pt1 | contig 34336 bp, 29 predicted proteins | sample 4281140metaG_FD_190536 | JGI IMG/M metagenome (GOLD analysis project Ga0256834, IMG submission 190536) | Hydrothermal vent microbial communities from East Pacific Rise, Pacific Ocean - 4281-140 | ecosystem: Environmental > Aquatic > Marine > Hydrothermal vents | place: Pacific Ocean: East...
CTATTTCGAAACCGGCAGCCCGTTTTTATGCTTCAAAGATAACGCGAACAGATGCAATCCAAACGGCCATTTCGGTATTATAAGAAGCTCCAACTTATGTACGGAGATATTTCAAAATACCGAACCCAACTACTATAAAGTCAAAGTCAAGTTCGAAGACGGATCGATAGAGTATTACGAAGAGGAAGAAGAGGTAGAGGTAGACGGTGGTATAGTAAAAAAGGCCAAAAAAATCACCGCTTTGGACTCTATCGGCTCCAAAAAAGTATTCATAGTGGAAAAGGAGAGAATAGACGGAGCCACAGCCGTATGTAATCTCGCCAGCGTCAACCTCAGCAAGGTAAATACCAAAGAAGATATCGAAAGAGTCGTTCCTATAGCTATTAGAATGCTGGATAACGTTATAGATTTGAACTTCTATCCTCTTGAAAAGGTTAAAAGGACCAATCTAAAAACGAGAGCGATAGGTTTAGGAGTGATGGGAGAGGCTCAAATGCTGGCGGAACACCGGATAGAGTGGGGAAGCGACGAACATTTTAACAAAATAGACGAGATTATGGAAGCTATCAGTTACAACGCCATCAAAGCCTCTTCCAATCTGGCCCTTGAAAAGGGACGATATCCGGCCTTTGAGGGCTCATCCTGGAGTAAAGGGATAATGCCTATAGACAGAGCGAACAAAGAGGCCAAGAAACTGACCCCCTCTAGAGGAGGGCTGTTTGGATATACCTACGACTGGAACGCTTTGAGAGAAAAGGTTAAAAAAGACGGAATGAGAAACGGCTATTTAATGGCCATAGCTCCTACCAGTTCCATATCTATACTGACCGGTACCACACAGACGATAGAACCGGTTTATAAAAGAAAATGGTTCGAAGAGAATCTAAGCGGTCTAATTCCGGTTGTTGTTCCCAATCTATCCGCGGATACTTGGCAATATTATACGCCGGCTTATGAGTTGGATCAGAGAATCCTCATCAAAGCGGCAGCGGTTAGACAAAAATGGATAGATCAGGGACAGAGCGTCAACATTTTTATACGTCTTGACGTAGCCAGCGGGAAATATCTAAACGATATATATATGTTGGCATGGAAGCTGGGACTGAAATCGACCTACTATCTTAGGAGTCAGTCGCCCGAAGTTGCAGCGGACGTGGCAGACAGAAGCATGGAGTGTCTCGGATGTCAGTAAAGAGTCCCAAAACGGCGGCGATTTAGTCGCCGTTACTGTACCAGGGACTCAGATGGCAGAAAAAAAAGAACGAGCCGCGCCGTACGAAAATATATCCTAATGCAAAAAAACTGGAGATTGTCTATGAACTGCAAAGATAAGCTATCCCCTTTTGAGTATGGCGTAATGTTTGAGCGCGGAACTGAGCCTCCTTTCTCAAGCCCTTTGAACGAAGAGAAGAGAGAGGGGATATTTGTTTGCAAATGCTGTAAAACGCCCCTTTTTGAATCTCGCGCAAAATTTGATTCCGGAACCGGTTGGCCAAGTTTTTACGAACCGGTCTCTCCCGAAGTTATCGAGGAGGAGATAGATACCAGTCACGGAATGATAAGAACCGAAATACACTGCGCTAGATGCAAAGCCCATCTGGGTCACGTTTTCGAAGACGGTCCGCCTCCTACCGGTTTGAGATACTGTGTTAACGGCGTATCTTTGGAGTTTCTTCCTAAATAGTCATATTTGCCAAAAGTCAAAACGATGGAAATCGACTCGATACTCTTTATCGATATCGAAGCTACAAACGATAAGAAAATCCAAGAAATAGGTCTCTGTATCGGAAAAGCCTCCTGCAAAACAACCTCTATGGAAGAGGCGTTGAGATTTGTTTTGAGTAGAAAGAGGAGTATTAAAGGGGTATGTGGTCACAATATATTTGATTACGATCTTGAAATTATCAAAAACACTCCGCTATATGTTTTGCTATTTAAATTGCCGATTATCGATACTCTTCCGCTTTCTTTGCTGCTTTTTAGCGAGAAAACCTTCCATAATCTGCCAAAGGAGTACAAGAGCGAAGATAACTTTAAAAACGATCCGTTAAAAGATGCTTTATTGACTAAAGATCTACTGCAAAAATGCATAGAAAGATTTTCCTCTCTCGATTTCGATAGACAAAGAGTGCTGTATACGCTTTTAAACAGGGAATCAAAGTTTTTAAACTTTTTTTTTATGACAGGTTTGATTGAACCTGTCAGGGATCTTTCAAACTTGCTTCGCGAGTTGTATCCCCAATTTAAAAATATCTCTTTATTGCAAGATATGATTAAAAATAATCCTATCGAGTTGGCCTATATTATAGCGCTTTCGACCCCGGCTATAGAGATAAAAGCACATCCGCCTAAAATTTTATACGAATATCCGCATTTGCCAGAACTTCATGAGAGATTGACTCTTGGAGAGTATAAAGAGGAGGAGCTTTTTGATTTTATGTATGAGACCTTCGGTTTTGCAGGATTTAGAGAGTTCCCCAGATTCGATCCGAAACTTCATGAGTCGCCTTTTATTTCACAAAAGGAGATAGTTGAAGCAGCTTTGAAAAAGGAGTCTTTTTTAGCCGTTTTGCCTACAGGCGGAGGCAAAACATTTTCTTTTTGGTTGCCCGCGCTGTTTCGGGCTCAAAAAATAAAGGCTCTAACTGTTGTTATCTCACCTCTGCAGGCTCTGATTCAAGATCATCTCAAAAGTTTTCAAAACCAGGTGGCTAATTTTACAGCTGTAGCTATCAGCGGTTATCAAAATAGTATAGAGAGAGCTGATGCTATGGAAAAAGTGGTATCGGGAGAGGCCGATATTCTCTATTTAGCGCCTGAGAGTTTAAGAAGCGAATCGATATTTTCTATACTGAAAAACCGCCTAATTGACCGTTTTGTGATAGATGAGGCTCATTGTCTCTCTACTTGGGGTCACGATTTTAGGCAGGACTATTTTTATATTGCGGAGTTTATTCTAGATATTTTGAGAAGGCAGCCGTGGCAAGATAGTATCCCGGTCTCTTGTTTTACCGCTACCGCAAAATTGGACGTTATTAACGATATAAAAAACTATTTTGAAAAGAGGCTTTCGATCTCTATTAGGGAGTATTTGGCCAAACCGGATCGAAGCAATTTGAGATATGAAGCTAAAAATATCTCGACGGATGGAGAAAAATATTTAAAACTGTTGCAAATTTTACAACATCATCCCTCTCCCGCCCTTGTATATATTCCAACTTCTACCGCTAAATGCGATGAAATAGCAGATCGACTCTCGTTGGATTTGGACAAGAGAGTGTCCTCTTTTCACTCAAAGCTCTCAAGTGAAAAAAAGAGTATGATCTTGCGAGAATATTTAAACGACGAAATCGATGTGGTTATAGCCACAACTGCTTTTGGAATGGGAGTTGATAAGCCAAATATAAAAACCGTGATACACTACGTTATTTCCGATTCATTGGAAAACTATGTTCAAGAAGCGGGCAGAGGGGCAAGGAACAAAGATATAGAAGCCTTTTGCCCATTACTCTTTAACGAAAGCGATTTAGATCGACACTTTTTAGCTTTAAACAGAAACAAATTGAGCGTTCAGGAAATTAACGCCGTTTTTAGGGTTATAAAAAACGAAAAAGGATCAAAGATTCTTTTAAGTGAAAGAGAGATAGCGCAAAAAGCCGGATGGGATATTGATGGAAGCGATGAGAGCTGGCGAACGAAAATTAAAACTGCTCTTTTGGAGCTAGAACGTGAAGGATATCTTGAAAGAAAGAGAAACAAAATTCGCTATTTTGCCGATGCCGTTGCAAAGGAGGCGTACGAGAAACTGCATAAACTTTATAGTCTGCAAAAATTGGACTCCTCGGAGTATGAGCTGCTTGTTCAAGTGTTAAATGTTATTATGGGTAGAGGAAAACCAAGAACCATGCAAATAGACGAGATAGCCTTTATTCTAGATATAAAGCGCGAAAAGATAGCCTTTGCGATTTTACGTTTAAAAGAGTTGGGTATCCTTACCGACGCGAAAGATATGGTTTTGTTTGTTTTTAAGGATGCTTTGGAACGTATTAGAAAGATAATCGATCTGGAAAAGGCCCTCTATAAAAAGATAGCGAGCTCTCCTATGGCCGCAACTACGATTAGGTCGCTTCATAACTATTTAATTAATATCAATGTTATTGATCAACACGAAAACTATTCGGCTGAAATTAAAGAGATATTAAAAAGCTGGATGAGCACAAAAAATTTTCATTTTCGTCGTATCGATCGTCAGAATGATATATGGGAATATAGCTTAAAAAATCGGAATTTAATAGACTCTATTGAACGAAAACATCTAATTTATGAAAGGCTTATTTTATACTTTTTAAACAGTTATACCAATAAGCGTCAAAATCGTTTTTCCGTAGAGTTTTCTTTGGTAGAGCTTTCAAAAGAGTTGGGATTTACCGTAAAAGAGGTGGATAAGGCGCTTTTTTATCTGCATCAGATGAAAATAGTTGAACTTAGTAGCGGACGTTTTATCTATTATGCTCCAATGCAGATATTCAAAACTGATAAATTTGAGAAGAAAAGACGATATACATTGATCGAGTACGGTAAAAGAATGCATCGATACTATAAAACTAAAACGGAGTCGATCCATATAGTAGGTGAATTTGCTAAAAAGCTGTTGTCCGATCCCGTTGAGGCACAAGCTTTTATGCGGGACTATTTTTCGCTCAATTATGAGAAGTTTAAGCGAAAATATAGATTAACAAAAATTTCACATCCTATAACAAAAAAACGTTTCGATAAGATTTTTGGTTCTTTAACCGAGGAACAAAAAGCGATCATAAACGACCAAGAGCATGGAGCCATAATGGTTTTGGCAGGACCTGGGAGCGGAAAGACAAAAGTGCTTGTTCATAAAATTGCTTCGCTATTGCTTAAAGAAGATACGAAGCCCCAGGACTTTTTAATGCTGACTTTTTCCCAAGCCGCAGCTAGCGAATTTCGTCAAAGGTTATACGATCTTATAGGAGAGATGGCAAGAGATGTCGAAATAAAAACTTTTCACGGTTATGCTCTCCAGCTGATAGGTAGAGAGATCGATGACGATAATGATACATTACTTCAGGAGGTTATCGAAGATGCAACATTACAGATCAAAGAAGGAAAAATTACAATCCCTTTTAAATCTGTGCTGATGCTCGATGAGTTCCAGGATATAAATGAAAAAGCGTTTAGATTTATCGAGGCGATCTTTGAGGCGCAAGAAGAGAGTATGCGCATAATAGCGGTTGGCGACGATGATCAGTGTATTCTTTCTAGCATCAATAAGGCCGATATAGTTTTTTTTGAGAGATTTAAAGAGCGATTCGGCAATGTGGAAGGAGGATATAAAGAGTATAAACTTTTGAAAAATTTTCGCTCAACTCCGCAAATTCTAGAATGCGCCCAAATTTTTCTTAAAAATCTGCAAGATAGAAAAAAGCGTGAAACTTTGTTGCCCACTAAACCTCCTGGCGAGAAAGTTGAAATAATAGTTACATCTTCGCTGATTCCGGCCGCCACAGCCTATACGGATATAAAAGTCGGTAAAAAAACCGCTTTTTTGGCGTTTACTAATAATGAGGTGGAACTGCTGTATTCATATCTTTATGAAAGGGGTCATAACCCAAAATACCTACTCAGCGGTCTTGGGTTTAGACTGAAAAATATTGCCGAATTGTATGATCTAAATAGGTATATTCAGAGTTATTCGGAGGAACGAATCCTTACTGAAAGAGTATTTGAAGAGGGGTTTGGTGCGATTTGTCAGAAGTATACCGGATCGAAAAAACTTCATTTTGTTGAAAAAGTGATCGAGAGATTTTTGCAAGAACACAAAACTCCGTATCTTACTATGTGGCAGAGTTTTTTGCAGGGATTGGATTTTTACAATTTTGAAGAAAATGCCGATATCGTTACATCTACCATGCACAAATCAAAGGGGAAAGAGTTTGACCAGGTGACTGTTTTGATACCCGAAAGAGAGCACACTGGAGAGTGGCTTAGACTGCTTTTCGTGGCTGCTACCAGGGCCAAAGAGTCTCTCAAGATTGTAACTGAGGATGTTGAGATCGCAAAGGCTCTAGAAACCACAAAAAGCTCAATTGTCTTGACTAATAGCTCAAAATATAGAGAACCCTCTACATTGACCTATTTAATGACTCTAAAAGACGTTAATCTCGGCCGTTCGCCATATTCTGCACTAAGCAGCAGCCAGGTTCCTGTCGCTGGAGAAACAGTTCAGCTAAAAAAATTGGATGGTCGCTACGTTTTTACCTACAATAATAGAATAATAGAGTATCTATCAAAAGATTTTTCTAAAAAGCTGCAAAAGCGTTTTCTATCTGGTTGGACTATAAAGGAGATCAAAGTGGAAGCGATAGTGTATTGGAAAGATAAGATTAGCAAAACATATCTGCCCCATCTTTTGGCCAAAGTTATTTTGCAAAAGTGAAAATTATTACTTAACTTTATCAAAGTTATAACACAATATAATTTTTTTCAAAAAAAGGAGACGAGGTGAAAAAGATCAATTTTATGGAAAAATATCCGTTAATGGTTCTTGAGCTTTCCAAGAACGAAACCGACAAAAAGAGTACTGATGAGATAATCGAATATTTTAGATCAAAAATAGAGGCCCATCCCGTTGCGACTTTTATCGCCGTATTCGATCACTATGGCCATACCTCCGGTTTAAAAGATAAAGAGATGGCAAAGGAGATAATTGACGCTAAAAATATTATTTTCTGTTTCGGAAAGGAGCTTTTAAAACCGGAGGTCTTAGGAGCAAGACCCAGAAGTATAGGAGTGGCAGAGTTTAGAGACTCTTTCGTCGTCAGCTTTATGGAGGCGCCGAATCCGCAGGCTAACGAATCCATAAAAGGGTGGGTCGAGGAGTTAAAAAGAGGCTAGAATTTCGGGGGCTACAGCCTCTTTTTTAGTTCCTCTACGCTTTTGTAAATCTCCACGTTTTGTGAAAAGTTTTCGTCGAAAAGCTCCGAGTTTTTCATCTTTTCATACTTTTCGCCCAGCAAAACTATTCTGGCGTTAGGTTTTATCCCTCCGTACTTTAGAGCCAGGACCATAAAAATTTCGTTTAATGTTCCCACGCTGCCCCACTGGGCCACGAAAAGATCGCTTCCCTCTATCAATAGCATCAATCTCTCGTAAAGGCTTTTAGCCACGATTTTTTTTGACAGATAAGCATTGACCGGACGTACGGCCTCAAAATCTTTCAATCCGATTCCGATCACCTCTCCTCCGGCCTCATTGGCGCCTTGGCTTACGGCTTCCATAACTCCGCCGTATCCTCCGCATTTGACAATATAGCCCGCTTCGCATAGCGCTCTTCCCAGTTCCATACCTTCGGCATAGAGGGCTGAATCTCTCGCTGCCGAGGAAGAGCCGAAAGTGGTAGCGTATTTCAATTGAATCCCTTTATCATGTTTTAAGTTGTAATTTTATAATGTTTTAAATCAAAATGTAAAAGGGGGTTCTCTTTTTCAAAGAGTTTACATTCCCTTACGGAGGCTCCTGATGGTATATCCAAGAAAAAAGATCTACAATCCCCAGTCACACGAGAGCGTTAACGAGCGAAAAATTTTCGGCGGCGATCCTACGGGGATTTTCGAGCTCAACAAGATAAAATACCAGTGGGCCTACAATCTTTGGGAGATGATGCTGGCTAACACCTGGTTTCCCAAAGAGGTTGATATGACGCAGGACGCCAGAGATTATAAACTGCTGACAGATGCCGAAAAACTGGCTTATGACAAGGTTTTGGCCCAGCTTATATTTATGGACAGTCTGCAGACGAACAATCTAATAGATAACGTAAATCCCTACATTACCGCTCCGGAAATAAATCTGATACTGGTCAGACAGGCGTTCGAAGAGGCTCTCCACTCTCAGAGCTACGCGGTTATGGTAGATAGCATCAGTCAAAATACGGACGAGATCTACGAGCTGTGGCGCGAGGATCTGCAGCTAAAACAGAAAAACGACTATATCGCCAGAGTTTACGAGGAGCTGGCCGAAAATCCCAGCGACGAAAACATAGTAAAGGCCATGTTCGCCAATCAGATTTTAGAGGGCATCTATTTCTATAGCGGTTTTACGTATATGTATACTCTGGCCAGAAGCGGCAAAATGCTGGGATCGGCCCAGATGATCAGATTTATTCAAAGGGACGAGGTTACACATCTGCTGATATTCCAGAACATGATAAACACTACAAAAAAAGAGAGGCCAGAGCTCTTTACCGCCAAATTGATAGACGAGGTCTACAAGATGTTCGAGGGCGCCGTAGAGCTAGAGAGCAGTTGGGGCAAATATATAACCCAGGGGCAGATTCTGGGGCTTACGGACGAACTGATCGAGCAATATATAAAGTATCTGGCCGACGATAGACTCCAAAGAGTGGGTTTGGAGCCTATGTACAACGTGGAGCATCCGATAAAATGGGTGGACGATTTTGCTAAATTCAACGACCAAAAGACCAACTTTTTTGAAGGAAACGTGACCAACTACTCCAAGGGGAGCCTGAGTTTCGATGATTTCTAAAAAGAGTTTCTGCGCCCTGCAGTTTGTTACTACCGACGATTTCGGCGCGAATCTCAAAAAGGTCAAATCTCTCTTCTCCAAAGCCCCTTCGGGTTCTGTATGCGTGGCCCCCGAGGTCTGTTTGACCGGTTTTGCCTACGACAGGTTCGAAGAAGCCGCACGATTTTCCGCCGAAGCTCTGTCGGAGCTTTTGCCCCTTTCTGAAGATAAGATTTTAGTTTTTACGATGATTGAAAAGAAAAAGAAAAAGTTCTACAATGTGGCGAAAGTTTTGTATAAAAGAAAAATTGTTTACGAGCAGCCAAAAGTAAAGCTGTTTAAATTCGGTGGAGAGACCGACTATTTTGCGGCCGGCTCGATGAACGACATAGAGCTTTTTGAGATAGATGGGCTCAAATTCGGTCTTTTGATCTGTTTTGAGTTGAGATTTTTAGAGATTTGGCAAAAGATGAAGGGAGCCGATATCATTCTCGTTCCCGCTATGTGGGGCGCTTTGCGCAAGAGACATTTCGAACAGTTCACCCAGACTCTGGCGCTGATGAATCAGGCGTTTGTGATAGCGGCCAATAGCGCAAATTCGGATATGGCCAAAAGCAGCGCCATAATCGATCCTTTTGGAGTACCTTATATGGACGATAGGAGGGTGTTTCTAAAAAAGGAGTGTGATCTGGCGGATATAAAGAAGATGAGAAGATATATGGATATAGGTCTATGACAGATTTTCAGCGTAGAGTGGAACTGCAAAAATCGGCCAAAATGGCCGCGGAGATCGATAGGGTTTTCCCTCTGGACGAGAGAGTCAAAAGAGCTATCGCCGAGGTTCCCAGAGAGATTTTTGTTCCGGCGGGATTTCGGTTTCACGCCTATAGGCTGGAAGCGCTTCCTTTGGGATCGGACCAGTGGATCAGTTCTCCTTTGACGGTGGCCAAAATGACCCAGTATCTAATGCCTTTCGGGGCCGATAGCGTATTGGAGATAGGTTGCGGCAGCGGATATCAGGCGGCCGTTTTGAGCAGACTCTTTAGAAGGGTCTTTAGCGTGGAGAGGATAGAGAAACTGGTCAAGGAGGCCAAAGAGAGATTCAAAGAGCTGGGAATTTCAAATATAAACCTCAGATATTCCGACGGACTTTTGGGATGGAGGGAGTTCGCTCCTTATGAGAGGATACTCTTTTCCGCTTCGGTCTCAGAAGTGCCTCGGGCTATCTTCGAACAGCTTAGTCCGGAATGGGGAGTGTTGGTGGCTCCTGTAGACAAAGGGGGAGTCCAGACTATTACGAGATTCGTCAAAAAAGGCGAAACTATCGAAAGAGAGGAGCTGGACGAGTGCCAATTCGTAGCCACTCGCAAAGGCACTCTCTAAAAAGGGGAGAAGATGAAAGCTATCGATATGAGTAGCGACGAGTTCCTGCAGGAGCTTGAAAAGACGAAAAAGTTTACCGACAAGGTGTGTAAACAGTTCGGCTGGGTATACAATCCCAACGAGGAGGTCAACGAGGGCGTGATTATGGGGCTGGCGAGAAACAAGATGCTATATGGCAAAAGATTCTGTCCATGTTTTATGGTGGAGGAGATAGAGGGAAAGTTCAAGAGCGTGGACGATAGAATCTGTCCTTGCAAACCCGCGATAGAGAAGGAGATACCGAACGAAGGCAAGTGCCACTGCGGGATATTCTGTACACCCGAATACGCCAAGACCCATGAGCACTGATAGCCGCGCAGTGCCGCAATATCGGCACTGTTGCAATTGAAGCATAAGAGTGCTACAATTTGATAACAAAATTTTTAGACTTAAAAAGGCTTTAAAAATGAAGGTAAATGATTTTGACAAACTTGGTTTAACAGGTGTCAAAAACGTATATTATAATCTGGATTTCGACGAGCTTTTTGAACATGAACTAAAACAGCAAGAGGGTGTGGAGACGGACCTCGGAGCGGTAGCCGTCGATACAGGCATATTTACCGGAAGAAGCCCCAAAGACAAATATTTCGTAAAGCAGCCTCCCAGCGAAAACTATATCGCGTGGGGCGATATAAACCAACCGGTCTCCAAAGAGATCTTCGACGAGCTTTTCGCCAAAACCAAAGAGTATCTCTCCAACAAAGATATTTATATTATGGACGCTTTTGCGGGAGCCAGCGAAAAGAGCAAAAAGAGAATAAGAGTCGTGACGGAAATAGCATGGCAGGCGCATTTTGTCAAAAACATGTTCATCAGGCCGACACAGGAGGAGCTCAAGGAGTTCACTCCCGATTTTACCATGTACGTGGCCGCCGATCTTAAAAACGACAAATTCAAAGAGCACGGTCTCAATTCAGAAGTTTTCATCGTGTTCAATATCGAAGAGAACGTGGCTATAATTGGCGGAACCTGGTACGGCGGCGAGATAAAAAAGGGAATCTTTTCGATGATGAACTACTGGCTTCCTATGGAGGGCAAACTATCCATGCACTGCTCCGCCAATATAGGTGAAAACAACGACGTGGCTCTCTTTTTCGGACTCAGCGGCACCGGAAAAACCACCCTCAGCGCCGATCCCAACAGAAGACTCATCGGAGATGACGAACACGGCTGGGACGAAGAGGGGGTTTTTAACTTCGAGGGCGGCTGTTACGCCAAAGTTATAGGTCTTGACGCGGAAAAAGAGCCCGATATCTACGCGGCTATAAAGAGAGACGCACTGTTGGAGAACGTGGTAGTCGACGAAAACGGCAAAATCGACTTTAACGACTCCTCGAAAACCGAAAACACCAGAGTAAGCTATCCGATATATCATATCTGCAAGCATAAAGAGGATCTAAGGGGCCCCCATCCCAAAAACATAATTTTTCTGAGCGCGGACGCTTTTGGCGTCTTGCCGCCGGTTAGCAAGCTTTCCAAAGAGCAGGCCATGTACTATTTCCTCAGCGGCTATACCGCCAAGGTAGCCGGTACAGAAAGAGGCATAACGGAGCCGGTGGCTACGTTTAGCGCATGTTTCGGGGAGGCCTTTTTGCCTCTGCACCCTACAGTTTACGCAAAACTGCTTGGAGAGAAGATACAGCAGCACGACGTAAACGTATATCTTGTCAATACGGGTTGGACAGGAGGTCCATACGGGGTTGGACAGAGAATGAGTCTGCCCGCTACAAGGGCGTGTATCAACGCTATCTTGGACGGATCTATAAACAATGCCGAGTTTGAGACCCTGCCGATTTTCAATCTGGCTATTCCAAAGAGCGTCAAAGGCGTAGACTCCGCCATTTTGAATCCCAGAAACACATGGGAGGATAAAGAGGCTTACGACGCTCAGTTGGAGCATCTAGCCAGACTGTTCGTGGAAAATTTCAAAAGATACGAGGACTCGGGTAATTTCGACTACTCAAAAGCCGGCCCGCAGCTTTAGGCTGCCGGGCTTTTGAATCTCTCAAATAGCGTAAAGCTCTTCTCTTTTCCCGTTAGTACGTAGTGCAGCTCGTAATAGTTGTTGATAATATATTCGAAATCCTCCAGACTCTCTTGGTCGCTGGCTATAAGGAGCTGGTCGTTTTGTTGCAGTTTGATATCCTCCGAAGGGAGAAGATAGATCTTGTTTTCCCGTTTAAGCAGCAAAAAGATTATTTTCGTCTTCTCTTTGTAGTTTTCTCTGCTGCGTTTTAGATGTTCGAGTCTGATTTCGCTGTTGTTGCCCAGCTCTTCGTAAAGGGCGAAAGCGTGCTCTTTATCGAGGGTTATTTCGCTCAATAGAGGATTTTCGCCTATGCAGCCCTTTATTCTCTCTACGAGATTTTTGCCCCACTCGTTATCCTGTTGCCTTATCAGTTTTATAAATTTGTCCGCCAGGGGCCTTGCTATGAAATTAAAGGTTATATCTGCCAAAATCTCCTCGAGAATATAGACTCTGTCTATTTTGGCGGCTTTAAATATGCTCACGTCGTCGAGTGTATTCTCTCTGGCTATGGTGTAGATGTTGGGATTTAGTTTTTTCGCCGTTGACAAAATAGTCAGATTGATCAGGTCGTCTTTCGTGGCCGCGATGATGGCTACGGCCTCTTTTATACCGGCTTTTAGCATCGTCTCTATATCTTCGGCGTCGCCGTATATTGAGCTGTGTTTTTCCTCCTGGTATCTTTGGGAGACTATATCGATAAATACGGTCTCTATTCCCGCTTTTTTTAGCCAATGTTCAAGAGCATGCCCCATTCTGCCGTAACCGCATATTATATATTTGCCGTGGGGCAGGGTCTCTCGTTTTCTGATCTTTAGTATATGGCCGAAGATCCACATCTCAAGTACCCAGATATAGGGTTTTGTTAGGGCCAGATATATTCTTTTTGAGATGATTTTAAATGGGTTTTCTATGTGTCTGATTCCGATATTTTGGAGGTGTTCGGTATGCTCTTTGGTGGTGGATTTTACTATTACGTCCACCTTTTTATTCAGCAGTTTCGTCAAAAGGGCCACTTTGGCGTTTTTGGCGTCGTCTTCGAAGAGCGCAATGACCGCTTTGCAATTTTTTTTGTGTATACCGGAAATTTTTAGGATATTGGGATCGGTGGCCTCGGCGGCTATGGCCGGAACTTCCGGGTTGAAGCTTTCTAGTTCCAGTTCGTTTATTTTCTCCTCGTCCTTGTCTATGACCACGACCCTTATGTTCTCTTCGTTGAGTCTTTGGATGATGTTTTTCGTGACGTTGTTGTATCCCAGTATGATGATGAACTCTTCGGTTAGGGCGCGCACCTTGTTCCTGTATTTGGTGAGAGCTAGCTCCTTTGCGAGTCTTTTATCCTGAATCAGAGCTATTATGGTACCGATTCCGTAAAACCAGCCGATAACCGTTAAATATATGCTGGCGCTGACCCACATTCTCTGGGGATAGGTAAACTCGTAGGGGGTCTCTCCGAATCCTATCGTGGTGGCCATGTAACTGACGAAGTAGAAGGCATCGAAAAAGTTCATCTGATAGGGATTGCCGTTGGCGTCTTTGCCCTCTATCAGCATCAGACCGATAATCGAAATCGAAAAGGTTATTATGATAACCAAAAAAGGTATCCGCATTCTGCGGATAATTATCCACGCGGAGTTCGATTCCATGTTATCTCTTGGATTTTAGGGTATCGCCTATAAACAAAAGCACCGAAACTATATTGGCCAGCAGGGCCCCTCCGGATAGGGATATTATGGCCGTTGTGGCCTCTACGTTCAGTCCCCCGTAAGCGTATTCGGCTATTCCCCATATGCTGGCGCTGGCTATCAGCTGAATATCGGCTACCAAGGAGGTCGCCAGCAGAACCGAGCCCAGCTGAGTTTTATCGCCGAATTTCAAAATCGTGGCAATCAGGTTGACGATTATCGCCGCAAAGAGCTCGTAGGCGCTGTGCTGCTCTATAACCGTTGGATCTCCGTAGAAAAAACCGAAATTGACTGTCATTGCCAAAATAAAGAAAAAGCCGGAGAGAACCTTTTGAACGTTCATCTTATTCCCTTTAAATTTAGACTGGTATAGTGTATGACTTGAATGCTTATTGTTTAATTAATTTGTCGCATTTGGATAGGCGGGGTCACCCTTTTTGCACAGGAGGGTTTTTGTGTTCGAGTATATTTTTCGGATTTGCCAGCAGCATCAGTTTCTCTTCTTGCTCCTTGGTTAGATTTCCGCTGCTGATCGCGTCGATCATCTTTTCGGCCAGTCTGGTTTTTAGCTCTTTTTCTTTCAGCTCTTTTTCCATCTGTAGCCGTTTCTGTTCTAATTCGGCCCTCTTTTCTCCGCTCTTTTTGGCGATACTATAAAGTAACCACAATAAAATCGCGGCGAAGATCGAGCCTATATAAAGAGCCGTTTTGGTTATTTCGTGCTCCTCTTTTTGCGATGAGACTACCATTTTCGTTTTTTGCAGCTCTTTGTCCTTTTGAAGACGTGCAATCTCTATTTGGGTTTGGGATCTGATCTGCTCTTTTTGGATCTCTTTTTTCATCTCGATCAGAGCCAGCTCTTTTTTTGTTTTGGCTTCCTCTTTGGAACGGGAGGATATTTGAGATTCCAAAAGTATATTTTGGGCGTAGTTTTTGATGGGATCGTTTACCAAAGTCGGTTTTTTGGCGCTCTCTTCGCATCCTGCCAGAACAAAAATAGCAACAACCACAAGAATGTATCTCATGACGGACCCCTGTTCCCGATTGTCAAAGCGTATAATACCATAAGCTCTCTGTCCAAATCCAAAAAGGCGCCTACTTCGTCGTCGTAAAAGGCTCCTATGCCGCAGCAACCCAGTCCCAGATATTCGGAGGTGATATAGCATCTGTGTCCCATATGGCCCGCTTTATGCATTATCGGTATATAGTTTTTCCCTTTTGATACCAAAAAAATCAGGGCGGCCGCCTCTTTGACCATATGCTGTTCCAATGCGAGATAGGAGGCTACGTTCTTGAAATTTCCTTGTTTGATCGGCAAAAGGTCTCTGTATATGCCGGCCTCCAAATTTTCTACGTTGTAGAGTATCGAATAAATCTCTATATCTTCGTCGCAGTCGCTGATTATCGGTTGGGACATGGCCTCTACGACATTTTTGAAAAACTCCTTTTTTAGGGGAGAAGGATCGAATTTTCTACAGCTTCTTCTGTTGAGGATGGACTCTTTTAGTTTGTGAGAAAGGAGCCGCTGTTTCGTATAGCGTAGAGATTTTTTGCAGCCGCTCAAACTCGTGTACTCTTTAAAACACTCTTTTATAAAGTCCGATTCTTGCGCTTTTTCGACGTTCGGGTCGGTTAACGGCGTAGGCTCGTGTTTTACGAGGCTCTTTTTCGGGATTCCGGCAAGGACCATAGAAATCGGCAGTTCCGTCGGGTACGGGTTTATGGTTTTTACGATACCCTGTTTGTCGAATTTAAATAGTACTCTGGAAGCCATTTCGTTGTACATGGCGGCGTATTCTATAGAACCGCACATGTGACCAGCGTCCAAAAGGGCATATCTAAAGGCTCTTCGACCGTATTTCCAGCGGCTTCTTTCGTATATCGACGTTATTAAAAATATCAGCCCCTCGATTTTACGTCTATCCTCCAGATATGTCTCTATTCCGCTTTCTCTGTGTATATCGGCTATTTTTACGGCCTCTTTGTTCAGCGGGTCGAAGTGGTATACTCCGTCTGGAATGGAGTCCACTCCCCTGGCCTGAAAGTAGAGCTCGCAAGGATAAAGCGCGCCGGCGCTCGGAACGGTTCTGAGATAGTAGGTTATCGGCGGATACCTTTTTGTGGCGGTTACCATCGCGCTATACAGAACGCATCTGTGCCATCTGTCCGATTCGTTTAAGGAAACTTTCGGCAGGCTTTCATCGTAAGGTTTAAACTGGGGAGGGAATTCGTTAAAATCCGGCCGATTACCGGGGGTTCTAACGCTTTGATAGGTATGTTTGCTCTTTTCGTGACAATCGTTCATGAACTACTTCTATCGTCTTTTTTGTATGCATCAACTCCTCGCGGTTTTCGCACTCTTCTATCAAGGGAGCGTATTTTTGGAAATTTTTCCAGACTTTTTGAGCTTGCGGTTTTTTGCCTCTTTTGATCAGTTCGAAGGAGACCGAAGCGTTAATGAAACCTTTTATCACCAGATATACCGCTTCGGCGGATCTACGTTTTGGAAACCATATCTCTTCTAGAATTTCGTGTGCCTTGTAAAACTCCCCTTTTTGCAGGGCCTGTTCGAACATCAGCAGTCTCTTTTTCATCACGGCGGCTCTTTTTTCAAATTTTATGAGATTCAGCCTCTAAATAAGATTTCTTTTGATTTTAAAAAAAATATTTAAGACGACTTTATAGGCAGTTTTTCCAGCAGAGCCTCCAGATTCTTTAGGGTCAATCTTTTTCTCTCTACCTGTAAGATCCCTTCTTTTTTTAGCTGTTGAATGTGTCTGTTGACCACGTGTCTGACCGTACCTATCAAGCTGGCGATTTCTTCGTGGGGCAGATCGTGGATCAGTTTTAGTTTGCTGCTGCTTTTTAGATCGAGATTTTTCAAAAAGAGCCTCATGAGTCTGGTCGAAGTATCGAACAGCGACAGCTCTACGGCCAAATTCTCTAAAGACCTCAGATGTTTGGCGATATATGGCATAAAGAGCCTGTTAAACTCCGGATTGGTGTATATTAATTCTCTAATCGCTGATATGTCCGTTTCGAATACTCTACAATTATCGATAGCGGTAGCCAGAACTTCGTGCGGCTTTCCGTCTAGCAGAGGGATGATGTCGAACATGTCTCCGGTAGTCAGTATCTGAATGGTCTGCTCTTTTGCGTTTTGCGGATTTATCTGCGAAACTTTCAGCCGCCCCTCCAAAATTATATAGAAATATTTTGTGGTGGCTTCGGCGTCGATGGGAGTGGAGCCTTTTTCGAACTCCTTTATTCTCCCTTTTTGCCTAAGAGTGGAGAAAAAATCGGACTCCAGATGGGAGAGTATTGGCAGATTTTCTATTTCCATCAAAAATCCAATCCGAAGCTGCCGAAGGAGGAGAGATTTGGATTTTGAAATCCGAATCTACCCGCATAGCCCTGCAGCATCAAAATATCGTTTTTCGGATCGATTCCTTGAGGGCAGACCTCTGTGCAGTTTCCGCACAGGGTGCAGTCCCAGATTCCGTCTTTTAACACGGCTTCGATTTTCTCCCTTTTTTCTTCCTCTCTTATGTCGGCTACGTATCGATAGCTTCTTGTGAGGGCGAAAGGACCCAAAAAGTTTTTGTTTACCTCGTATACCGGACAGGAACTGTGACACGAGGAACAAAGAATACATTCTGTCTGTTTTCTGATCGTTTTTTCGTTCTCTTCATCCTGTTTTTTGTTTGATGGCTTTTCCAAAAAGGCTCTGGCCCTTTTTAAAAGAGTCTCTATATGGGAGGCGGAGCAGACTAGATCGCGGATATTTTCACTAAAAGAGAGCGGTTCTACGAGATCGTTTTCCTTGGGTTCGTAGGTGCACGCCAACACCTCCTTGCCGTTTACCTTTACAGCACAGCAGCCGCAGATACCGCTTCTGCATCCTTTGTTGAACGTCAGGGTTCTATCTTTTGTTTTTATGTTCTCCAACATCTCCAGTAGAGTTGATCCTTCGCCCTCGTATTCGAACAGTTTTACTTTGGGTTCGAAAGAGGGGTGGTATCGCCTGATTCTGATTTTCAAGTAGACTCCTTCACTCTTCTGTATTCGGCACAGATGACGCCCTCATCGTTTTTCCATATTACGGAATGGGCCAAAAAAGACCGGTCGTTTCTGTCCGGAAAATCTACTCTAAAATGGGAACCTCTGCTTTCGGTCCTATTGATGGCTCCTACCAGCAGAGCCTCCGTGATCTCTATCATGTTGCCGAACTCTATAAACTCAAAAAGTTCGGTATTGTATCGCAAAGATCTATCCTTTAACCCCATAAAGGAGAGCTCTTTTTGAGTCTGTCTCAGCTCCGCCAGAACGCCTTTGAGTCCGCTTTCGCTCCTGAACACTCCGGCGTTCGAGTAGAGAATTTTGCCTAGAAACTCCCTCTTTTTTACAAAGTCTATTTTATTGGGGAGGGTAAATAGAGCCTTGATAAACGCCGAATCGCGCTTTGTGATTTCATATTGTCTGTTTTTGGGGAACTCTTTGGCAGAGGCCTCATCGGCGGCTTCCAGGCCGGCTTTCCTGCCCAGCGCGCATACCTCTAAAAGAGAGTTTCCGCCCAGTCTGTTGGCGCCGTGCAGTTTGGCGTCGGCGCACTCTCCGGCGGCGTAGAGTCCCTTTATGGATGTCCTCATGCGAAGATCCACGTCTATTCCTCCCATCGTATAGTGGGCCGCCGGTTTTATCTTTAGAGGGGTTTTGATCGGATCTTGTTTTTCGTATATTACGGCCAGTCTCCTCTCTTGGGGTAGATTTTGCTCTATAAACTCCTCTCCCAGGTGCGTCAGATCCAAAAAGACCTCGTTTCCATTTTCCATCTCTTTGAAAATGGCTCTTGCCACTTCGTCTCGGGTGGCCAATTCGTCTACGAAACGCTCCCCTTTTTGATTTATCAGTTTTGCTCCGGCACCTCTGGCGGCTTCGCTAATGAGCACTGAACTGGAATATAGAGCCGTGGGATGGAACTGTACGAACTCCATATTAGAAATTTTGCAACCGGCTCTAAGGGCTGCTCCTATACCGTCTCCGGTGGCTTGATGGGAGTTGGTGGAGAACTTGCCGTAGACTTTGGCGAATCCGCCGGTTGCCAAAACCACGCATTTTCCTAGTATCTGCTCCACCTCACCGCTTGTTTTGTTCAGTACGGTTATTCCGGCGGTCTCGCCGTTATGGTCCAAAATCACGTTGAGCAAAAAGCGTTCCGTCAAAAATTCTATATCGAGTTTCAAAGCTCTGTCGTAGAGGGTATGTAGAATTTTCAACCCCGTAAAATCCTGGGCGTAACAGGCTCTCGGTTTAGAAGCCCCGCCCAGTCTTCGTTGGGCTATTTCATCTTTTTTTCTGGTAAAAGGGGTACCTATGGAGTCGAGCCACTCTATTACGTTTTTAGCCTCTTCGCAGACGTATTTTACGATCTCTGGTTCCGCCAGTCCGGCACCAGATTTTAGTGTGTCTTCTATATGGGCGTTTATCGAGTCCCCGTTTTGTTTCAGTACGGCGTTGATTCCTCCTTGCGCCATGCAGGTTTGGCTCTGGGTCGGAAAGGTTTTGGCCACAACGAGAACTTCGGCTCCTCTTTCGGCCGCCGCGATGGCCGCACTGAGTCCGGCTCCTCCGGCTCCTACTACGATAACATCTCTCATCTGCTCTCTTTGACCGTTTCGTTGAATATCGGTACCACTTTGACTATTTTGTCGCCTCTTAGGTAGATCATGACTCTATCACCTTTTTTCAGCCAATAGGGACTCTTTTTGTCCAGGCGGATTAGGGTGGTTATCTTCTGTCCGTTGTCAAGATCGATAGTGACCTCCTGCCCGCGATCTTTGTTGAGGGCGCTGCCAGCCGCTCCGCCGGCTACGGCTCCGGCTACTGTAGCCAGATCTTTGCCTCTGCCCTCTCCGATCTGGTGACCCAAAACGGCACCTACTATAGCGCCTATGATCATGCCTCCCCCGTCATCGCTTATATCCACTGTTTTTGTTGCGGTTACGGTGCCTTTGTAGTTTACCATAACCTCTCCCACGTCGGCTTGCGTGTATCCTTTGGGCGCACAGCCGCTAAAAAGGATCAAAATAGAGGCGGCAAAAATTAAAAACTTTCTCATCTCCCCTCCTTTTCAATAAACTCTTCTATATTTTTGGCAATCGAGTACAAAAGCCGCTCTCTTGCCTCCATGCTGGTCCATGCTATGTGAGGAGTTATCAAGAGGCGATCTTTGTTTTTTACTCTCATCAAAGGATTATCCGGTTCTATGGGCTCTCTTTGCGTAACATCAAGACCCACGTAAATATGTTTTTTGTCTATGATTTCGGCAAGATCCTTTTCGTTAATTATACCTCCTCTTCCGAGATTGAGCAAAACGGAATAGTCGTTTATTCGGTGAAGATTTTCCGAATTTAGCAGATCTTTCGTATTTTCGTTCAAAGGAGCGTGGATGGAGATTATGTCGCTGGTGCACAAAAGCGTATTTAGAGAGACCCGCTTAAACCTCTCGTCGAGATTTTTTTTGCTGGTAGAGTAATAGACCACCTCGCATCCGAAGCTTTCGGCCACTTTGCCGACCTCTTTGCCTATGGTTCCTAGCCCTATAATCCCCCATCTTTTTTGCGAAAGTTCGAAAAAAGGCCTGTCTATGCAGGTAAATATTTCGGATCGGCTCCATTTGCCGCTTTTGACGTATTCGTCGTAATATCTGATCTGTTCGATAAGATAGAAGGCCATCGCAAAGGTGTGTTGAACCACGCTGGGAGTGGAATAGCCCTCCACGTTCTTGATGAGGATGCTCTTTGAGCGGGCGTATTCGATATCTATATTGTTCATACCGGTGGCCGCTACGCAGATCAGTTTCAAATTTTTTGCGGCCTCTATCGTCTCTTTATCCATCACCACTTTGTTTGTGATTACGATATCGGCCTCTTTTACTCTATGGGCTCTTTCTTTCGGGGACGTGGTTTTGTAAAGCTTCACTTCACCGAACCTTTCCAGGATGGAAAAGTCCGCGTCCTCGCCCAGCGTCGCGGCGTCAAGAAAGACGATTTTCATGATTCTCCTTTATCGTTTTGGTTATTTCTTCAAAGGTTGTGGGTCTGCCGATGTAAAAGCCTTGGGAGTAGTCGCACCCTATCTCCTCAAGCAGTTTCAGATGTTCGGCGCTCTCCACCCCTTCGGCCACGGTTTTTAGTCCGAGTTCTCTGCACATGGCTACGATCGCTTTGACGATGGAGACCGCCTCTTTGTCGTTTACGGACTCTATTACGAAGCTTTTGTCGATTTTGACCCTGTCGATAGGCAGAACTTTTAAAAGTTTCAGCGAAGAGTATTCCGTTCCAAAATCGTCTATGGAAAGGGTGGGTCCCATCTCTTTGATACGTCGCATTACTTTGGCGTGTTTTTCTATATTGTACGCGTAGATGGTTTCGGTAATCTCCAGATCTAGAGACTCAAGAAGAGCCCCCTCCTTTTTTAACTCTTTTAGGCTTTTTAACAGATCGTCGTGCTGAAACTGTCTCATGGAAATGTTTACCGATACTCTCAGATCAAAGCCTAAATCCCTCCATAATCTGGCGGCTTTTGCCGCCTCTTTTATGACCCATCTGCCCATGGGAATGATCAATCCAGTATTTTCGGCTATTTTTATAAATTTGTCCGGATAGAGCATTCCCATTTTTGGATGGTTCCATCTAATCAGCGCCTCCACCCCGACTATTTTTTTGGTTTTTGTCTCTATCTGGGGTTGAAAATGTAAAATAAACTCCCCTTTTTCCAGACCCTTTTTTAGAGAACTCTCTAGCGTATGTTCGTCGTCTATTTTGTCGCTGAGCTCTTTCGAGTAGAGCTGAACGTTGTTTCTGCCCAGATCCTTGGCGTGATACATGGCTATATCAGCATATTTGATGAGAGTTCCGGCTTCCTGAGAGTCGTCGGGATATATGCTGATTCCGATACTGCCCGATATATAGAGTTGAGCCGAGTCGATATGGTAGTATCCCTCTATCTTTTTTAGAATTTTGTTGGCTATTTTGTAGGCGTCGGTATAGTTGTGGACGTTTTTGGCTATTATCAAAAACTCGTCGCCCCCTATTCTCGATACCGTGTCAGATTCTCTCAGCGCCTCTTTGATTCTGCCGGCTACCTGGATCAAAAGTTTGTCGCCCACATGATGGCCCAAAGTGTCGTTTATCAGTTTGAAATGGTCCAGATCCAAAAATAGCAGAGCCACCTTTTGTTTTTCTCTTTTGGCCTCTTTGATGGCGTTTTGCAACCTGTCCGTCAAAAGCGCTCTGTTGGGTAAACCGGTCAACGCGTCGTGCATAGCCTGATAGGCTATCTTTTCTCTGGCCTTTTCCATGTTGGTCAGATCGTTGATATAGTTGACCACCGTGTATATCTCTTTGTTTAGGTCCGATATGGGCGCAAACAGGATATGCAGATATCGCTGCTGTTCGCCGACTTTGTACCAGCCCTTTATGGATCGTCTCTGTTTCGTTTTTATTGCGATTTTGTCGTTCTCTTCGAGAATCGAGGCGAAGTTTTCGGAAAATATTTCGGACGCTCTTTTGCCGATGATGTTATCTTTGTTCAGCCCGGTAAATTTAGCGAAAGCGTCGTTGCATCCTATATATTTCAACTCTCTGTTTTTATAGGCGATCGGATCGGGAGATACGTTGATCACCTCATCGAGAAGATCCATATTTTTTGTCAGGGTCGCGTAGCTCTGGTTTAGTTGATCGGCCAAATTTTTAAAACTGTCAAATATGTGAGCTATCTCTACCGAGCTTTCGCTAAGAGCTCTTTCTTGCGGGAGCTGTTTGTTGGGCGAAAAATCGGACATGATCGCCGAGAGCTTTCTTAGAGGATGCAATATGCTTTTGTTGATCACCCTCATGTAAAATAGCAAAACGATTCCGGTTAAAACTATGATAACGGCCAGCAGCTGACCTCTCTTTTTGAAAAAAGGTTCCATGAGTATCTCTTTGTCGGCGTAACTGACTATCCTCCAGCCGTTTTCGAGCTCTTTTGAAAAGAGAGCCTTTTTGTCGGTCTGCCAAAAGCCATCTTGCGCTTTTGTGCCCAGTATCTCTTTTGAGGCTTTTAGGAAATCGGTTTGAATGTTTTCGCTGATGATCACCCTGTTTTTTTCGTCTAATACCACAGTTTTGATCAGGGAGTTGTTCTGCATCTTTTTTGCGAAAAAGTCCAGTTTTACGGCGACCAAAACGGCTCCTAGCACCTTGCCTTCTATCTTGACCGGAGAGATTACCACGATTATCGGGTTTTTTCTGTAGATGCTGGGATAGGGGGAGGAGAGTGTGGCTTTTCCTTCTATGAGGGCTTTTTTTAAAAACTCCAGATCGTATCCGCCCTTGCCTACGGTAGCGGCCCCTACGGTATCGATAAGGGCGGTGGCCTCTTTTATTCTGTAGAGTCTGTTGTTTATCGACTTTATAATCTCGCCTCTTTTTGAGGGTTTGTAGACGAACACTATATTCTCGTATAAGTCCCGGTGATCCCGATAGATGGAGTTTAGAAATTTTTCCGCTTCGAAATATAGGTTATAGTCATAGGGCTTACGGGCGATATCTTTTATGGAAGGGGCTTTGGAGAGAATGTCTACCACCTCCTTTTGGGACTCAATCCATCCCATCAGGCCCGCCGCCATGGTTACGGCGCTTTTTTCGAGGCTCTGCCTAATTACCGTTTCGCTTTGCTCTTCTATCCCTTTTAGCAGAAAATATCCGAGCACTCCTACGGCTATCAGATAGGCCGCCGCCAAAGGAAGCAGAAGTTTCGTTTTCAACGAGGCGGCGATTCGGTGCATGTTAGATTCCCATTAAGGTCGCGAAAATATGTCTGTTTGAGGGGAAATCCCTAAATTCGCACAGATATATTCCCTGCCATATCCCCAGATATAGCGAGCCGTTTTTGATAGGTAGCGTCAATGATGTCCCGTATAGAGAGCTCTTTATGTGAGCCGGCATATCGTCGCTGCCTTCGAGGGTATGGGTATAGTAGGGCTCCTCTTTGGGCACGAGTTTTTCGGTAAACGCTGAAAAATCCTTTCTGACCGAGGGATCGGCGTTTTCGTTTATGGTTAACGCCGCGCTGGTATGGGTCAAAAATAGATTGCATATACCGGCGCCGAACTCCTTTATCGTTGGCAAGGCGTCGAGGATCTCCTCGGTAATTAGATGGAATCCTTTGGGATATGCCCTCAGGACAATCTCTTTTTGATAGATTTTCATCTATCTTCCCAAAATGAGATCGGCAATTTTTTTGAAGAAGCCGCAAGACTCCTCTTTCTCTTCTTTTTTGGCCTCCTCTTTCGCCGCTGTTTTAAAGTCGCTATCGCTAATCTTTTTTATCAGCTCCTTTGCTCTCTCCAAGGCTTTGTTGGGTTCGCCTGCCGTCAGAACGACGGCCATTCTGCGTCCCGGATGGGAGTCTGGTTTACCGAATATTCTAACAAAGGAGTCTTTTGAAAAGGCCTCCTTCTCTATCTCCAAAACCGGGTTGAAACTACCGTTTATTGCTTTGTACGCGGCGCTGGCGCCCCCGATGTATTGCAAAAATCCCAACGGAAGATCCAATATGGCCCTTACGTGTAGGGCGAATTCGCTCTGGCTCTGGGTAATTAGGGTGACCATGCCGGTATCGTGGGGTCTTGGACTTACTTCGCTAAAGTAGACCTCGTTTCCTTTTATAAACAGCTCCACGCCGAATATTCCTCTGCCTCCGAGGGCTGTAACCACCTTTCCCGCAATCTCTTTGGCCCTCTCTTTGACGGCTCTGTCCATATCCATAGGCTGCCAGCTAAAGACGTAATCTCCATCTTTTTGTATGTGGCCTATCGGTTCGCAAAACACTATTTCGCTCTCGTTCTTCGCCGTTAGCAGAGTGATTTCGTAATCGAAATCGATAAACTCCTCTACGATCAGTTCGCTGGCGTCTCCTCTGGCCTCTTGCGCAAGTTCAAACGATCTTTGGAGGTCGTTTTCGTTTCTGGCTACGCTCTGGCCGTGTCCGGAAGAGCTCATAACAGGTTTTATCACACAGGGAAATCCTATCTCTTTAGCGGCTTCTTGCAGCTGCTGCAGATTCGTAACGAATCTGTAGGCGCTGGTTTTTAATCCCAGCTCCTCGGCCGCGAAAATTCTGATCTTTTTGCGGTTCATCGTTTTGTTTACCGCTTCCGCGTTCGGAACCACGTTAAATCCCAAAGCCTCCGCCTCGAAGAGGGCATCAATATTTATGGCCTCTATTTCGGGCAAGATATATGTGGGTTTTTCTCGGAGAATAACCTCTATGACCTGATCTTTGTTTTTCATGTCTATTACGTAGCTTTTGTTGGCGACCAGATGCGCCGGGGCGTTTGGATATCTATCTACGGCTATCACTTCGATACCGAGTCTTTGCGCCTCAATAGCCACCTCTTTGCCCAGTTCGCCGGAACCCAAAAGAAGGAATTTGATCGAGTTGTGTTTCAAAGGAGCGGGAAACTGCATGGACTGTCCTTAGCAATGTTTTGTAGTGGAATATTATACAGTTTTTGGCTTAAAGTAGAAGTTGCGATACCGGCGAAACCGGTATCGCTGCTACAGGCGCGATTCGTAGCGTCTGAGCATGTAGAGTCGTTTGAGCATCTTTTTTCTTGCGGCGATCTTCTGCTTCTTTCTGCGCTCGGTGGGTTTTTCGTAGAACCTTCTGGCTCTGGCCTCGGTAACGATGAGGTTTCTATCCACCTGCTTTTTGAAGAGTCGGTACGCCTCCTCAAACGACTGGTTAGGCTTTACGAGGATGCCAGGCAACTGACATCACCCCCTTTCTGTTTGGAAATGGATCAAATTATACCATAATCTTTTACATTCAAAATATCGCAAAAAAACCATAAAAGAAAAAAATTATTAATAAATATTTAATTTTTATCTGATATAATAGCCTTTGAAAATTTGAAAAGGAGGAGTTATGAAACTTTCAAAAGCTTTGGTTTTGGCCTTGACGGCGGTCAGTATCAGCGCCGTAGCGGGCGAAGCTCTCGTTAAAAAGGCGGAAAAGGCCGGTTTGAAGCCGATACCGAAAGAGGCTAGCGAGGTATTGAAACTGATAGACAATCCGGCAAACCCTCTAACCAAAGAGAAGGTGGAGCTGGGTAAAAAGCTCTATTTCGATCCCAGACTCTCAAAAAGCGGACTGATTAGCTGTAATACATGCCACAATCTGGCGATCGGAGGGGACGACAACGTGCCTGTAGCTACCGGACACAAGTGGAGAGCCAATCCTCACCATCTGAACTCCCCTACCGTCTATAATTCCGTATTTAATCAAAAACAGTTTTGGGACGGTAGAAGCCCAGATTTGGAAGATCAGGCCACTGGACCTATCCAGGCTCCGCCCGAAATGGATATGAAGGCCGAAAACGCGGTCAAGGTGGTAACCTCGATACCTGAATACAAAGAGGCGTTCGCCAAAGTTTTCCCTGGAGAAAAAGTGACAATTAAAACGATCGGCAAAGCTATCGGCGCTTTTGAGAGAACCCTGATTACTCCCAGTAGATACGACGATTATCTAAACGGCGACGAAAAGGCTCTCAGCAAAGAGGAAAAAGAGGGGCTAAGAACATTCATTCAGGTGGGATGCGCTAGCTGTCACAACGGAGTGGGGCTTGGCGGCACAATGGCTCCGTTCCCGGCGGTAGGAAAGTATAAATACGCCGATCTGGGCGATTTCAAAGGGGATAAAAACGGCATGGTCAAGGTACCTACCCTGAGGAACATTCTAGAGACCGCGCCCTATTTCCACAACGGCGCTACATACGATATTAAGGAGGCGATAGCTATCATGGGAGAGACTCAGCTGGGCAAAAAGCTCTCCAAAAAAGAGATCGATTCGATAGCCAAATTTTTCGAAGCTCTTGAGGGAAGAAAACCCAAGATAGAACTTCCTATTCTGCCTGCGGAAACAGCCGCAACTCCTAAACCGGATCTAAACTGATCCACTAACGGGCCCTGCGCCCGTACGGTTTTAATAGTCGAACTTTATTACGAAGACGGTATAGCTTTTATGGACGCTTCGGATTTTCACTTTCGCTCCGTGCATGTTCAGTATGTAGTTGGCGATAGCGAGTCCTATTCCGTTTCCTTTGATCGATTCGTTCGAACCTGTAAACAGCGGATCGAAAATATATGGAAGATCTTTTTTAAGAATACCGATGCCGTTATCGGCAAAAAAGATAGTGAAGTGGTTTTTTCTCCGTTTGAGGGCTATTTTGACGGTACCGCTTTTTGGAGTGTATTTAAGAGCGTTGTCTAAAAAATTCGAAAAAGCTATATTGAGCAATGTTCTGTTTCCGTGAACGGGAATGATATTTTCAATTCTTTCTATCACGTTTAGACTCTTTTTCTCTATCTGGTGGCTCTTTTCAGATAGGGCATGTTCCAATATCTCGTCGATGAATACCCTCTCCATCGGAACCGGTTTTTTGGAATATCCGTATAGTACGTTCAACTGCTCTATAATTGTATTGGCGTAGTTTATAGTATCCAGCGCCGAGGTTAGGTTTTCAAAAGAGCTGATTTTTAGTCTGTTGGACTTAATGAGCAAAGACTCCATCTCTATTTGCAGCGTAGAGAGAGGTGTTTTGAGCTCGTGCGTAATATTGGCGTTGCAGAGCTTTATTTTGCTGTTTTCGTCCAGCAGTCTGTTTAGGTATGAAAAGAGCTCTTTTGGAAATCGTAAAGAGTAAACGGGATTTTTAAAACCGATTTGAGCGATTTTTTTGAGTTTTGAGAGTCTGAGTATGAAATATAAAAAGTATAGATTCATCAAAACCGAAAGTATCGATAAAAAGGAGATAATATAAATATCCCTATCTTTAAAGTCAAGAACCGAAACGAACAGCAGGGCCGAGAGGAAAAGAGAGACGACCAGGATATAAATCATATAAAATTGTAGTAAAAATTCATTCCAATTTGTATCCTATATATTTATAGGTTTTTATTATATCACTCTTGTGCCCCATCTTTTTTCTGATCTTTTTTCTGATTTTATAAACCAGTACGCTGATTCTGTTTTCGTTGTAGAAATCCTCGGGCCATAACGCTTCGAATATTTTCTCCTTTGTAACGGTGTTTCCCCTGTACTGAAGGAGAATGGATACGAGTTCGGCCTCCTTTTTGTCCAGCTCTATCTCAACTCCGTTTATGTACATTATGTTTTGAAAAAGACGAATATCCGCAGCGCTCTTTGGCAGGTTCAGGCTCCTTTTTGCCACCGCGTTGATTCTGGCCAAGAGCTCCAGGGGACTGAAGGGTTTTATTAAATAGTCGTCAGCCCCCTCTTCGAAACTTTTTAGTTTTTCGTCTATGGAGTCTTTCACCGTTATCACTATAACGGGAATCTCTTTTTTCGATTCGCGCAAACTTTTTAACAGGGCGTCTCCGTCTATGTCCGGCAGGATTTTATCCAGCAGTATCAGATCGAAGTTTTTTTCTCGCATGAGCTCTTTGGCTTCTGCGAAAGTGGCGGAATGTTCTATATGATGCTCGGACTTCAAAAAATTGACAAGCGCGGCGGCAAGCTCCAGATCGTCCTCTATCAGCAAAATTTTCAGTTTCATGTTTTAAATCCGCCGAGTTTGATATCGAGTTCGTTCGTCAAAGAGGTTAAATACTCTACCGTTTTTGCTATCTCCTCAACGCTTACAGCGTTTTTCTGGGCTATGGTTTCGATCTCTCTTATCATTTCGGTTATGTTTTGCAGACCTTTACCACCGTTTTTTAACTCTTTTACGATATCCGTAAAGCTTTTGATGGTTAATTCTATAACTAAAAAGGTGTTTTCCATCTCTTTTTTGATTCGTTCCGTATCTTTGGCTATTTTGGTTATCTCTTTGTTGTTGTCGTCGATTTTGTTATTGACTGCCGTTATGGCTGCGGCCATGTTTTTTATTTTTTTGGAGATCTCGGTAAGGGAGCCGTGCGTCTTTTGAGCCAGTTGCCTAACCTCGTCTGCCACTACGCTAAACCCTTTTCCGGATTCTCCTGCTCTAGAGGCCTCGATGGCGGCGTTGAGGGCTAACAGATTCGTTTGATCGGCGATTTCCGCTATTATCGATATAACCTCCTCGATAGCCTCTGAATCTCTATTTAGTTTTATCACCTCCTCTTTTAGCTTTTCGTTTTCGGAGGATTGAGCCTTGATGTTTTGGGTTAGCCTATATAGGGAGTTTCTATTGGTCTCTATCGTTTCGCTGACCTCTTTCATCTCTTCTTCGCTTTTTTCGGCATTTTTGATGGAATTGGAGATATTTGAGATCGTCTCTTTCGTAGAGTCGGCGATTTTGGAGACGAATTTAGCCGAAGATTCCAGATTTTTCGTAACGTTTACCGAGGTGGCGGATAGTTCCGTGGAGATGGAAGAGTTTTCGCTGGCTATGTTTTTGGCGTCTTTGATCAATCTTTTTAATCGATCTATAGTGTTGTTAAAGGCCGAAACTACAGTTCCGATCTCATCTTTTGAACTATAGTCTATTTTTTGGTTCAGATCGCCTTTTTCGATCATGCTCAATTTTTGAGTGATGCCGTTTAACGGATTTACGATGTATGAGATTAAGATTTTACCCATGAGTATAAACAGAGCTGAAACCAGAGCGATTATAAAAACCGTTTTGTAAAGGGTGTTTTGATATATTTTCTGAGAGTTTTCGTACCGTTTGGAGGCCCGCTTTTCCTGGTACTCCTTGAGTCTGTTCAGAGATTCGCGACTGTTGCGAAAAAGAGGAAGGGCTTCGTTTAAGAAGGTTCCGTGAAGCTGTTGAGGATCGGCGCTATTTTTTTTACCGACGATTTTGTTAAAAACCAGATTTTTGAATTTTTTCCAGTCCGCAACGAAACTTGCGAGATATCTTTTTTCCTCTTTGCTGAGTCTGGTTTTTTGATACTTGTCTATATATTCGTATACGCGTGCGCTCTGTTCCTGCATTATTTTGAAATGTTTTTTACGCTCTGCGGGATCCAAAGAGAAGATAAAGCGCAAAGCCCGGTCCCTGAATCTGTATAGGGCCCCTTTTATTTTCGAAAGATGGAGCAGAGGCGTTAGCTCCTGGGTATACAGGTTTTGTACCCTTTGGTTGATTTTGGAGGATTGATAGAGTTGAAACGAGCTTAAAGATATCAAAGAGATTATAAATAGAGCTATCACCGTCCAGATTTTGCGAGAAAGCCTCAGGTTTAAAAAGGGGGTTCTCATCTTTTCTCCTTTGGTTAGGTAATTATTTTCAAAACCTCGTCGAGAGGCATTGGTTTGTAAAAAATGTAACCTTGAACGTAGACTTTTTTGTTTTTAGGAATAAATTCCAGCTGTTCGCCGTTTTCTACCCCCTCTACCACCACTTCCAGTTCGAGCTCTCTTGCGAGTTCGATAATCTTTTTAAAGATGATTTTCGTTTTAGGATCGAAAATTATGTTTTTTGTGAACTCTTTGTCTATCTTTACAGTATCGATCGGAAAGTTTTTGAAATATGCCAAAGAGGAGTATCCGGTGCCGAAATCGTCCAAAGAGATCTTAAATCCCAGTCTTTTTATTTTGGATAGATGACGCTGGAGATAGTCGCTGTTTTTTACAAGGATTGATTCGGTTATTTCAAACGTGATCTGCGAAGGGCTTACCTCCTTGTACCGCTGTGTAATATTTGTCAAAAAAGGGATAAAATAGCTGTCGAAAAACTGCAAGATGGAGATGTTTATTGAAAATTTGGTCAAAATCTTTTTTTGAGAAATGAGCCCGAAAATATCCTCTATCATTTTATAGGTGATATCCACGATCAAACCGGTGCTTTCCAGTTTCGACATAAATTCGCCGGGAGGCAGCAGTCTATCCTTTAGCCGCCATCTTAGCAGTACCTCCACATACTCTATCTGTTTTGAACGCAGATTCACGATAGGATGGAAACAGTATATAAATTCGTTGTTTTTTACCGCTTCGCGTATTAGCACGTCCTTTTCGAAACTGTTTTTAAATCGCTCGTAGAGGGTTTTGTCGAAAAAGGTGTAGGTGCCTTTTTTCTTTTTCGATTCGTAAAGGGCTATATCGGCAAACGACATGATTTTCGAGATGCTTTTTTCTTTTTCGGAGATATATATGCCTATCGACAAAGAGGTAAATATCTTTTTGTTGTGTATCAGATAAGGTTTTTGGGTGGCGGTTATCAGTTTGTTGGCTATGTTGGCGGCCGTTATTTCGCTGGTTATGTTCATGATCACGATAGCGAACTCGTCGCCTCCCAGTCTGAAAATCATATCGTTGTCTCTAAGAACGCTCTTTAGCCTTACGGCAACTTTTTTCAGCAAAATATCGCCGGTTTCGTGACCGTAGTGGTCGTTGACGTTTTTGAAGTTGTCCAGATCTACAAACAAAATGGCAAAATCGATTCTGTTGTCGATGAGGCTTTGGATGTGCTCTTTGAAAAATCTTCTGTTGGGAAGTTTCGTTAGACTATCGGTATAGGCCATATTGTGCAGTTTGTTTTGATACTCTTTTAGCATGATGATGTTTTGATTCAACAGCGAGGCCATATATCCCAGCTCGTCGTTTTCCAAAATGTCTATCTTTTCGTTGAAATTGTTGCGGTTTACCTTTTCGAGTATCTCGTTGATTTTTCTCAAAGGATTGGCAACCGCGTAAAAGAGTTTTTTCCCTATGTATATGGAGAGCGCAAGAACGATCAAGAGGGTGATTTCCGTAACGAACAGCTGAGTTTTGAAGGAGTGATGGTTTTGCTGGATACGCATTCTGGCTCTTTGAATCTGATATTTGGTCAGACTGTTCAACGAATCCCTGGCCAGACCGAAAAAGGGTTTGATCTCATTTTTTATAAACGAATCTATTTTCCTTTTGTCGAATCGATCCGACTCCAGAAAACGGACGGTTTTTTCTTTTATGATTCCAAGGTTTTGTTTAAAGGCGTTTAGATATCTGAGCTCCTCTTGGTTTAGTCTGGTTTTTTTCAGCTCCACGATCAGTTTATCTGTTCTGTCGAACTGTTTTTTGATAAACTCTATATTGTATTTGATCTCGCTGTTTGAGTCGGAGTTTTCTATCGTTTCCAGTCTGTTTCTTATTCGATAGAGGGCTCCTTTGAGAAAAAAGAGATTCTCTACGGTCTTTAACTCCTGGGAGTATATGTCCGAAGCCCGTTTATTGGATAGATACGATTGATAAAGGTTGAATTGGGACAGCAGCAATATCGCCACTATTATAAAAGAGAAGGCGGCGATAAACTTTTTATTTAAGCCAAGATTCTTAAAAACCACTATATTATTCCTAATACGATTTTAATTATAGAAGAATATAAATTATTATATAGAACAAAAATGAATTAAAAATGACTTTTTGTTTAGTAAAATATATCGATTCCACAGTATAATAGAACGAAAGGGTTTCGTATGGAGTTTAGATATATAGGAAAAAGCGGCTTGAGAGTCAGCGTAATTTCGATAGGGACGATGACTTTCGGCAGCTTCACTCCGAAAAAAGAGGCTTTCGAAATTTTGGACACGGCATATGAGGCCGGCGTCAATTTTATAGATACAGCCGAGCTCTATCCCGTTCCGCCCGATAGCTCTTATGCCGGCGTGACGGAGGAGATTGTAGGCGAGTGGCTAAAAAGCAAACCTAGAGACTCGATAATTTTGGCTACCAAGGTGGCCGGTGCGGCCAGCGGATGGTTTGTTCCGCCGATTAGACACGGTTTGACGGCGATGGACAGATTTCATATCAAACGGGCGGTCGAGGGGAGTTTGAGGCGGTTAAAAACGGACTACGTGGATCTATACCAGATGCATTGGCCTGACGAAATAGTGCCTCTTGAGGAGACTATGCGGGCTTTTGACGATCTCGTAAAAGAGGGCAAGGTTAGATATATAGGAACCTCCAACGATACCGCCTACGGCTTGACGAAGGCGAATATGATCGCCAAATACGAAGGGCTGAGCAGATTTGAGTCGATCCAGAACAACTTTAGTTTTTTAAATCCCCGTTTTTTCGACGAGCTCGAAAAGCTGTGCAAAAAAGAGCAGATATCGCTGCTGCCTTACTCTCCCATAGCCGGAGGAATTCTGAGCGGAAAGTACAACAAAGGGTTTTTGCCCCCCGATTCAAGGTTTGCCAAATACCTCTCCCATGCCCAATCCAGGGTCAGAACCCACGCTAAAAGATTCTACAACGAAAAAACCATAGAAGCGACTCGGCTATTTTTGGAGGTGGCCGAAAAATACGGAATGGATCCGGTAACGTTGGCGGTAGCGTATTCGAAACATTTCGATTTCGTCGCGTCAACGATCGTTGGGGCAACGAAACCCGAGCAGCTAAAGCCCTCGTTGGCTGCCGCGGGAGTGGAGCTGTCCAGAGAGATATTGAAGGAGCTAAACCGAATACTAAAAGAGATTCCATATCCGATGGGGTAGATTATGAGAAAAACTCTTCTGCTGATATTGGCGCTGGGAGCCTTTGGAGGGGAGCTGATTTTATATAAAAACTGGACCGCTGTAAAAGAGAGAATACAGACCGACTCCAAAGGCTGTTTTTTTCTCAGCGACTCTCTTTTGCCCCACACTCTCTATCTGCCGGGATTTAACGGGGACGTTACTGTCGGCGAACCGAAAAGGAAGGTTGTTGAGAGGTTGAAAGACTACATAGGAAAAGAGATCTACTACAAAAGCGGCAAAGAGTGGAAAAGAGGGGTTTTGGCCGGCGTGGAACCGATCGTTGTAAAGGACGGGTTTTATATGTTCGATCTCTCCTGGCGGGATATCGGCCTGCATGAATACGAACCTTTTAAAAAGGGGTACGAGGTATGCGTAAAACGCCCTTTGCGGGATCAGGAGATTTTTTACGCCATCAGAGGGATCGACGCCAAGGTTCTTTATCATATGGAGCTGGATTCTAAACTGCACATTTCGGGCAAAATAGAGATCTTTAACGCCACGGATAGAAATTTTGATAACTTTTACGTGGTTTACGTATCCTCCAAGGATAGCGGACCCAGTCCTCTAAAGAGAGTGGCGGCCGCCATGCCTAAAGCGGTTGATGGAGCGGATTTTATCAAGGCGGAGGGGAGCTATCTCGTTAGACTCGAAAACGAGAGAGACATCCCAAAAAACAGTAGAGTCTTTTTGGGTTTTATGGATAGCTCTTTCGAGTATCTAAGAAGCTACGAGATCGTAACCTCCGGAATTTACGGAAGGTTTCCGGAGAGAAAAGAGCCGTTTGATTTGTATATATCCTTTAGACCGAACAAGGTTTTGCCGGGAGGCAGAGCGATATTCTACTCCGGAGGGACGGTAGTTTCTCAGACCTATCTGCCCGAGACGGCAAAAAAAGAGAGAGTAAAGCTGAGAATTTCCAAAGAGTACGATCTGATACTGCACAAAAAACAGCTCTCGTACAAAAGAGACAAAAAGAGGCTCGATACGAGGATCGAATATAAAATAGAAAATCTCTCCGAAAACGTCAGGCACTATAACATATTTGAGCGTCTAAATCCTACCGACGCCGAGATTTTTGTAGAGTGCGAAAAGTGCGAATACGGGGCTGTCGACGCCTATACCTACAAAATTTCCGGAGAGATAGGAGCCCGCCAAGA
>Ga0256834_1000343_pt1 | contig 34178 bp, 25 predicted proteins | sample 4281140metaG_FD_190536 | JGI IMG/M metagenome (GOLD analysis project Ga0256834, IMG submission 190536) | Hydrothermal vent microbial communities from East Pacific Rise, Pacific Ocean - 4281-140 | ecosystem: Environmental > Aquatic > Marine > Hydrothermal vents | place: Pacific Ocean: East...
TATTGAAAAATGAAATTTTATCAAAATGAAAAATTGCTGTTTTTAGTGCAAATGTTTTTGAGCCTTTTGGCTATGTTGAAAAAAATTTATTAAAAGATTTTAGTATTCCTTCTGTTATTTGGTGAATTGATGGTGATTGGATGGTAAATTATATCAAAAAAGATTTTGAATTTTATCCAACTGATCATTGTGGAATTTTAAGAGTTAAAAATTGAGAAATTGAAGAAAAGTTTTTAGAATATTTTTTGAATAAAAAATGATTAGAAATAGGTTTTTCAAGAACTAAGAGAGCTTCAATAGATAGAATTGAATGAATTAAAATAGAATTACCAAATTTAGATATTCAAAAGGAAATAGTTAAAAAAGTAGAAGTTTTAGAAGAAAATATTAAAAAATTAAAGCAGGAAAATAAAAATATTCCTGAAAAGAAAAAAGAAATTTTAGAAAAATATTTATAAAAATAATAAATGTCACAATCACTATTAAACAACTCAAATTTTAAAAACAATAATAATTATATTTTTTGAAAAAGAGAAAAACAAAAAGTTTTTTTTCTTTTTAAATTTTATAAAAATAAAAAGTTTTTAAGAAATTTTGTACAAGCTAAAGCTTTTTTTTATTTTCTATCTGTTATTTCTTGAATATTTCCATACTCTATTTTTATTAGTTTTTTAATAAGAATAATAGAAAATAATGATTTTTATTTTCAAGAAATACCAACTTATTTTATGTTATTTGCTTATATTTTTTATTTTTTAATTTCTTATTTTTTATATAAACTTTTCATAAAAAATAAATTATCTAAAAAAAATTGAACATATATTTTGAAAAAAGGTATTAAAAAAATAAATATAGATAAATATTTTGAACCAAAAAAAATAAACTATCCTTTAAAAAATAGAGTTTTGAATTTGATAGAAAAACATTATATGATTTTAACTATTATTAATTTTGGAGATAAAAAATCTTTTATAAAAGAAAAATAAACCCAAAAATACTTAATTTGAAATGTTAATTTAGTTTGTGAAGTTTATAATATTGAAATATAATATCTTATACTCCTTAAAGCTAATTTAGTGGTTGAAAAAGTTAATGATATAATCAAGTTAAATACTCTAAAAATCTGTGTAAATAGAAATTTTTGCAAAATAATATATAGTAATTATAAGAATTTTTCTTATAATTACTATTTTTATTTTATTTATTTTTTTGAATTTATGTTAAATAACAATTTTTTTAAAATTATGGAATATCAATATATCCAGTAATTGCTCTATGATTTAATTTTACAGTTCTATAAGTTATTCTCCATAAAGCTTGATAATTCATATCTGATACAACCATTGTTCTTGCTTTGAGATTCACGCTCATAACAATTCAAACATGTCAATATCTAGGATTATAACCATAACCATTAAAAGCAACAATAAATCAAGGACGAGGTGTAACTGAATTTCTTCCCCAGTGAACTTTTCTTCATTTTGCAGCTGCATTTCTAAGCCATCTGTTTGCATTTCATCTCCAATTTACAGTTTTATATTGAGCAACATACCAAGTACAATTCCCTGGAGCTCCAGAAAAAGGTCTTCTTTTTACTAATCTATAATAACCTCAAACAGGTTTTACATAATTAGCTTTTTTATATGCTGGCTTTTTTTTGTAAACTGATTTTTTCTTGACTTTTGGTTTTGGTTTTTTATATTCAGGTTTTTTATATTCAGGTTTTTTTATAACTTCTGGTTTTACATAGGTTTTAGCTCAAGGAATAATTATTTTTTGTCATACTTTTAAAGACATACTTTGTCCTGAACCAAAATTTTGTTTATTAATTTTTTCAGCACTTACATTATATTTTTTAGCTATATGAGATATAGTTTCTCATGATTTTACTGTATGTAATATTCAAGAAACTGGAAGAATTTTTAATTCCATTCAAGCTTTTAAGGTATTATTTTTTAATTTATTTAAAGAAATAATACTAGTAGTTGTAACTTGATATTTATTTGCAATACTTCAAATACTATCTCAATCTTCTACTTTATAATCAATAATTTCTGAAACTCAGCTAGTGTCTCTTTCATCTTCTAAAGGAGTATTTATAGAAATATAATCATCTCAAGAACTAAACAATTCCAAATCTTCTTTTGAATCTGTTTCATAATCATAAGCTTCTAAAATAGAATCTTTATCAATATTTCATCTATAAAATTCATATTTTGAATTTCAATTCAAAAATGATGCTATAGAAGGATATACTGGAAATAAAATAACTAAAAATAGAAAAATAATAGTAAAAATAGAATTAGTATGTAATGCAGATTTTTTTATTCAAAAACCTCTGTTTTCTTTTACTATTCTAGATTGTCTTTTAAATCTTGCTTTTAAGTTTATTTTTGTCAAAATTTTATTTTATAATATAAATGAGATTTAATTTTTTCTTTACAAAAAGATTAAAAATTTTTTCTAAGTTCGATAAAAAAAAAGTAGTATTTATGATAATTTTAAAATTATCATAAATCTACTACTTTTTTAAAAAAAATCAAGTTTTTCAATTTTTTTTCCTTAAATTTAGGCTATAGAAAGTATTTCTAATTTAGTAACACTTGCCCTAAAACCTCTATTTTTCATATGTCTTTTTTTAGATTTCATTTTAAAAACTCTAACTTTTGTATCTAAAAGTTGTTCTGTAGCTTTTAATTCAACCTTAGAACCTGAAACTGTAGGAGTTCCAATTTTTGTATCTTTACCTTCTTCATCAGAAATAAGTAAAGCTTCTGTAGTAATAGTTTTTCATACTTCTACATCTTGTTTTTTAACATCAATAATATCACCTTTTCTTACGATAAATTGATTTCCTCATAATTCAATTACTGCTATCATAATAATAACTTTTTAAATAAAAAATAAAAATTCAAAAATACAAAATTATATAAAATCCCAAATATTTTATATTCTTTATTTGTACTTTTTATTGTCTTAAATGGTTGGGATGGTAGGATTCGAACCTACGCATAATGGAGTCAAAGTCCATTGCCTTACCACTTGGCGACATCCCAATAATATTTTTTTTACTTTAAAGCCAAAATTTTTCTTCACTTTAAAGCTAAAACATTATATGAAAAATTAAAAAAAGTCAAAATTAAGTTTGACTTTTTTTATAACTTATTCAAAAGCTTGTAAAAATTTAGTAAATTTTTAAAATATTTTACAGAAATATTTTTATTTAAACTGAATTTTTCAATACTTTTTTTTAATTAAAATATCAATTTATTTTCAAATATTTCTCTGTTTTATCTAAATTTTCAATAGTAAAATTAGTATAAATTTTACTATTAAAATTTACTTTTAATTTATAAATATCTTCTGTTAATTTAACTATTCTCTCACTATAACTTTTTTCAGAAAATCTTTTAACATTTTTAGTTATTTTTCTCAATTCTAAAATATATTTTTCAAAAACTAAATATTTTTCTATTTCTAAATTATATCTTTCTTTTTTATTTAAATTTTCATTAAATAAATAACTAGATTTATCTCCAACAATAGACACAATTTTATTTCATATATCTTCTTTAAGTTTATCTAATTCCTCTAAATCAATTTCATAAAAATTTATTGCTTCTTTATCTTTATTTTTTAAATTTTGTTCAAATCAAAATATATTTATAGTTTTTCTTTTTTCTTTTTTCAATTTTTCGAATTCTTTATTTTTAGAAGAAATATCATCTAATTTATCATAATATTTAAAAACTTCATCTTGATTTATTCAATCTTTTACTTTAAAATAAGTTGACCTAGCTTTTATATTACTTTCTTCAAAAATATCTGTAATTATATTTTTAGAAAGTTGTTCTTCTTTTTCTTCTGGAATAAACATAAAAAGTTCATCTCAACCTAAAGAAATTTCTGCTCATAAATTTTTTAATTTTTCTACTATTTCAATAAGACTATTAGTCATATTTAATCAAGCTGAAAGTAATTTTTTTTCTTTTTCTTCTTTACTTATTTTAGAATTTAAAATATCTTCAACTATTAATCTATTTTCCTTAATATTACTCATTCACATTCAAGCAATATCAATAAACATCAAAGTTCATTTTTGTCAATCTATTTTTTTAGCTAAAGCTTCTCTTGTCAAACTTCATTTATATGTTTTTTCTTTTAATTCTTTTATTTTTTCTGAAACTTCTTTTTGTTTTTCTTCTGATAATTCTGATTTTTCTTCTAATATTTTTTTATGTTCTCTTACTGTTTCATCAATTCCTTTATACTTTTCTTCTAATTTTTTAAAATCAATTTCTCAAACTGTAGTAATTATAATATCAAAAGCACTTATAACTTCTTTATAATTTTTAAATAATTCAGCCACATTTTCATTTCAAACAAAATTTCAATTTTTTACTTTTTCTAAAACATCAAAAAAACTTTCAGGATTTTTAGAATATGAAAGTTCTGGATTTATAGCTTTTATTTCTTTTTCTATTTTTTTTATTTTTCTTGCTATAAATCTGGCTTTTTTAAGTAAACTATTTTCCTTGTTTTCTATTTTTTTTATTAAAACTTTATTATCTTTTATTACATCTAAAAAATTAGAAGATTTCAATGTAGAACTAAATTCTGTTTCATAAAAAAACAATATCTTTTTCTTAAAATCTTCATCCTTATTTTCTTTTATCTCCTCTTTAAAGCCTAATTCATCAATGATTTTTTTTATTCTTTCTAAATCAGTTTTTTCTACATCTCAACTTTCTCATATTTCTTCAAAATATTCACCTACATATTTTTCAATATTATCTTTAGTAATTTTTTTTATATTTTTTTCTGAAAAAGTACTTTTGAAAAATAATTCAAAAATATCTATTTTTAAATATTGTAAACTTTTAATTTCATTATTTGTTATATATTCATAATTTAAAATTTTTTTTAAATTATGAATATAATCATCTAAATTTTCAGACTTTAATCAAAAAGTTATACCTTTATAAGGATTTTTTATAACTCTATTTTTATTATTATTTCCTTCTTTCTTTTTAAAAAAGTTTTTATAAATATTTTTTATAACTTCTATAGCTATATCAGCCTCTTGCTTAGAATATTTTCTATTTACTTCTTTTAAATTAGAAAACAAAATACTAGTAATAATATCTCACTTTTTAAATCTTAAAGTGTTCAGTAAAGGATAGTTTGCACTTATTATTTTTATATCCTTATCAAAATTTTCTGGACTTTTCTCACTAGATTCTATAAATTTTATTTTATCCATAAAATTGTTATTATTTTTTAATATTTTTTATATACTATACTATTTTAAAAAAAAAAGCAAAATTTATTTTTTACTTACTATGAATTTCTTTAAAAAATAACTTGAAATTTTTATTTTCTTTGTATGATTACAGTATGAAAATTTTATATTCCAAAACAATACTAAATTAATTTGAGTAATTATTTTAAAATATTAAACCTAAAATTAAAATAATTAGAATTAAAATATAATAAAAATTAATTAAAAAAAATGACAAAAATAATAAAATCTGAAAGAGAATTAGAAAGTTTGCAAAAAAATTTGGAATATACTAATAAAAATTTAAAAGTTTTTATTGCTGATATTTTGCCTCAAAAATGTTGCACAAGAGAAAATATGGAAGATAGAATGCTTGAAATGGAAAGTTTGGTGAAAACTTTTGGTTGAGTCGTAATTCTTGAACATGTACAAAAAAGATCATTGCCTGATTATAATACTTATATTGGAGAATGAAAATTGGATGAAATGATTAAAGAAATGGAAAATTTAGGAGCTAACTTACTTATTTTTTGAAATATTTTAAAATCTCATCAAATCTATAAAGTTAATGAAAAATTGAAAAAAATATGAGCAAAAGCTTGGGATAGAGTAGATTTAATTTTAAAAATTTTTGAGAAAAATGCTAAAACTAAAGAATCAAAATTGCAAATAGAATTAGCATCAATAAAACATATGTGACCAAGAATTTTTGGTATGTGAATGGAATTATCTAAACAATGAGCCTGAACTTGAACAAGATGAAAATGAGAAACAAATACTGAAATAATGAAAAGGCATTTGAGAAAAAAGCAGGAAAATATAAAATCTCAGCTAGAAAATTTTAAAAAAGTGAGAAAGTTACATAGGGAAAGTAGACAAAAAAAATGATTAAAAACAGTATGAATAGTTGGTTACACAAATGCTTGAAAATCAACTCTTACAAATATTTTAACAAAAAAATGAGTTTTAGTAGAAGATAAACTTTTTGCAACTTTATGAACAAGTGTTTGAAAAATGTTTATTTCATCAGAAGAATTGTCTGAAAAATTTAGAAAAAAATTTAGAATTTCAGAATATAGGTGACTTGAAATTTTGGTAAATGATACAATTTGATTTATTAGGGATTTACCTCCAGAGCTAATTAAGGCCTTTGCTTCAACTTTGGAAGATTCTATAGAATCAGATATTTTAGTGCATGTAATTGATTCTTCTGACCCAAAAATAGAGGAAAAAATAGAAGTTGTAGAAAATATTTTAGAAAAAATTTGAGCAAACAAGAAAAGAATTTATGTTTTTAATAAGATAGATTCCCTATCTTCTGGAGAGGGGGATTTAGAGATTGAAAACTTTATAGAAGATTTAAAAGAAAAATATTCTTCACTAAATCCTATTTTTATTTCAGCTTGAAAAAAATTAAATATAGAAGAATTAAAACAAAGAATTTTGGAAGAGTTATAAAAATTTCTTGACTTTTTCCAAAAAAAGAGTAAAAATTAGATAATAAAAATTTATTATTTAATTTTTTTATTATGAGAAACTCAACAACAATATCAACTAAAAATATTTTAGATACTATTAACTCAACAAAAGAAATTTGAAAAAATTTTTTAGCTAGTTTGGCTTTGTCTACAAAATTATTGACAGCAACAGTAGCAACTTCTGTAATTTGAGTTACAACAACTTGATGTTGAACAGTTGAAACAGTAAATAAAGATTATTTTAGATTAAAACCTTGAGAAATAAATATATATAATACTACTTTAGAACCTTGAACATATGAAATAGAAGTTTCTACAAATAATGAATATTGAGATGCAGCTATGGAAATATCTGTATGAAATAGTTATTATGAAATAGAAAATTATTATATTAATAATTGATTTAATTGAAAAACAGAAACTTTTAGATTAACTATAAATAAAACTACAAAAATAAAAATTTGAGTTAAGAATGTTTGAAATGATAATTCTTGATTTTATCTAAGAATTAATAAAGAAAATACTTCAAAATATTAATATTTTGAAGTATTTTCTTTATTGTATTAGAATTTATTTTTATTAATGAATTATTCTTTCTCTTTTTTCACTGGATTTTCTTCTAAATATTCATCTATGGTATTTTGAATAAATCAATTTTTTATAAATTTTTTCAAAACAACTTTTGCAACTTCTAATTGTCTATCATAAAATTCAAAATCAATTTCTTTCATATTTTTATCACATTTTCATAATTTTTTACATTCCTCAAAATCATAATCTTGTTTTTCAAAATCAATTTCAATGTCTGGTTTAATTCCCTTTTCATCAATATTTATTCATTTTGAAGTATACCACTTTGCTATAGTTAATTTCAAAGTTGCTCCATCTGAAAAAGCTGGAAACTGCTCTTGAACTGAACCTTTTCAATAAGATTTTTTTCAAATAATAATTCATTTATTATATTCTTTTAATCAAAGAGCTGTTATTTCTGAAGCTGATGCTGAACTTTCATTTATTAAAACTACTATTTTAAATTTTTCTTTTTTTATTTGCTTATCAGAAAAATATTTTTCCTCATCATTATTATCTCTGTATTTTATAGAAACAATTAATTTTTTTTCTTCTATAAAATGTGAAAGAATTTCTACAGCTGAAGTTAAATATCAACCTCAATTATCTCTTAAATCCAAAATTAATCATTTTATATTTTCTTTTTTTATTTTTTCTAATTCTTTTGCAAAATCTTTTGCAGTAGTTACTCAAAAAGAATTTATTGCAATATATCAAATATCTCAAAAAATTTCTGATTCAACTGAAGGAATTTCAACTTTTTCTCTAATTACCTCTTTTGTTATAAAATCTTTTTCTCCAGACCTTAAAATAATTAACTCAACTTTTGTTCAAGCAGGTCATTTAATAAGCTCAACAGCATCAGCTAAATCTAAATCTATAAGTTCTTCTCCTCAAGCTTTTATAATTATATCTTTTGCTCTTAATCAATTTTTTTGTGCTGGAGCTCATTTTAGAACTTGTTCTATTTCTACTCAAAGTTCATTTTTTCTAACAACAGCTCCAATTCATTGAAATTCTCAACCTAAAACTTCTCAAAATCTTTTTGTTTCTTTTGGTGTCATAAAAAGACTATGTTTATCTTTTGTAGCTTCAACTAATCATTTTATAGTTCAATAAACTAATTCTTGCTTTTCTAATTTATCAATATCATAATAATTTTTTTCTATAAGATTATAAACATTCCAAAATTCTTCTAAATCTAAATCTTTTTTACTTTTGTTAAAAACTTCTTTAATATTTTGTGTATTGCTATTTTTTAATAAGTTTTTAACAAGTGTTTCCTTTACTTCATCAGAAAAAACAACTCATATTAGAAAACTTGTTAAAAATAGTAAACTTATTAACAATATTTTAATTATTTTATTTTTTTGCATATTTTATTTTTTAAGAACTTTTTAACAAACTATTTTTATATCATTTAAAAAAATATAAGTCAAGCAAATTTTAAATTATATGTTTAAAAAATGTTAAAACTTTTATTTTTTAGCTTATTTAATATAAATATTTTTTCTTTTTTTACAAAAGTTTTTTTTTCTTTTTTTTTTAGTTAGCTTATTTTGGTAAAAATATTTTTTAACAATTTTTATTAATACTATTACTATATAAATAAATTTATATAAATATATAACTATAGATAAAAAAGTTAATAAATAAAAAATAATAAAAAATTTGTTTTTTATTATAAAATATGATAAACTTTATTTAAGATAAAATTTAATTATGAAAATATGATAAAAAAATATTTAAGCAAACAAAAAAATTTGGATAAAAAAATAAAAATTTTATCAGGTATTATTAAGTCTTTAAAAATTTCTAATACAGATAAAGAACTTTATTTAAAATCTTTAGATGTTTTAGATGAAGATTCTTTTAATACTTTATATAATTCTTTTATGAACTTTATAGAAGAATTGGAAAATGAAGATTCAAAAAAAATAGTTGATTCTAATTTTTCTGAATTTAATCTGCAAAATATTAAGGCAGAAAAAAAACAAAATTCTAATTCTTTTTCTTTGCTTTTAAAAAATATTTAGTAAAAAATATTAATATATATAAAAAAATTATTTAATAAAAAAAAATTATGGAAATAGAAAATATAAATACTTGATTTTTAGAAAAATCAGATTCTAAAGTTGATAATGAATTTGAAAGCTTTTTATGGAAAAGAGCTAAAAATATTTCTAAAAAATCTACAAAAATAACTGATAAAAATTCTTTAGTTTATAAAAAAAACTTAATAGTTAATGAAACTGTTAAAAGTATTTCTGATGAAATAGAAGAATATATGGTAGATTATTTGAAATTGATGGAATTTTCTAAAGATCATTCTAAAGAAATTTCTAGTTTTTTTGCCAAAAATTTAAAAACAGTTTAAGGAAAATAAAAATAATACTTAAAATTGATTATGCAAATATTTAAAGCATTTGTTAGTTTATGAACAAATAAATATCATTATATAGTAAAGGCAAATACTGAAATTGAGGCCAAGGATAAACTTCATAAAGAAGGTTATTCTATTTTGAGTATAAAAAAAGTTGATAATATTCAAGATTCAGGAAAAAAATTTATTTTTAAAGCTAGTTTAAATTGAATTGATAAGTCGGGAGCAGTTATTGCAAAAGATATTTTTAAGGTGTATTATAAGCTTACAAATTGATTGAAATATAAAATATTAGAGATATATCCTGAGGAGGAAAAAAATTCTACTAGGGAAGAAAAAAATGCTATTTTGAAAAATTTAGAAGAACAGTATAAAATTTTTAAAGAATTTAACACAGAAGAAAAAAATATAAAAAAAATTGTAAAGAAGTATGAAAAGAAAGATAATCTTGATTCAAAAACTCACAAAACTTTTTATATGTATAAACAATTAAATAAAACTCATGAAATTGTTGAATTAGTTTTAGATAAATTAAGAGAATTTATTGATAAAAAAATTATTTTAGATTTAAATAATGAAAACTTAGACTCACTTTGAGGAATTTATAATAATTTTGTAAAAGTTAAAAAATCAACAAATATAATTAAATTAAAGCAGATTTGAGAACTTGCACTTATGAAAATTGGAAATATTATACTTTTTGAAATAGAAAAATATAAGGATTTGAAAAATGAAGAAAAAGTAGAAAAATATAGGAAAGAATTGAAAAATATTAATATTTTATTAAAGAAAATAGAGTCAAAAAAATATTTGAGAGAAAAAAGAGTAGATTTTTTGAAATTGATAAAAGATTTTTTTGATTCTGAAAAAAACAAACAAAAAGATAAAGATATTTTTCTTGATAAATCTACAAGTTCTTATTTAAAAACATTAGTCTTAATAAGAAAATATAAAGAAAAAAAGATGGAAAATAATAAAAATATTTTGAAAAATATATATTTATTTTTGTTTCCAGAATTTATTTTAAAATATTTTTATAATTCTAAAGAAAAATTAGAACAAAAGGAAAATCTGCTTTTGAGAAAAGAAGTTATTAATCAAAATTTGATTATTTTACAAAATAAAGCTAATAATACTTTTCAAATAAAAGCAAAATTTAAAAAAATACAATCTTATATTTTTTGACCAATTAAGCATTTACTTGTAATTATTAATATAAGTTGATTTTATATAATTTTATTTTATTCTATATTTTTTACTTTTTTGAACATAAAAAATTATGTTTTTGAATATGAATTTAGAATAAATTATTTATGATTATTTTATTTTTTACTTTTCTTTTTGTTTTTATATTGTTTGAAATTTTCTCAAAAATACATAAGTGTATGATTTAAATGACTTTTTGTAAGTATTATGAATTTTTTTATTTTTTGATTAATTTTTGTTTTTTGATTAATTAATTTTTAAAATTTGAAAAATAATAAAAAATCTTTATAATTTGAGTAATTAATATTTAATTACTCTTTTTTTATGAGAGCATTGCTTTTTATTTTATCCTTTGTTTATAGTGCTATATTCTATATATTTTATAGACTTTCAGAGAATAAAGATATTTTTTGAGAATATTTTGTAAACCAAAATTATTTACAAAATTATTCTGTTTTACAAATAGATACTTTTTTTCCAATAAAAAATTATTTTATTTCTATAAGTTGATGATTATTTATAGAAAGTATTTGATTTTTATTCTTATGAATAATATTTATTTATTACTTTTCTTTCTCAAGTGGAAGCCAAAAAGTAGAAAGTAGACAACTAGACAATTTTGAGGAAACACAAGATTTTCAAGATTTAGAATTTTATGAAGAAAAAAGAAAAAATATTTTTAAAGATGTATTATCTTTAGAATTTTTTAAGGAAAAAATTATGTATTTTTTAAGAGAGTTTTCAAAACATATTTGAATAATTTTATTTTATTTTTCTTTATTTTTATTTTCTATTTATTTTGAAATAACTTTTGCTTATTTTCAGTTTATAATTGGGTTAATAGTATTTTTATTATATTTTGGTTTTAAGAAAAATGATTTTTTTGTAGAATTTTTTCATATCAATTCTTCCCTTTTTTCAATTTATTATATTATAAGTTATTTAATTATTTTTTTTACAGATATTAATTTTTTATGATTTATAGATTTTTTGAATTGTCTACTTATAGTTTTTTCATTTATAATTTTATTTATTCATTATAAAAATTTAAAAGCTACAAAAATAAAAAATTATATATTTGTCCACTTTAGTGTCTACTTGTTTCTTTCCTTTATATTCTACATTAGCTGGTATTTTATTTCTTTAAATATTTTATTTTGGTTGTCTATATTGTCTACTTTGTTTTCAATATTTTTCTTTGATATTTTTCCAAAAATTTCTTATTTTTCTATTAATATTTATTTAAGTAGATTACTTTCTATATGATTTTTATATTTTTGAATTTTGACTGGAATTTTGTATTTAATGTTTTCTTGATATTCTAGTTTTATTTTTATTTGTTTGATAATTTCTTATTTTTTTAATTTATATATTCATTATAAATTTCAAAATTATGTTTCATTTATTATCAGTTTATTTGTCTGAACTTTTTTAATTTATTACACTTTTTATCCAAATATTATTTATGTAGAAGATATTAGTTTTCTGATATTTTCAATATTTTTTTCTTCATTTTTGATTTTTACAACTTATATTTATAAGTTTAAATATATTTATGATTTTTATGTAATTCACACTTATGCTTTTTTAATAAATTTAATTTCTGTAATAATTTACTTTATTTTTAATGATTTTTTATTATTATATGTTTCATTACTTTTATTTGTTGAATCTATTTTCTTTTTTGCAAGTTTTAATAGGTTGAAAAATATAGGAAAAAAATAGTTTATTTTTAGTTTTTTAAAAAATATTTATGAAATTTTATGCTCTTTTATTTATAATTGTTTGAATATTAATGATAGTTTATCCTGATTTAGTTGGGATTATTTTAGGTGGTTTTTTGATTTTTATAGGTTTAAATATGCTTTTTCTTTCTAAAATAACTTCTAACTTTAGGTCTTGATTTTGATCTAAAACTGGAGAAAAAAAGTGAAGTTGAGATTATGTAAAATTTGGGTCTTATAAAATTTTTAAATAAAAATTTATGCAAAATATATTAATTATTTTATTTATTGTAATAATCACATTTATTCCAATTTTATTGTGGTGATATGTTTTTTCAACTTTTTGAAATCAGGATTTGAATAAAAAGAGGTTTTTGGCTTGAATAATAGGTTGAATAGTTTCGGTTTTGCCGATTTTGTATTTGGAAAAATTTATATATAAATTAAATTTGGATTTTTTAAATGTTTTTTCTTTTGTAGAAAATATTGGCTCTAACCCTTTTTCCTTTGCTTTTTCACTTATAGTATTAATTTTATTTATATTATTTTTATCAATTATTATATGATTTTTATTTAAATGATTTTGGAGATGATTTAATATTTTTTTTAAAAATTTTTGAATTATAATTTTATTTTCAGCTATAGTTTCAGTTTTTATTTATTTATTTAATTATATAGATTTTTTTAATAAACCACTTTTGGAAAGTTCTAATATTTCTTTTTGAAATACTATTTTTAATAGTATAAAATTGATGATTTTTTATTATATTTTGGTATGAATTTTGGAAGAATTATCAAAACATTTTAACTTTTTACAAACAAGTTTTTTACATATTACAAACATAAAGCAAGGAATTTTATATTCAGTTTTTGTAGCACTTTGATTTTCATTTATAGAAAATATTTTGTATTTTTACAATATTTATCAAAATTTATGAATTGGTTTAGAATTAGTTACAACATACTTTTTAAGGTCAATTTTTTCAGTTTTTATACATATTTTTGCATCTTTTATAATTTGATATTATTTTTCAAAGGCTTATTTAGATTTCAAAAAAGATAAAAAACATTTTGCATATATAAAAATGTTTTTATTCTGAATTTTTTTCTGAATTATAGTTCATTCTATATTTAATATTTCTTTATTTTTATGATTTACTTCAATGATTTTTTTATATTTTATTTTATGATATTTTTATATGTGAAAAGTTTTACTAAAAGATGATATTGATTTTCCAGAAAAATAATTATAATGAGTTAAATATTTTAAAAATTAAAAAAAAATTATGTGAAGATGACCAGTTGTACAACAAAGAAAAAATGTAGTAAATGCAGCTAAATGAAAAGTTTTTGCTGTTCATTCAAAACTTATAGCCCTAGCAGCACAATCTAATCCAGATCCAGAAACAAATGCTAAATTGGAAGCTTTGATTAGTAAGGCAAAAAAAGCTTGAGTTCCAAATGATAATATTGATAGAGCAATAAAAAGAGGTTCTTGAGCAGATAAAGATGCTACACAAATTCAAGAAATTGTTTATGAATGATATGCTCCAGGTTGAGTTGCAATTATTGTAAATACTTTGACAGACAATAAAAATAGAACAGTTTCTAGTATTAGACATATTTTTTCAAAATATTGATGAAATATGTGAGAAAGTTGAGCTGTTTCTTGGATGTTTAAGCATAAATGAGTTATATTAATTGATGTAGAAAAACACAATTATGATAAAATAGAAGAATTAGTTTTTGAAACAAATGCTGAATATATTTCCTTAGAAGGAAGTGAAATAAAAATAATTACTAGTGTTGAAGATTTTAATGAAATTGAAAAATTTTTTGAGCAAAAAGGTTATGAAATAAAAAAAGCAGAACTTGAATATATTCCTGATAATACAACTGAAATTACAGAATTTGATAAGGCTCTTAAATTCATAAAAATGATAGATGCTTTTGAAGAAGATGAAGATGTGCAATTCACTGCAACAAATGAAACAATGGATGATGAATTAGTGAATGAAGTGTTGGAGTTTATAGAAAAAAATAGTTTTAAAACTTAAAAAAAATAATAAAAAAAGTTTAGATTTTTATAAATCTAAACTTTTTTAGTAGATAAAAAATAAATTTATGTAGACAAGGGGCTAAAGACCCTTGTTGTTTTTTGTCTATATTGTCTAGTTTAATTTTTACCTTATTTGAAAGAAAAACTAAATATTTATTAAATCATAAAAATATTTTTATAATTTAACTTTATCTAGATATTTTTAATTAATTTTTTAAAATAAGGTAACCTTTGTTAATATTTAGAAATATTATAATCATCATTTTTTATTATATAAATTTATCAATGTTCAGAAAAATAAGTATTTATAAAAGTGTCATTATCCATATTTCAAATATCAATATCCATTTGATCTATTTCAGATTCATTCATTAAGTTTAATTTATTTATAATAATTTCATAATCTATGTTAGTTTTTGCATAAACTTTATCTGCTATTTTAGTTAAAATAACTTCATTACTTCCTTTCTGTTCATTTTTAAGATTATTTAAAGCTAATTTAGTACTATTTTTAATATCAGGAAAAGAATCTCATTCAATTCAATCTGTTAATATAGTTTTATTTTTATTTGATATTTCTAATTTTGGATTTTTTCAAAGTTCCATAATTTTAAAAAATTAATTATTAAATTATCTTGACAAATTAATTATTGTCAACAATATCATACCATATAATATCAGACTAGTCAAACTTTTTGTTTTGTAGAAAATGTAGACAAGGGAATAATTTTTTGTAGATAAAATTGAATACCTTTTGTTGTTTTTTTGTCTACATGTCTAGTTTAATTTTTACTTTAAATAAAGGAATAATTATATATTTACTAAAACATGTAAATATTTTTTAATTTAGTTTTGTCTATATTGAAAATTAATAAAATAATAAAAATCTTGTAAAAAACTATTTTTTTAATATTATAAATTTTTAAAATTTAAGCTTTTTATATATTAAAAACTACCACTTCTCCCCTATCCATTTTTCCAAATTTTCTAGAGAATTTAAAGAAAATTTTGTATCAATTTTTTGTCATTTTAAATTTATAAAGATTTGAATTTGTCCACTTGTATGTCCACTTAGAAAAGTCTTTAAATCCAGTAAATCTGCCTTTTTTGCTTTTTGTGGAATTTGTATTATAAATTCTTTTATGTCTAGTTGTCTATTATCTATTATTTTAGAATTTTCAATTTTTTCTTCTAATTTTTTACTAAAATTTTCTTTATAAATTTCACATTTATTTTCTTGAGCTACTTCCCTCTCCTGTAGGGGAGGGACTGAGGGAGGGGTTATTTCATTTAACTTCAAATTCAAAAATCTTTTATTGTTATCAAATAATCATAAATCGAAAGATTGTTGTCTAACTTGAGAAATACTAGCAACTTTTATATCTCTTGCTTGAATTGATTTTCTATTATATTCAAAATTTATAGACAAATTTCAGTTAATAATTATTACTTTATCTATTTCTAAACTATCAACATATTTTTCTATATCTCTTGGAAAAATAACTACCTCAAAATCATAATCAAATCATTCACATTTCAAAAACATCATAGTTTTTCCTGTTTTTGTTATTATTTTTCTAATGTCTTCTATAACTCAAACAGCTGAAATAACTTCTTCTTTTTCCTTTTTCTTAGGCTTTTTTTCTTTTTTTTCTTCTTTTTTGTCTAGTCACATTTTTTCTATTTCTTCTACTTTTTCTTCATATTTTTCAGGATTTTCTTTTTTATCTAATTCTAATAATTCTTCCATTGACATTTTTAATTTTTTTGTGTTGTTTGATCTTCTAGCACAATATTTTCATAATCAATCTAGAGGGTGTCCTGAAATTCTAAAACCAAGCATTTCCTTTTCTCAAGCTAGTTTTTCTTCAAAAGTAAAATCAGAAACTTGCTTTAATTTTAATTTATCATCTTCTATTTCTACTCACATCATTTCAAAAAGTCAAATTTGAGTAGTTTGAGATTCTTTTTCTTGTCTTTTTACAAAATTAATCATATCAGGAATTGAAGCAGAAAGTTGTCCTCTTTCTCAAAGTCAGTCCATTGCTCCTGCTTTTATAAGAGCTTCTAGAGATTTTTTATTAATTACTTCTTTTCATACTCTTTTTATAAAATCTTCTAAATCAATATATTCATTTTTTTCTTTTTTTGTAGCCCCTTTCTCCCTATCAGGGAGAGAGGATTCAGGAGAGAGGGAATTTTTCCTTGCTTCTATAATTTTTTCTATTGGTCAGTCCCCTATTCATTTTATTGCTTTTAATCAAAATCTAATATTTTCATCATTAATATAAGTAAAATGTTTCAAAGATTCATTAATATTTGGAGCTAAAACATTTATTCATTTTTCTTCTGCTTCTGCTACTTCCATAACAATCCTTTCCATATTATCTTCATCAGAAGTCATTACAGCACTTAAAAATTCTGTTACATAATAAGCTTTTAAAAATGCTGTTTGATAGGCAATAAGTGCATAACAAGCTGCATGGGATTTATTGAATGAATAGTTTGCTGCTGGTTGAATCATTTCTTCATAAATATATTTTGTTACTTCTGGTTTATATCATCTATGTTTTTCTCCTTTTTCAATAAATTCTTTTTTCAAAGCTTCAATAACTTCTATTTTTTTCTTTCAAATTCACCTTCTAAGTAAATCAGCTTCTCAAAGAGAAAAACCTGCCATATATTGAACTATAAACATTAATTGTTCTTGATAAACTGCAATTCAATAAGTTACATCTAAAATTTGTTTCAAATCTTTTTCAAGTAAATTTTTTTGCTCTTCTATAACTTTATTATCATATCAAGCTTTATTCATTATTTCTATTAAATCAGAAGTCATATATTGTACTGCTTCCCTACCATATTTTCTATCAATATAAGCTGGAATATAAGCTAAAGGTCCTGGTCTATAAAGAGAAACCATTGCAATTAAATCTTCAAAAGAGTCAGGAGCAAGGTCTATCAGATATTTTCTCATTCATTCAGATTCAAACTGAAAAACTCATGTTGTATCTCAAGCAGCAAAAATTTTGAAAACTTTTTTATCTTCTAAATTTATTTTTAAAATATCTAATTCAATATTTTTTTCTTTTTTAATAATATTTTGTGTTTTTTTGATAATAGTCAGATTTCTAAGTCATAAAAAATCCATTTTTAAAAGCCCTAAATCCTCTAAAGGATAAGCAGAATATTGTGTAATTATAGAAGTATTATCTTTTGGAGGATTTTGCAGAGCTGTAAAATTGGTCATTGGTTCAGGAGCAATTATTACAGCACAAGCATGAACTCAAATTTGTCTAACATTTCCTTCTATTTTTAAGGCTGAATCAATAATTTCTTTATATTTGATAATTTTTCCAGTTTGTTCATCTTTATAAAATCAGCTGTCATAAGCTTCACCAAATTCTACAGAATCTTGTAAAGCTCATTTTAATTTTGTTCAAGGTTTTTCAGGAATTAAAGAAACTAAGCTATTCATTATAGAGAAGGGAACAGCATGTACTCTTCAAACATCTTTAACAGCAGCTCTAGCAGCAAAAGTACCAAAAGTACAAATTTGTGCAACTTTGTCAGCTCAATATTTATTTCTACAATATTCTATAACTCTATCACGAGAATCATCAGCAAAATCAGTATCTATATCAGGCATAGATACTCTGGCAGGATTTAAAAATCTTTCAAAAAGTAATTTGTAGGGAAGTGGGTCTATATCAGTTATACCAGACAAAAAAGCCATTAGGCTTCAAGCAGCAGATCATCTTCAAGGTCAAACTGGAATATCTTGAGTTCTTGCCCAATTTATATAATCTGCAACAATTAAAAAATATGCATTAAATCACATTTCGTGAACAACAACTAATTCATACTCAAGTCTGTCTACTTTGTCTACTATCTCTTTGTCTAGTCAAGACAAGATTTCCTTTTTCTCATCAGAATAATAGGTTATAGACAAATCTTTTAATTCCTCTGGAGAAGTATCTGTTAATTTTTTTTCAAGTCAAGGTTTGTCTAATTTTTCTACTAATTTAAAAATAGTTTTCTTCTCAATTTTATAATCATATCTCCAATTTAATCATTCAAAAGATAAGTATCTCAAATACCATTCATCACTTGATAATTTTTGTATTGTTTTTTTATCTTTTTCCAATTCTTGAGCTTCTTTAAAAATTTTTTCATCTTTTTCTGGTAGTTCAAATGTTGGAATTAAAACTCATCAAGTTTCTATTTTTATATTTATCATATCAGCAATTTTTTTTGTATTTTCAAGTGCTTCTGGAATAAATCAAAATAAAGTTTGCATTTCTTCTTCGGTTAAAAAAGAATAATCTCAGTTAATTAAAGTTGGTCTATCTGGATTTTCTATTTCATGACCTGTTCAAAGAGCTTGAATAACATCTTGTGTTTTTTTATCAGTTTTTTCAACATAAAAACAATTATTTGTTGCAACTACAGTAATATTATTTGCTTTAGAAATTCTAATTAATTCATCTGTTATAAAATTTTGTTTTGGAATATCATTATGATAAAGTAGTTCTAAAAAATAATTTTCTCTACCAAAAATTTCTATATATTCTCCTATTCTGTCTACTATGTCTACATCTGATTTTCCTGATAGAATAAAGAAAGGTATCTCTCAGTCTTTATCTCAACTTAGACATACAATATCTGAGTTTTTGTCTACATTCAATTTTAAAGTTTCAAAAGAAATTTTTGATCATTTTTCACTTTCTAAAGAAGATTTTGTAGTTAAACGAATTATATTCTGATATCATTTTAGAGACTTTGCTAGTAAAACTAATTTGTGAGAAATTTTTGGATCTATAATAGATTCTATAAAAATTTCTGTTCATAAAATAGGAGTGATTCATTCTTCAATACATCATTTATAAAATTCGTGACATCAATGCAGATTTCAAGTATCAGTTATAGCAACAGCACTCATTTTTAGTTCTTTTGCTTTTTTTATATAATCTTTTGGTTTTGCAAGTCATTTTAAAATAGAAAAATGTGTGTGGTTATGTAAATGTATAAACATAAAATAAATTTAAAGAGATAATTTTTTTATATAATAATTATTTTTTTTTAAAATACTAATAAAAATTTAAAAAAAAGAAATGCGAAGATTGTGCGAAGAAATTTGGAAAAACTTTAAAAAATGTTTTATAATATATTTTAAAATGATAATATTTTTTTTTGTCTATATAAAAAAACATTTTAGGCTTTTTTGTATTTTTTATGTATAATTTATTTAAATATATAAACTTTATTGATAAATAAGCTAAAATAGAAATGTGGAGACTTCGTGAAGAAATGTGAAGATTTTGTGAAAAATAGCCCTGTAAGGTTGCAAAAACTATATTTTTAATTAAACTGCTAGGGTTAAATATTTGCTCGTTAACATTATTTGGAAAAATTAATATATAATAATTATATATTAAAGTTAAGGTTTTTAATTTTTTTGTTCTACAAAACAGGGAAGAAGAGGATAATAGAAATATTATTTTTTGCTTCCCTGGGTTGTAAAAAACTTAAGGGTTAAAGCTTTAGCCTTTTGTATACTTTATTCTAATCCAATAAATATGATTCCAACAAATAAAAAAATCTCAATATTACATCCCTTTATAAGGGAAATGTGATGAGCAATAAAGATGATGATATATTTATCAAATTTATTGAAATCTAAAAAAAATAATCTAAACTTTTATTGTTTTTCATATGAAAAACAAGCTTTTGAAGATATTGAAATTAATTTTAAAATTAATTCTTTTTCTTCTTGAAAAATATCTAAAATTATAAGTCTATTTTTAATAGCTTATAAAATAAGAAAAAGTGATTATATAATTGTTTGAAACTCACCTATGCATTTTGCAAGTGTTATTTCTAAAGTTTTATTTTTTTCAAGAGCAAAAATAATTTGGTGGAATCATCATTATCCTTGGTTTTATAATAAAGATACAAAAATTATTAAGTTAAAAAGATTTTTTGAAAAATTGATTTTAAAAAAAATAGATATTATTATTTCTAATAGTAAATATTTAAAAAGTGAATTAGAAAATATTTTTGAATGACAGGTTTTAGTTTTAAATCCTGTTTTAGATAAAGAATTTCTTTTATATAAAGGAAAAAGGGAAGTGGACAAGTTAGACAATATTATATTCTCATATTCTAGATGGGTTAAGTGAAAAAATATTTCACTTATTTTTGAAACTTATGAAAATTTGAAAGATAAGATTAATAATCTTAAATTAATAATTTGATGAAGTGGGGAAGAATTAAAACCTTTTCTAAAAAAATATAAGTCTAATAAAAATATAATTTTTTTAGGAATTATTAATAAAAAACAAATTATTGATAATCTTGAAAAATCAAAAGTATTTTTATTTCCATCAATTATTGATTCTTTTTGAATTGTTATTGTTGAATCTATGTCTATTTGAACTCCAGTTATAAGTTTTTCTGCTCCTTGAGCTAAAGAAATTATTAGTAATAAACAAAATTCTTTTATTACAAATAATAAGAAAGATTTTTTTTCTTATACCTATAATATATTAAAAAGTAATTCTTTAAATGAAAAAATTTCTAATTGTGCTAAAAATATTTCTTTAGAATATAGTATTAAAAATTTTGAAAAAAGTTTAGATAAAATTTTCTTAAAACTTAATAAGTAAAAAATATTAAATATTTTATTAACTTAAAATTAATATTTTTTAGTCTCTTATTTTATTTTCTTACTTAATTAAAAGTATGAATGTATTAAAAAAAGTTGTTGCTACTACAGCATTGGTTGTATTAGCTTCAAGTGTGGTTGTTTCTGGAGCTAATGCTTCAACTCAAGCACAAGTTGCTGCTGCTAATGAATTAGCTGCTGAAAAAATAATTAATGATAACTCAGCTAATCCTGCTGGATATAAATTAGATCAATTTGTATTAAGACAAGAAATAGGTGCTGTTGTTAGAGGTATTGCAAAGATAGATAAAAAAGCTACTTGTGATAACTTATTTTCAGATGTTTCTGCTACAAATCCAAATACTTGGGCTTGTTATACAGTAGAAGCTCTTAGAGATAGTAACATAATTGCTGCTAACCCTATGTTTAGACCAGAAGCAAAAATAACTCAAGCTGAATCTGTTGGTATGGTTGTTAAGGCTGTTTATGGTGATAAATATTCTTATGATGCTGCAAAAGGAACAACTTGGCAAGAACAAGTAGTTGCATTTGCTGTTGAAAAATCTATTGTAAATAGTTTTACTGATTATAATGCTTTAGCTACTAGAGGTTTTGTATTTGAAATTGGTGCTTCTGCATTAAAATGAGGTTCAGTTACTACTGCTCCTGTTAATGATAGTAAAGATGATGATTTTCAAAAATTATTATGTCAATTAGATCCTTCTAGTTGTACTACTGATACTCCTGAAACTCCTGTAGAAACTTCAGAAACTCCTGAAACTTCAGAAACTCCTGAAGCTTCAGAAACTCCAGTTTCTTCTTCAGAAGCTAAAATTGTAGTAAATTCTGAAACTCCAGAAGCTTCAACTATTCCTGGTTGAGTTGATGGTTTACCAGTATTAAAATTTGATATTACTGCTGGAAGTGAAGATTTAACTGTTAAAAGTGTTACTCTTAAAAGAAATGGTATTTCTGATAAAGATACTTTAAGTGGTTTAGCTTTATTTACTGATGAAGGTAGAGTATCTAAATCTAAAAATGATTCTCAAGGGAATGATAATGAAGCTGATGTTACTTTAGATAATGGTGGTACAGTTGTTAAAGCTGGTGAAACTACTACATTTACAGTTGTTGTTGATGTTAATTCTATAGCTTCTTATTCTGATGTTGAAGCTGATGAATTTGCTATTGAAGTAAAAGATATTAATACTTCAGGTGATCTTACAGCTACTAATATTGTAGGTGAAACATTTAGAGTTGGTTCTAGAGATGCTGCTTCAGTAACTATTAGTGCTGATTGAACTGTTTCTAATCCTAAAATTGGTGAAAAAGATGTTGATATTTTCAAATTTAAAGTTGAAGGTGCTGATGATGAAGATGTAGTATTAAAAACTATAACTTTCAAATCTGATTCTTCTGATGCTGAAGATAATTTAGAAAATGTTACATTAAACTTTAATAACAAAGTTGTTTCTAATGGTGTAATTAATGGTAAATATATTACTTTTGATTTATGAGATGGTGTTGTTGTTAAAGAAGGAAATAATGAAAGTTTTGTTGTTTCTGCTGATATTGTTTCTGGTGCTACTGATATTTTAAGATTTTATGTTGATAAAAACTTAGATGTTACTGGTATTGGTCAAAAATATGGTTACGGTTTATCTGTTACTATAACTGCTGCTGATGATGCAGGTGAATTAGGTGCTATTACTATTCAAGCTTGAGAATTATCTCTAGTTTCTACAGATGCTCCTTATGATAAAATTAGATCTGATAAAAATGATGTTGAATTAGGTTCTATTACAGTTTCTAATAAATCAGGAAATGATTTAGAATTACAAAAATTTGCTATTAATATTACTACTACTCAATCAGGTGTTACTGAAGTATTAGAAAATGTTAAAGCTGTTATTGATGGTTCTAGTTATGATTTAGAAACAAATGCTGCTTCTACTGCTATGACTGCAAGTTTTGCAGATGATGATTTAAACATTGCTTTAAATTCAGGAGATGTAGTAATTAAAATAATTGCTGATACTAAAAAGAATTTAACTGCTGGTACAGATGTTACTATCTCTCTAGCAATTAATAATACTACTTTTTATGTTGAAGAAACTGATGATGATAAAGCGGTTAGTGATATAACTCCTTCTTCACTAAGTTTTAAAAAATCAACTGTTATTGCTGCTAGTGCTTCTGTTTCTAGAACTCCACTTGCTAACACTACTGTTGTTAGAGGTGCTCTTGATTTAGAGGCTATGAAATTTGAAGTTACTGCTGATGAAGCTTCTGTTGTAGTTATTGATGAAGTTGTTGCTAGATTAAACACAGTTAATTCTGCTGTTATAACTACAACTCCTGCTATTTCTACTACTTCTACTACTTATACAATAGCTTCTGTAAGTGCAGGTATAGGTGATTTTATTAATGTAAAAAAATGAGCAACTGATTTAGCTGCTTATAATATTACAAATATTACTGATTTAGCTAGTGATGAATTAGCTACAAAAATTACTGGTGCTACAGATGGTGCTGGTGTAGTTACTTTAGTTAGTAATGATGGTGTTATTACTGCTACTATTGCTGATGGTCCAGATACTAATAATAGTCAAGCTATAAATGTTACTTCTACTCCTACTATTACTAACACTTCAACAGCTACTTTAGCTGGAAATGCTGTACCTGGTCTATATTCAATAACTGTTGGTGGTACTTTAAGAAGTTATACTTTTGTTACTAATGATACATTAGAAAACATAGCTACTGGTTTGGTTTCTGCTGAGCCTTTATGTTCTGCTTCAGGAAAAGTAATTACTTGTACTAATACTGGTTTACTTGCTGCTGTAACACTTACACTTCCTGTTGTTCCAGCTTCTACAAATACTGGAGTTGCTACTAATAGTGAAATTTCAAAAATTGCTTTATATCAAGGTACTACTTTATTAGATGAAGTTTCAGGTTCTGATCTTTCTAATGGTACAGTTACATTTAATGATTTTGATGATATTAATATTGCTGCTAATGCTACAGAAGCTTTTAGTATTAAAATAGATGTTGTTGATAGTGTTGATGCTGTTGCTAACTCTCCAATTACTGCTTCTTTAATTAGTATTTCTGCTAAAGATGATGATAATGATGATGTTATTGTTGTTAACGATGATGGAATTAATAATAATGGTAATGATGAATTAGGTTCTACTCCAATTATTGCTCCATTTGTAGTAAATATTTTAACTTCTAATAAAGCTATTGCAGTTACTAATGCTGGTGTATTAGCTGTTATTTATGATACTAATAATGATGATAATGAAGATCCTAAAACAGTTTTAGCTGGTTCTTCTCAAGTTGTTGGTTCAGTTGATGTTCAAGCTACAAATGAAGAAATTGATGTTGAAACTGTTATTTTTACAGTTAATACAGATTTAACTTCTGCTATAACTTCTGCTTCTCTATATTTAGATGATTCATTAGTTGCTACTAACTCTAGCTCAGATATTTCTTCTACTCAAATTAAATTTGATAATTTAACTAACTTAGTAATTCCTGAAGAAACTGCTGAATTAAGATTAGAACTTAATACTGCAAATATAGGTTACCAAGAAGTTGGTAAAACTATTATAAATGCTCAAATTACTAATGTTGCATTATCTGATTTAGATGGTGTACAATCTGGAAAAACTGTTGCTAATGTTAATGCTGGTACATTTACAGGTGAATTCTTTTCTATAGTTCCAGCTACAGTTACTCCTTCTATTGTTTCTACTTTTGGAGGTGAATCTAAAGTTAAAATTACAGTTGATACTGGAACTAATAAACAACAAAATTCTAATAGTACTCCTGTTGCTTCAATTGCTACATTAACATTTTCTGAATTAGGTAATACTCTTGCTGCTGACTATGCTACTGCATATGTTATCTATAAAGATGGTGATTCAGCTAATCAAGGAGCTTGTACTAATGATGGAACTACTGTTGTTTGTACTTTATTAAGTGCTGTTTCTATTAATAATGATGAAACTTTTGTTGTTAAAGCTCAAGGATCTGTAAATATAACTTATGCTCTTAAATTACAAAAAGATGGTGTAAGCTATACTACTTCTAATACAGATGTTAATAATGGTGGTCTTACATTTACTTCTAATATGACTGATGAATTAGACCTTGGTTCTAAAACTTATTAATCATATTTTAGTAAATTAATAATCATTAATTTATTATTGAATTTAAAAAAGACTTATCCTTTTGGATAGGTCTTTTTTTTTGTGTTTTGTTTTTTTCTGTATTTTTTTAATTCTCTCTCCCTTTTATCACCCTCTCACCTGAATCCTCTCTCCCCGATGGGGAGAAAGGGGCTGCATTGTAATAAGTTTTGCTTTTTAGTGGAAAACTATTATTATTGTTGTTGTAATTAACTATGAGCCTCTTTCTCTTTCCCCTCTCACCTGAATCCTCTCTCCCCGTTGGGGAGAAAGGGGAACAGTAATTAATTTTACTTTTTAATGGAAAACTATTATTGTTGTAATTAATTTTGCAGCCTCTTTCTCCCTGCAAGGGAGAGAGAATTCAAGAGAGAGGGAAAACTTAGGGAAGAAAAAAACATTCAAATGAGAGGGAAAAAATAGGGAAAAAAAAGTATAAATTTAATTTTATTAAATTTATACTTTTTTTAATTAAATCTTCCAAAGATTTTTATATCTATATTAGAAGTTTTAAAATTTTTTGGTAAATTTTTTATTTCAATATTTTCTTCTAAATCAAAAATTTTTCAAGTTTTTTCATCTATTAAATGAATATGATTTCAGTTATTTTTTTCAAAATATGCTTTTTTTCATATTCAAATAACTTTTTTTAAATCTCAGTTTTTAGCTAACTCTTCAACATTTCTATAAATAGAACTTTTTCCTGCTTCAGGGAATTTTTTAGAAATTTGTTCAAAAATTTGTTCTACAGTAAGATGTTTCATATCACAAATATTTATAATATCTTCTGTATAATAATGTCTTTTCATAAATAAAAATTAATTTTAATATAAAATATATTAACTAAAAAAATAAAAAATGCAAATCTTTTTGAGAACTATTCTCATTTTAAATTTGACTTAAATATGTTTTTGAATAATATAGTCTTATGAGAATAATTCTCATTACTTAATTTTTAATAAAAAATATTATGAAAAATTTATATAAAAAAGCATTGGAAGCACATAATGCTATGTTAGAATTACATATTGATACTAAAACTACAGATGCATTATTTCATAAATCAAGTGAATCATTTTATGAAACTTTGTTTGAAGTAGCTCATAGGTTATGAGAAAAAAATGTTGATTTAGGGTGAAATTTAACTGAATTATCTTTACAAGAAAAGAAAAATAAAGCTAATAAAATAATAAAAGATTTTAGAAAGGAATTAGAAAATTATAAAGAAAATAATGAAATTTCTTTATGAACAGAAGATTTACTTGGAAGTTTAGCAAATGATTTAGAAAATATAGAATGAGATTCTAAAGGATTTGTAAAATAAAGAAGTACCCAAAAATAAAAAAAAGACTTATTTCTCTAAGGATAAGTTTTTTTTTAATAAAATTATTTTAATTCAAATTTTCATCACATAGTTTTTTTGATAATTCAGTTTATTTCCATCATAGATAGTCTAAAACTTAAGGCACTTATGTCAATATTTAATTTTTCTATTAACTCATCACTATTAAGTCATTCAAGTAATAATAAGTTATAGATTTTTTTATCAACTTCATTATCAAAACTAATTTCTTTTTTTTCTTCTAGATTTTTATTTTTTGTAGAAATATTATATTCTTCCAAAATATCTATAGAATTTGTAACCATTTTTGCCATTCAGTTTTTTACCAAATTATTACATCAAATACTATTTGTTTTGAAAACATCTCAAACAATTGCAAATAAATCTTTTCATAAATCAAGAGCTAAATTGGCTGTAATTAAACTTCCAGATTTTTTCTGAGCTTCAATAACCAAAGTTCAAACAGAAATTCAAGCAACTATTTCATTTCTTATTGGAAAATTATAAGGATTTCAAACTTCTCAAACTGGAAAAATAGAAATTACTGCTCAGTCAAATTTTACTATTTCATCATAAAGTTTTTTGTTTTCTATAGGATAATCAAAATCTATTCAAGTTCAAATAATAGAAATAGTTTTTTTATTATTTTTCAAACTTATTTTATGAGCAAAACTATCAGTTCAAGCAGCTCATCAACTTACAATTGTAAAATAGGAGCTTATTTCAGGTACTATTTTTTCCATTACTTTGATTCCATAGCTAGAAATTTTTCTAGCTCATACAATGGAAAATTTTGGAGAATTGTCTATTTTTCATCTTAAATAGAATAAAAATGGGGGATTAGGGATATTTTTTAAAGCTTCAGGATAAGATTTATTAAAAAATGTAATAATTTTTACATTTCTATTTTTTAATTTTTTTTCTATATTTTCTAAAATTACTTTTTGTTTTCTTTCTAAAATATTTTGTATTAAATCCTGTCTAATTCAAAATTGTCTTAAATTATTAAAATTTAAATTTTCAAAAAATTCTTTATAATTTTGTTTTGCTTCAAATATTAAATGTAATTTTTTTTGACTAATTCAAGACTGGTGAAGTCAAGCTAAATATAAAAGATTATTCATAAATTTTTTTTAGTAAAATATTTCTTTTATAATACTTATTTTTTAGTAAATTCAAAAAAACTTTTGACTTTTTATGTATTTTTGTATATAATCTTTGTAACTTTCATATAAATGAAGTTATAAAATAAAGTATATTATAAAAAGAGAGGTTATGACCCTCTCTTTTTATGTTGTCTTTTTCTTTTTATAGAAGTTTTTTTTCTAATTGAAAAAGATACAACATAACCTTTCCATATAGGAAAAGTTATATATACTCTCATAAAATATATTGTTATAAAAATAAAGTATATTACTTTATAAAAAATTATAAAGCTACTAAAATATAATATTAAAAATTATATTTGCAAATATTTATTATTGATATATTATATAACAAGTAATAATTAATATTTAAAAAAATATATGCAGGAATTTAAAAACTTTTATTTTGAAAATTATGAATTTGACTTAAAAACTTTTGTAGCAAAATTTTATTATAGTTTTGATAAAAAAGAAATTTTTGTTGAAGAAATAAATTTTGAATGCGAAGATTTTGCGAAGAGAAAAAATTTGAATTTTAAAATAATAGAAAATTTATTATTTCATCTTTTTATTTCTCTTTGAATAAGTTACTATAAATTATTTCCTAAAAGTAAAATAATTTTAGAAAAATGAAATTTTGATGAAGAGCAAATAAAATTTTGGAAAAAATTTTATCTTAATTGACTTTGAGAATTTTTATATGTAAATAAATTGGAACCGAAAATAATTTTTACCCTCTCTCCTGCACTTAACAGTATGACCCATAAAGGGCTGAAATCCTTTTTATCTATTAATGAGAAAGGGGCTATAAAAAAAGAAAAAAATCAAGTAGACAATGTAGACAAAATAAAAAAATGAGTTGTCTACTGAAATATCTGAGAAAAATTTTTAGTTCCTATTTGATGAGGAAAAGACTCTATTGTGTCTATAGAATTATTAAGACAAGCTTGAAAAAATTTTGATACTTTTGTGTTTTGAAAAATGGATAAAATAAAAAGGAATTGTATAAAAATTTCAGGAAAAAAAAATTTGTTTGTGTCTAGAAAATTGTCCAAAAATTTATTTGAATTAAATAAAAAAGGATATTATAATTGACATGTTCCAATAACTGGAATTATAACTTTTGTTTTAGAAGTTGTTGCATATTTATATGATTATAAATATTTAGTTTTATCTAATGAAAAATCTGCAAATTTTTGAAATACTGTTTACAGATGAATAAAAATAAATCATCAATATTCAAAAAGTTTGGAATTTGAAAAAGATTTAAAAGATTATGTATGAAAATATATGAATCCTGAAGTTAAATATTTTTCACTTTTAAGATGAATGTATGAATATAAAATTGCAGAATTATTTGCAAAATTATGAAAAAAATATTTTAAAGTTTTTTCTAGTTGTAATGGTAATTTTAAGATTTTAAATCCCCCTATCCCTAACCCTTTCCCCCCAAGGGAGAAAGGGGATAATAAATATGAAATAATAAAAAAAGAAAATAAAATTTGGTGTAATGATTGTTCAAAATGTGCTTTTGTTTATTCTATTTTGTCTAGTTTTTTGTCTAGACAAGAGTTGTCTACTATCTTTGGGGAAGACCTATATAATAAGAAAAGCTTAGTAGACATTTTTGAAGAACTTGCTGGAATTTCTTGACATAAACCACTTGAATGTGTTGGAGAATCAAGTGAAATAATTGTTTCAAATTATAAATATTTAAAAAATTTGAAATCTGAAAATTTGAAAATTCCAGAATATTTAAAAATTTTTGAAGAAAAAGTTATTTGAAAAATTTATAAGCAAATGCGAAGGAAGTGCGAAGAAAAAAAAATAGAAGGAAATTTAGAAAAATATTTTGAAAATTTGGAAAAAGAGTTATTAAAAGTTTCTGATAATGATTTGATACCAGAAGAAGTAAAAAGGGAAGTTTTGGGGAATATTTAGAAAATACAGAAGATTTAAACTCTCTGTTGACAAAAAAATAAAAAAATTTTAATTTTTAAAAAAAATATTATGAATACATTTATAGAAGAGTTAAAGAAATTTTCTAAGGAAAACTGGTGGATTTATTTACTGTTTATTTTTGCTTTAGTTTTTGTTATTTATAGCTGAAAATGAAATATTTTAGAAATAATTCTTTTGTTTTTTGCTAATTTTGTTGCAAATATTGCAATAATGGCTATGCAATCTAATTATACAGAAAAAAAGAATAAAATTTGAGCAATTTTTCAAGTTTCAGCAACTTTGATTTTTATTGTTTTATGAGTTTATTGAATGATTTATTTAGATAGATTTCAATATATTATTTGGCAAGTTGCTTATACTATCTCAGCAATAAAAGCATTTTCTTATTATAATTTTTGAAAAGATTTAAAGTTTTTTAATTCATATTTTTTAATTTTTATAAATATAGTTTTTTTGATTATTTTTTATAAATACTTTTTTTCTTGAAATTTGGTTTGAATTATTTCTTGAACAGATTTAACAGCTAAGAATTTTTCTAGTTTATCAGATTTATTACTTTGAATTTGATTTAGTTTTTCTTCAACTTGATTTGTAATGTTAAATGACAGAAAAAGATATTTTACAATATTATCTTGAACTTGGTTAATAGTTATTTGAGCTTTAGTTTGAGTAGTTTCTAGTTACTTTTTATGAGCAATTGATGGAATTGCTTTATGATATTTTATTTTAACTTCAACTGTATGAATATTTTATTTAAAATTACTTAAAAAATATTTTGGATAAAGTTTCCAAAATTTGGAATAAAAATAGAAAAAGTTTCCAAAATTTGGAATAAAAATAGAAAAAGTTTTGAAAATTTATAAAAAATTGTTATAATATATATTATATATTTTTTTATAAAAAAATTATGTTAGAGAATATTTTAAATTATTCAGAGAACTTATTAAAATCAGTTAATTTTTCTTTTAAAAGAAAATATTATAAAAAAATTAAAAATCTTTTAAATAATGATGAAAAAATTATTTGAATTTTTTGAAAAAGATGAGTTTGAAAAACTTATTTAAGTTTGCAATTATTAAAAGAAAAAGGTGGAGTTTATCTACTTGCTCATTCAAATGAAGTAATAAAAAATTCTATTTTTAATATTGTTAAATCTTTAAAAGATAATTTTTGATATAATTTTTTTGTTATAGATGAAATTCATAAATATCCAAATTGGCAACTTGAACTGAAAAATATTTATGATTTAATACCAGATATTAATTTAATTATCTCAGGAAGTTCAAAAGTAAGTATTGAAAAATCTAAAGTGGATTTATCTAGAAGAATTTATTTTGAATATTTTGATGTTTTAGATTTTGCAGAATTTTTAGAATTTAATTCTTTAAAATCAAAAAGAATTGAAATTGAAAAAGTTTTTGATCCAGTTTATGTAAATAATTTAATTAAATCTTTTGATTTTGATATTTTAAAATATTGGGATATTTATAAAAATTATGGAGCTTATCCTTTTTGAAAAAAGCTATCTAATAAAGTTATTTTTCAAAAAATTCAATCAATCATAGATATTTCTATTTATGAAGATTTACCTGTTGTTTTAGATATTGATAATGAATTATTAAAAAAATTAAAAAAATTTTTGATAATTATTTCAGATTCTCCTGTTTTTGAACTGAATGCAAAAAATATTATAGAAGAATTAGCTATTGATAAAAATGATTATTATGCTATTTTAGAAGCTTTAGAAAGAATTTGATTAATAAATATTATTAAAAATTTTTCAAGTAAATCTTTTAATCATAATAGAGTTTTTAAAAAAATTTTATTTTCAGATTGAAACCTAAGAGCAAGTTTTTCTTCTTTATTTGAAGAAAGAATTGTTTGATGAATTAGAGAAGATTTTTTTGTAAATTTTATCATAAATAATTATTTAGAACTTTTTTGGTCACCAAATTCTGATTTTAAAGTAAAAATAAATAATATATTTTATACTTTTGAAATTTGAGGAAAAAATAAAAAAATAAAAACTAAATATTTAGAAGAAAATAATTTATATTTGGTTTTAGATAATATAAAATTTATGGAAAATAAAAAAATTCCTTTATTTATTTTTTGAATGCTAAAAAATTCTTAACAAAAAAAATATGTCTATAGTAGAAGAATTAGAAGCAAATATTGATATTGTAGAACTGGTTTCTAGATATACAAGTTTAAAAAAAGCTGGAGTTAATCATAAAGCACTTTGTCCTTTTTCTGGGCATAATGAAAAAACTCCTAGTTTTATGGTGTCTCCAACAAAACAACTTGCATATTGTTTCTGATGTCATAGAGGTTGAGGGCCTGTAAAATTTGTTATGGATATTGAAAATTGTGAATTTAGAGAAGCAATTGAAATATTGTCAAATATTACTTGAGTGAAATTAAAATGATATGATATTAAGGCTGAAACTTTCAAAAAAAATCTTTATTCTCTTTATAAAGATGCAACAAAATATTATAGTGAAAGTTTGAAAAAATACCCAAAAATAATGGAATATCTTACAAATAGAGCTATAACTGAACAATCAATAAAAGATTTTTCTATTTGATTTTCTGATTCAGGATTAGAACTTTATAATTATTTGAAATGAAAATGATATACAGATGAACAAATGGAAGAATCAACAATTTTTTTGAATGTTAAGCAGAGAAAAGATAAATTTTTAAATAGAGTAATTTTTCCAATTAAAAATAATAGATGAGATATTATTGCTTTTACTGGGAGAATTGTTGGAGCTTGAGAACCAAAATATTTGAATTCTCCAGCTTCTAAAATTTATGATAAATCTACAATTTTATATTGACTTTTTGAAGCAAAAAGATCTATTGCAAAGCAAGATTTTATTATAGTTTGTGAAGGTCAAGTTGATGTAATTTCTCTTCATAGAGCAGGTTTTAATAATTCTGTAGCCATTTCAGGAACAGCTTTAACAGAAAAACATATAAGATTTATAAAAAGATTAACTCATAAAATTTATCTTTGTTTTGATAATGATGGGGCTTGAGAAAAAGCTACAAAATTAAGTCTTGATTTACTTAAAAATTCTTGATTTGAAATAAAAATAATTGATTTATGAAAATATGATGATCCTGATGATTTTATTATTTCTAAATCTGATTTTAATGAAAATATAAAAAATGCTTTAACACCGATTTGATATTACATAAAAAAATCAAAATTTGACTTGAATTCTATAGATGAAAAGAAAAAATTATTAGAAATTTTACTTCAAATTTTGAAAAATTATTCTGATAAAATAGTTGTTGATTTTTATTTAAAAGAAATTTCTAAAAAACTTGATATTAGTTTAGATTTGGTTTATTTGGAATATAATAAGACAAAAATAAAAAGATGATTAGAAGAAAGAAATTCTATAAAAAAATCAAAATATGAAGCAGAAGATTTTTTAATTGCCTATATTTTGAATGATTTTAAATTTTTAAATTATTTAGGAGAAAAATTAATTTTAAAAGAAAAAATTTGAATTAATTTAGGAAAGTTATTTGAATTTAAGGAAATTTTTTTAGAAAAAATTGATTTGGAAAATAAAGAAAAATATAGAGCTTTAGCTTTTAAAATTTGAGAAGAACAAGAACATGAAACAGAAGAAAAAATAAAAATTAATTTTGAAAAATTAACTGAAAAATATAATAAAAATTTAGTAAAAGTAGAAGAAAAAATATTGAAAAATAAAATAAAATTATGAGATAATGAGGCTTTTTTAGAATATAATGAGTTGCAAAAGAAGTTGAAAAGTATGTAAATTTACAAGGAAATATACAAGGGGCTAAAGCCCCTTGTTGATGAACTAATTTTATGAAAATAATAATATAAAAATGAATATTATAAACAAAGGTTTTATATTTCTTTGTTTTTTATTTTTTTATAAAATTTTCACATCTAAAAATATAGGCTCTAGGAAAATTTAAAAAGCAAGATTTTATTATTATTTTTGAGAAATTATCTAAAAGCATTTTTTCAAAATTTTTAAAATATGAAAACTGGATAAATAGGGAATCTTTGTGAAAAAAATCAGGTAAAAATTCTTTTGTTACATAATAAAAAATATCTAGTGGAAGGGATTTGAAAGGTAAACCAGAAATAATTAAATCTACTTTTTTT
>Ga0256834_1000344_pt1 | contig 34178 bp, 34 predicted proteins | sample 4281140metaG_FD_190536 | JGI IMG/M metagenome (GOLD analysis project Ga0256834, IMG submission 190536) | Hydrothermal vent microbial communities from East Pacific Rise, Pacific Ocean - 4281-140 | ecosystem: Environmental > Aquatic > Marine > Hydrothermal vents | place: Pacific Ocean: East...
GAGGCTAAGTCGGGAGGTATCGCGTCAAATATAGGCGTTCACTTTTATGATATGTTGACTTGGATATTTGGAGAAGTAGAAGAAAGTGTTGTACATGTAAAAACGCCTGATTGTAATGCAGGTTCATTTAAACTTAAAAATGCCAATGTAAAGTGGTTTCTTTCTGTCAATCAAGACTATCTTCCGCAAGAAGTAAGAGAAGTAGGACAAACAACGTATAGAAGTATCACGGTAGATGGAGAAGAGATAGAGTTTTCTGGAGGCTTTACAGACCTGCATACTAGGAGTTATGAAGAGATCTTAAAAGGAAATGGATTTGGATTAGATGAAGCGTATGCCTCTATCTCTATGGTGTCAACTATTAGAAACCTTGATGCTATTGGATTGGAAGGGGATTATCATTCATTTTGTAAAAAGGTTATAGTGTGATATGTGACTACTTCGCACATGAAACGGCGATTATTGATGCAGGAACAAGTATTGGAGAAAAGACAAAGGTTTGGCACTTTTGCCATATTCTGCCAGATACTAATATCGGATATAACTGTTCTTTTGGACAAAACTGTGTGGTAGGTCCCAAAGTGACTATAGGCGATGGGGTTAAAGTGCAAAATAATGTTTCTATTTATGAGGGGGTTGAGGTAGAAGATGATGTTTTCTTAGGTCCATCTATGGTGTTTACTAATGTCATTAATCCTCGTGCATTTATACAAAGAAAAGATAAGTTTAAGAAGACACTCCTTAAGAAAGGCTGTTCAGTTGGTGCTAATGCTACTGTAGTCTGTGGCGTAACCATAGGTGAATATGCACTCATAGGCTCAGGGGCTGTTATCAATAAAGATGTAAAACCGTATGCGTTGATGGTAGGTGTTCCTGCCAAGCAAATAGGGTGGGTAGGCATTTCTGGAGATACTTTGGAGTTTAGAGATAATAAGGCAGAAGATATGTTTGCCATATATGAATTAGTAGAAAAAAACTTGAAAGTGTTAAAGAAATAATGCAAATAGATTTCGCAAAATTACCGTATCAATATCAACGCTATAAAATAGAAATAGATGAAGCCATTCATGCTGTTTTAGATAAATCAAATTATATTATGGGTGAAGAAGTGGCTCATTTTGAAAAAAATTTAGAAACTTTTACAGGTGCTAAACATGCGATTAGTTGTAGTTCTGGGACAGATGCTCTATTGTTAGCTATGATGGCATTAGATATTAAGCCTGGAGACGAGATTATTACTACGCCATTTACTTTTATTGCTACTGCTGAGACTATTGCTTTTTTAGGCGCTGTACCTGTGTTTGTAGATATAGATAAAAAAACATATAACATTGACTCCTCTAAAATAGAAGAAAAAATCACCTCAAAAACAAAAGCCATTATGCCAGTGAGTCTTTATGGACAACCTGCGGATATGAATGCAATTCAAGTTATTGCAAATAAGCATAATCTAAAAGTTATTGTCGATGGAGCACAGAGTTTTGGTAGTACTTTTAATGGTAAAACAGACTCAAATTTAGGGGATATTTCAACTACTAGCTTTTTCCCGGCTAAGCCTTTAGGGTGTTTTGGTGATGGTGGAGCAGTATTTACAAATAATGATGCACTAGCAGAAAAGATGAAGTCGCTACGTGTACATGGACAGTCCAAACGCTATCATCATCAGTATATTGGTATGGGTGGTCGTATGGATACCATTCAGTGTGCTATTGTAGATGTAAAGTTAAAGCACTATACTAAAGATTTGGACTTGCGTCAAGAAGTGGCAAGTAAATATACAAAAACTTTAGAAAGTAAAGATTTAGTTTTACCTTTTGTTGATGAGAGGGCTACTTCTGCTTTTGCTCAATATAGCATAAGAGTTCAAAATAGAGATGATGTGCAGGCTAGGCTAAAAGAGCAGGGTATCCCTACAGCTGTGCATTACCCTGTACCATTACATCTTCAAGAGTGTTTTTCTTATCTTGGGTATGGAAAAGGTGATTTCCCTATATCTGAAATAGTTTCTATGGAGATTATGTCTTTACCTATGAACCCGTATTTGAGTGATGATGAGATTGCGTATGTTGGAGAAAACATATAGATGAACCAATCACTTTTAGCATATATAAAAGAAGGAGAAAGCCAAACTATAGAGTTTAAAACTTCGTTTCAAAAAGAGGTGATAGAATCTGTGGTTGCTTTTGCCAATGCTAAGGGGGGTAAGATCTTTATTGGGGTTAAAGACAGTGGTGCACTTATTGGTGTAAAAGTAGAACAAGAGAGTGTACAAAATTGGATTAACCAAATTAAACTTAGTACGGTTCCTTCTGTTATGCCTGATATAACGGTAGAAGTTTTAGATGGAAAGAGTATAGTCATTATAGAGGTTAAAGAGTATCCTATTAAACCCATAAGCTATAAAAATAGATACTTCTTAAGAAGAGCTAATGCTAATCATTTGATGAGTATGGAAGAGATAGCAAATGAGTATTTAAAGACTACAAATAGTTCTTGGGATTACTATGTGGACGAGACTCAAACCTTTAGTAATTTAAGTTTGGATAAGGTGAATAGGTTCATTGAACGCATCGAGAAGAGAAGCGAAAAAAAGTTTGAGGATAATCCCACCCAAGTACTACAAAAGTATGGTTTACTAAGAGATAACAAAATTACATTTGGAGCATACTTACTGTTTGTAAAAGACTTTTGTCTTATCTCTGGGATTCAAGCTGGGCGGTTTAAAACACCTACTGATATTATTGATAGTATCTCTCTTAACACAGATATTTTTACAGAGATAGATGAACTTATTATTTTTCTTAGAAAACATCTTATGGTTGAATATGTCATTACAGGAGAGCCTGAAAGAGAAGAGAGGTATGACTATCCTCTCGAGGCTATTCGTGAGATTGTGTTAAATATGATTGTCCACAGAGATTACCGAGATAGTAGTGATAGCAGTATCAAAATATTTGATGATCGTATAGAGTTTTTTAACCCTGGTGACCTTTATGATGGACTTACTGTAGAGCAGCTAGTCTCAAACAATTACAAGTCAAAAACAAGAAACAAACTTATGGCACTTATGTTTAAAGAGTGTGGACTTATAGAGAAGTATGGTTCAGGCATTGGACGAATTAAAAAACTTTGTCAAGAGCATGGTATTATAGAACCAAAATTTGAAGAGCTTGTACATGGGTTCAAAGTCACTCTTTTTAAAGAAAAATTGGATGTCGGAGTAAATGTCGGAGTAAATGTCGGAGTAAATGTCGGAGTAAATAGTGTATATGAATTTATTCAAAAGCATCAGCCTGTAAGAAGTAATGTTATAGCACAAAACTTTGATAATGTAACTCAGAGGACCATAGAAAGATGGATTAAACAATTAAAAAATGAAGAGAAGATAGAGTTTAAAGGTTCTCCCAAAATAGGTGGCTACTGTGTTAAATAAACTCAAACCAAAATCAGAATTTTCCCGTAATGTATTGACTCTTATGACAGGTACTAGTATAGCTCAGGCTATACCTATAGCGATTAGTCCTATATTGACTAGGATTTATACACCTGAAGATTTTGGGGTATTTGCTTTGTATATGAGTGTGGCTTCTATATTGTCGGTGGTGGCGACTGGGCGTTATGAGTTGGCGATAATGCTTCCTAAAAAAGATGAAGATGCTATTAATATTGTGGCTCTATCTATTATGATATCTTTTTTTGTAAGTTTTATAACGCTTTTAATTGTCTTTTTCTTTAATGCTTCTCTTACCTCTCTTTTGGGAAATCCTGAAATCTCTGCTTGGCTCTATTTTGTCCCCTTAACAGTACTTTTGACAGGAATCTATCAGAGTTTTAACTACTGGAGTAATCGTAAAAAAGAGTATAAAAGATTGGCTACAAGTAGGGTTGTACAAAGTGGAGTTACTGCCACAACAAATCTAGGTATGGGTTTTAATGGTTTTGGCGCGAGTGGGTTGATAGTAGGTGGTGTGTTGGGACAAGGTGTCGCTACTGCTGTTTTGGGTAGGCTTGTTTTTGGGGAGGATAAAGAGAGATTAAAAAGTGTTAGAAAATTAAAGGTTTTTGCTTTGGCTAAAAGGTATGTAAAGTTTCCAATATTTAATTTACCTAATGCAATAATTGATGGATTAAGGGTATCAGGGATAAATATTTTGATAGCTAAATATTTTGTAATTGCGACACTAGGGCAGTTCTCTTTGGCATGGAAGATGGTGCAGGTGCCATTATCATTAATAGGGGGCTCTTTGTCACAAGTCTTTTTTCAGCAAATAGCACAAGCAGATAAAGTTGAGTTACATAGTATTGTTTGGAATTTTTTGAAAAAGTTATTTGTAATTTCTTTTCCCATTTTTATTTTTATCTATTTGTTCTCAGGAGAGTTATTTACCTTTATTTTTGGAGAAGAGTGGAAACTAGCTGGAGAGGCTGCATCTATCATGGCTCCATGGTTTTTATTAAATTTTTTAAGTATGCCAATGGCACATGTATTTATTGTGATGAATAAACAAGAAGTTGTTTTAATAGTATCTATAGTTTATATGATATTACCTATAGGAATCTTGCTGATATTTAATGAATATGGTTTCTTAAATGTTCTAAGAGGAATTACATCCTCTATGAGTTTGGTATTAGTCATATATATATGGTTGATTTTATTTTATACAAAAAAAGGAAATAAATGCTTTATGATGAAACAGTAAATACTTATTTACGGGGAGAAAAATTTGATAATGGGGCTAAAATAGATTTAGATGTAGAGAAATCTAATATTTTGTATAGAGATGAGTATTTATTACAGGTTTCTAAAAATAAAAATATATTACACCTTGGTTTTGTAGATCATTTACCATTGCTTGATGAAAAAATAAAAAAAGGTAATTGGCTGCACAATAAGCTTACAGACATCAGTAATAAGTGTTATGGTATAGATATAAATCAAGAGGGTATTGAGTATATTCAAGATACATACAAATATGATAATCTGTATGCTCTTGATGTTATTTCTGATATTATACCTAAAGATATTTTAGATATTAAATTTGATTATTTATTAATTCCTGATGTTATTGAACATATTGGAAACCCTGTAGAATTTTTAATTGCAATTAGAGATAGATTTCAAAACAATGTAAAAAAAATCATATTAACAACACCAAATGGATTTCGATGGGATAACTTTATAAATACTTTTAAAAAACAAGAAGTAATTAATACTGACCATAGATTTTGGTTTACACCTTTTACACTTTCAAAAATTGTATCAGATGCAGGGTATCAGATAGATTATTTAGACTATTTTGAACATGGTACACTATCTAGAAGACAAATGATTAAAAAAACTATTTTGAACAGGTACCCTACTTTTCGAGATACCTTAATTATTGAAATCAGGCTTTAATCAATGAAAGAAGTAATATTAATTACATCTTCCTTTCCCTATAGTGGAGGAGAACAGTTCCTAGAAACAGAGATAAAGTATTATGAGAATATTTCATTAATAATAATGCCAAAAACGAGAACTAATATAATTAGGGATATTTCTAAAAACATAAGGATTGATAACTTTTTAATAGAACAAAGTTTTAGTAAGCATAAAATTATATATTTAATTAAAGCATTATCATCAAACGTATTGTACAAAGAGTTAGCTACAGAGGTTTTTTTTAATTTTAAAAAGTTAAAATTATTTTTTCGGTCACTTTATTTGTACCAAATGTATTATGAACTTTTTGATGACTATTTCTTAAAATATAAAAATATAAACAACCTTATTGTATACACATATTGGAATGATGAGACAACTTATGCCCTGCAAAGTTTAAAAACTAAATATCATTTTAAGCTTATTAGTAGAGTGCATGGAGGAGACTTGTATAAAGAGAGAAGAACTTTTAACTATATGCCCTTAAAAAAATATTTCACTGAAAATATAGACATAGTCTATACTATTACTGGAAGTGCTAATGAATATTTAGAAAATACCTATGGTTTTGATCAAAAAATACTAAAGTTATCAAGATTGGGGGTTGATAATAGATATATAATTACAAATAGAAGTGCAGAAAATAGTTTGAATATTGTTTCATGCTCTTTTATGACTGAAGTTAAGCAGATTGATAAAATCATTAAAAGTTTAAAGATTATTGCTATGGATATGAAGAATATTGCTTTTAGTTGGATTCATATTGGAGGTGGTGTTTTATATGATAAATTGGTTGAGTATGCAGAAAATGAGTTAAATGCTATAACTAATGTAAAATATAATTTTGTAGGAAACTATAATAATAAGAAAGTGTATGAGTTTTATAAAGAGAATGAAGTAGATGTCTTTATTAATGTCAGTGAATCAGAGGGAGTACCTGTGTCGATAATGGAGGCAATGAGTTGTAATATTCCTATAATAGCTCCTGATATAGGAGGGATAAAAGACATGGTTGTGAATAAATATAATGGGATTTTGTTAAATAAAAAGTGTTTAATTGGTGAAATTGTTTCTTCTTTGAAAGAAATTGAATTCTTTAAAGATAAGACTATACGAGAAAATTCATATAAGATATTTTTAGAAAAGTATAATGCGGAAGTAAACTATACAAAGTTTATGAAAAGTTTATGAAAATAGCTTACCTCATAGATTATGACCTCAATAGTAATAGTGGTGTCATACAAAAAATAAAACAGAATGCATTACAGTGGATAGAAAAAGGGCATGAAGTTTATTTTGTATCAAGTATGATTGTCTATGACGCAGAGCAAGATATGATTTTTCAAGCAAAGCCTATTACTTTTAAGTTTGGAAGAATACGTACAGCCATTGGTCTTTTATATAATTCGTACTTTATTCATAAGTTATTAGAAAAGATTGAATATGATATTGTTTATATGAAATATAGGCTTTATGGTATATGTACAATAATAATTATGAGCAAAGTTATATTTAGGGAATATGTTGTAGAAAACTTTTCAAAGGATAGTGTGAGTAAAAAATTAATAAATATTTATAAAAATGAAATTAAGAGAAAGTAAATAATGGTAACAGTATTATCAATTGTTTTAAATAGCTTTAAAAATGATAGCCGAGTTCTAAAAGAAGCTATTTCAGGCTTTATCCTTGATTATATTTTTAGCCAAAAAGAGTTTTAGTAAGCTTGCTACAATTCTAGATACATCGAAGAGTAAAAATGAAAATTTTAATAAAATTATAAAAATATATAATTGGGAAGAACAAGAGAATATTTTGTTGTCAATATATTAAAAAATGGGAGAAGATAAATGTTAAGTAAATTTTAAAATGTATATGTATTGGCACCATACATAGATGATGGTGAATTAGGGGCAGGGGGGGGGAACAATGGAAACATTAATTGAAAATGGAGCTTAATGTATACTATTTTGCCTTTTCCACAGCAGAACAGTCAGTTCCTGATGGTTATGCTACTGATATTTTAAAAAGAGATAGTAAAGGAAATTAAAATGAATATCTTACACCTAACACATACTGATATAAACTCAGATTCAAGAATTTTGAAAGAGATGCATACTATTGCAAAACAGTATAAAATATATAATGTACAAGGCATTGGTGTCTCCTCGCATGAGAATGCAAGTGCTACAAATAATATGGGGGATTTAGAAATATATTCAATTGAGTTAAAGTCAAGAAAGTATACTTTTTTGCCTAGGGTCATAAGGCACATGCTGTCATTGGTGGAGTTAACTACAAAAATGGTGTTTAAAGCAATAAAAATTAAACCCCATATTGTTCATTGTCATGATACTTTAGTTCTTCCTCTTGGGGCTATAGTGAAGCTCTTTACAGGAGCAAAGTTAATTTATGATGCCCATGAATTGGAGTCGGAGAGAAATGGCTTGACTAAAACTTTGAGTAAGTTAACCCTCTTTGTTGAAAAAATATTATGGAGATATATTAATGCTTTGATTGTGGTGAGCCCCTCAATAGATAATTGGTATAAACACAATATAGGAAAAAAATATTCTGAAATCATTTTAAACTCCCCTGTTATTGAAAAGAATGATATTACTATAGATAAATCATACTTTAGGAATAAATTTTCAATACCTACTGAGTCTAAAATATTTTTATATATAGGTATACTGGGAAGAGGCAGAGGGTTAGATTTGATTACAGATGCTTTTAACAAAGAGGGATTAACGTCTCATGTTGTTTTTTTAGGCTATGGAGAGTTAACTGAAAAACTAAAATCATTGGCTAAAAACAAGCATAATATACATGTACATGAAGCAGTAGCACATGAACAAGTGGTTACTATTGCAAAAAGTGCAGATGTTGGTTTGTGTTTAATTCAAAATGTATCTTTAAGTGATTATTATTGTTTACCAAATAAATTATTTGAGTATTGTTTTGCCGAAATCCCTGTATTAGCATCAAATTTTCCAGACATACGTTACGTTGTTGAAAAATATAATCTTGGAAAGTGTACAGAGCTAGATACCCAAGATATTTATAAAGCGATACAAGTATTTGAAGAGAGTGAAGCACTTCCTCAAATTAATGTAAGTGATTTATTTGAACTTACTTGGGAAGCACAAGAAGAAAAATTAATTAAACTATATGATAGATTTATAGATAATGGAAAGGGTAGTTAAATGTGTGGTATTTTTGGACAAGTTTCTTCAACAAGAGTCAATAAAGATAAACTTGAGACCTTAGTGAAACATTCAGAACAAAGAGGCATGGACTCGAGTGGTTTAATATATGATGAAGACAATGTGTATAAAGTGCAACGTGCAGATTATAAAATAGAGAAGTTATTAAAAAAGGTTAAACCTTTTGAATCTAAAATTGTGTTAGGACATAGTCGTCTTATTACAAATGGGCTTTCTGATAATCAACCTGTAGTCTGTGCCAATATTGCTGTGATACATAATGGTATTATAGTCAATGAAGAGGAAGTTTGGGGTAAGATAAAAAGCAAAAGAGAATTAAAAATAGATTCGGAACTTATTGTCGCAATTACAGAAGAACACTTGAAAGAAGGTGAACTCTCTACGTTACCACAAAAAATATTTTCACTGTGTAGGGGAGTGATTGCATGTGCCTTGTTTATCCCTAATATGAAAAAAATAGTTTTATTTTCTAATAATGGTAGTTTATATGTTGGAGAGAATGATGATTCATTATTTTTTGCATCTGAAAAATATCCTTTAACACAAATTGGGTGTGCAGGAATAAAGCAAATTAGAGAAGAAGCTTTCTTAATAGATATTCCACTTTATGAACAAGACTTAATGGTTTATGATGATATGTCTCGTGATGAAAACCTAATACCGGAATTTCAATTTAATCAAAATGAAGAAGTACTTTTAGAATATAATGAAAATCTTTCTATTCGACGGTGTACAAAATGTGTATTACCTGAGACCATGCCTTATATAAAGTTTGACACTGGGGGTGTCTGTAATTATTGTCATCATTATAAACTTCGTAATAAACCAAAACCTAAAGAAGAGTTGTTTAAATTAGTTGAATCATATAGACGTGAGCATGGGGAAGATTGTATTGTTCCTTTTTCAGGTGGTCGTGATAGTTGCTATGGTTTGCATCTAATCATGAAAGAACTTGAAATGAAACCCGTAACATATACCTATGATTGGGGGATGGTTACAGATTTGGGACGAAGGAATATTTCTCAGATGTGTGGTGATTTGGGGGTTGAGAACATTATTGTTGCAGCAGATATTTCCCAAAAAAGAAAAAATATAAAGATGAATCTTGAAGCATGGTTAAAGTCTCCACATTTAGGGATGATGGCGATGCTTACAGCAGGAGACAAACACTTTTTTAGACATGTTGAGACGATTAAGAAGCAGACAGGAATAAATTTAAACCTCTGGGGTGTAAACCCACTAGAAGTTACGCATTTTAAAACAGGTTTTTTAGGAATTCCTCCAGATTTTGAAGAAAAAAGAGTGTATTCTCATGGTGTAGCAAAACAGTTAAGATACCATACTAAAAGATTTAAAGCTATGATAGAAAGTCCAAGGTATTTTAATAGTTCTTTGTGGGATACCCTTTCAGGAGAGTACTATAGAAGTTTTACTGAGAAAGAAGATTATTATCATATCTTTGACTATTGGCGATGGGATGAAGATGAAGTAAATAATACTTTAATTAATGGCTATGGTTGGGAAACAGCAATAGATACAAGTACAACATGGCGTATCGGAGATGGTACAGCAGGTTTTTACAACTATGTCTACTATACTGTAGCGGGTTTTACCGAACATGATACTTTTAGAAGTAACCAGATACGTGAAGGCCAATTAACACGAGAGAGAGCCTTGGAATTAATTGCGGATGAAAATAGACCAAGATATCAAAATATTCGTTGGTATCTAGATACTTTGGAAATGGACTTTAAAGAGGTGGTTACTATTGTAAATAATATACCGAAATTATATGAAACTAAAGATAAATAAGATTAGGAAAGACCATGTATCTCATTGAACAATTTTATAGTAAAGTTTTGAAAAAAGACCCACCGTATTATGCAAAATACTCCTTTATAACAATGCTTTGGAAGCCTATACGAAAATATCTTAATGTCGTTATAATCCCTAATATACCTTTTACAAACCTACGTGTAGGAATGTATCGTATCCTAGGGTTTAAAATAGGTAAAAATGTTTTTATAGGTATGAAATGCTATATGGATGATATGGATCCCTCTAAAACGGTTATTAAAGATAATGTGACTATCTCTTATGGGACATATTTTGCTTGTCATGGTAAAAATCAAGGACATACTACGATACATATAAAAAAAGGTGCATATATAGGTATGCGATGCAATATACTTTCTGGGAAAGAGGGTATAGTTATTGGAGAAGGAAGCATTGTAGGAGCAGGAAGTTTAGTCAATAGTAGCATCCCCGATCATGCAAAAGTGGTGGGTGTTCCTATTAGGGTATTGGATGGGGTAGATGCTTAATATCCCTAAAATATCTGTCATCATTCCTACATTTAATGAGGAAAAATATATTGCAGTATGTCTTGACTCGATACTAGCATCAGACTATATACATGAGAAGATGGAAATTTTTATTGTGGATGGAATGAGTAAAGACGGTACTAGAAAAATAGTACAAGATTATCAGCATCAATATTCTTTTATCAAGCTCCTCGAAAATGAACAAAGACATACACCGGTAGGGATGAATCTTGGTATAGAAGCAAGTAGGGGAGAGTTTGTATTTATTCTCTCTGCACATGCATCGTACGGGGTAAACTATTTTACAAAACTAGTAGAGAACATAAAAAGTTTAGATGGCGATTGTGTTGGGGGTGTACTTCTCACAGATGTTAAAAATACCAATAGTAAATCATCTTCTATAAAAGAAGTATTAATGCATAAATTTGGTGTAGGCAATGCCCTTTTTAGAACAGGCTGTGATGAGGTAACAGAAGTAGACACTGTAGCATTTGGGTGTTATAGGAAAAGTGCTTTTGATAAGTATGGGCTATTTGATGCGAAGCTGATACGTAATCAAGATATAGAACTGAATAAACGTATAGTAAATGGGGGAGGTAAAATATACCTTATCCCTGAAGTTCATTGCACCTATTTTGCAAGAGAAAACTTGATGGATTTAGCTAAAAACCAGTATCAAAATGGCTTTTGGAATATATTAACAGCATACTACACAAAAATACTTAGTTCTTTGAGTCTAAGACATTTTATACCTTTGATATTTGTATTGTCATTATTGTTACCTTTGTTACTCTCTTTGGTTTTTCCAAAAATTCTATGGGTAGCTTTTATCTCATTAGTAAGTTACCTCTCTTTGGTTATAATTATAAGCTTTAGATTGAAAAACAGTTCAAATAGTATTATGTATCTCATATTAAGTTTCTTAACCCTGCACTTTTCGTATGGATTGGGTTCGTTTATGGGTATTTTTTCTGTGTTTAAAAAAATGATAAAAGGTGAAAAGTGAATCAAAATAAATTATCTCTCAATCAAGTAACAAGAGGACAAATGTTAGGACTTATGCTTTTGGCATATATCTTCTCTTTTGCTATTCGTATGATTTGGGTCTATCAGTTCCAAGACAACCCCAATTTTCTGTGGAATGGTGAGTTAATGATAAATACCAATGATGGGTACTTTTTCGCTTCAGGTGCACAGAAAGAACTCTTGGGGCTACATACAGATAACCCTCGTGTATTTGGTATGTGGGACTATGGAGTTATCTTTTTTACGACACTCTTTACAAAGATAACACCATTTTCATTAGAAACAGTGACTCTTTATATGCCAGCCGTTATTTCTTCATTGGTGGTGATACCTATAATATTAATTTCAAGACTCTATGGTCAGACATTATGGGGTTTCTTTGCTGCGTTACTCGGGAGCATCGCATGGAGCTATTATAATCGTACGATGATAGGCTATTATGATAGTGATATGTTCTCTGCTATGGCACCTATGTTTATTTTATTTTTTTTAATGAAAAGTACAATAGATATTAATTTGAGATCAGCACTCTACGCAGCACTTTTCATAGCGATATATCCTTTTTTATATGATGCGGGGCTCTCTTTAGTCTATGCCATGGGTATTATATATGCACTCTATATGATGTTTTATCATCGAAATGAAGATACAACATATCTTTCATTGATTCTTATCTTTGTCTCTCTTGTGCCTTTTCCTTTACTTTCCCCATTTGGGTATGTATTAAAAATAGCTGTGTTAATAGCACTATATTTGATACTTCTCAGAGTCTCGCTAGAACGAAAAAAGCTTATGATTATTACAGCTATTCTTTTTGGTTTATTTTTATTTTTTGGAAATGTTTTAGGATTAATTTTAGGAAAGATTGTCAATTATATATCTACAGGGACACAAGTAGAAGGACTTAAATTTTATTCTGTTGTGCAAACTGTACGTGAAGCAGGGCAAATACCTTTTTCTATGTTTGCAAACCGTATCTCTGGTTCAACAGTAGGCGTGATTATCTCATTGATAGGATACATTGTACTTGTAATGCGACATAGAGCATTTATTTTAGCCTTACCACTTATAGGCATAGGTATGTTTGCTCTCTTTGGTGGTCTTAGGTTTACAGTGTATGCAGTGCCTATTGCAGCAATGTCTGCAATTTATCTCTTTTTTGTTATAGGAGAGTATTTTAATACTACACGTTTAAAATACATGTTTGTGACGTTTGCGACACTTGCCATGCTTTACCCAAATATCACACATATTATAGAGTACAAGGTTCCTACAGTACTTAACAAGGCAGAGGTAGAGGATTTATCTAAGCTTAATGAAATTGCAGATGTCAAAGACTATACTTTGACGTGGTGGGATTATGGATATCCTATTTGGTATTATTCTGATACAAATACGTTGATAGATGGAGGAAAGCATAATAATGATAATTTTATTATTTCTAAAATTATGCAAACCACTTCCTCTGATTTTGCTGTAAATTTAAGTAGATTAGCTGTAGAGACTTATGTGGACTCTAACTATTCTGTAGTAGCAGATACACTCTTTAAAAATGGAAAAAAAGATCAAGTTGATCCAAATATACTTTTAACAGAACTAGAAGACAGTAGTTTTAAGCTTCCTGAAAAAACCAGAGATATTTATTTGTATTTACCTTATCGGATGATGCGTATCTTCCCAACAGTGGCTATTTTTGGTAATTTGGATTTAACAACGGGAAAAGAAGAGAGAAAAATATCTTTTTTCCCTACACATGCTGTAGGAAATCAAGATGGTATTATAACTCTGGCGAATGGGGTAGTATTTGATGCAAAAAATGGGGTTATTACTTTAGGACAACAGAAGAAAAAGGTTAAGAATTTTTTAGTAACGCAAACAACAAGAGAGGGAAAACTAAGTATCCAACCACAGTTGTATCATATAGATGGTGAGTATATAGTTGTATTTATGAAAAGTTATGGTCAGTTTTTAGTGATGGATGAAGAGACATTTAAGTCCATGTATGTGCAAATGTTTGTTTTAGAAAAATATGATCATAATTTATTTGAGTTGGTGGTTTCTTCTCCTTATAGCAAAATATATAAATTAAAAAAATAGATGTTAACAATTATAGAGAAAGTACAAAAAAGAATTTTTGATATTATTTTGTCTATAGTAGGTATACTCTTGACATGGTGGGTTATATTACTTGCCTGGTTTGTTGCTTCAATAGAAACAAAAAGTAATGGAATTTTTAGACAAAAACGTATAGGAAAAGATGCTAAACCTTTTTATATTTATAAAATTAAAACGATGAGAAAAATTGAAGGTATAGAGACAACAGTAACGACAAAAGATGATAGTAGAATTACGATGAGTGGTGAATTTTTTAGAAAAATAAAAATAGACGAATTACCTCAGTTAGCTAATGTTCTTTTGGGATCAATGAGTTTTGTTGGTCCTCGTCCAGATGTAGCAGGGTTTGCAGATAAACTTGAGGGAGAAGATAGGATTATACTTTCTATGAGACCAGGTATTACAGGCCCAGCATCTTTAGCGTATAAAGATGAAGAAGAGATCTTGGCTAAACAGAAAGACCCAGAACATTATAATAGAGAAGTTATTTGGCCAGATAAAATACAAATCAATAAAATATATATCAAAGAATGGTCACTAAAAAAAGATATACTATATATTATAAAAACAATCACAGGATAAAAAATGGATAGGATTTTTCTTTCTCCTCCACATATGAGTGGCAAAGAGCAAATATATATAGCCGAAGTGTTTGAGAGTAACTATATTGCTCCCCTTGGGACCTTTGTAAATCGTTTTGAAGAAAGTATTAAAGAATATACAGGTGCCCACTATGCCCTTGCACTTTCCACTGCCACAGCAGGGTTACATTTGGCATTGAGGGTACTGGGTATTGGGAAAGATGATTATGTATTGTCTTCTACCTTTACCTTTGTTGGGTCAGTTAATGCCATACTGTATCAAAATGCAAAGCCTATCTTTATAGATTGTGATGAGAGTTGGAATATCTCACCAAGATTACTTAGAAAAGCTATAAAGGAAGCACCTAAAAAACCTAAAGCATTGATTATAACACATCTATATGGACAAGTTTGTAAACTTGATGAAATTATCGCTATCTGTAAAGAAGAAAATATTTACCTTATAGAAGATGCCGCTGAGTCACTAGGTGCAAGTTATAAGGGGAAGCAAAGTGGTACTTTTGGAGATATGGCAGTATTTTCTTTTAATGGCAATAAAATACTCACAACTTCAGGTGGTGGTATGCTGGTTAGTAACAATGAAGCATGGATAGAGAAAGCTAAATTTCTTTCTACTCAGGCAAAAGAAGATTTTTTATATTATGAGCATAAGGAAGTGGGATATAACTATCGTATGTCTAATGTACTTGCAGCTATAGGAGTGGCACAAATGGAGGTCCTTCATAATAGAGTTGAAAGGAAACGAGAGATATTTGAACAATATCAAACAAGTCTTTCAGAAGTAGAGGGGATTATATTTATGCCTGAAATAGAAAATAGTAGAGGAAATCGTTGGCTTACAACACTAATATTAGAGAAAGTAGACCCCTTGAAGTTAATACAAGTTTTGGAGAAAAACAATATAGAGAGTAGACCATTGTGGAAACCGATGCATTTACAACCGCTTTTTAAAGATGCGATGTCAATAGTAGATGGCACAAGTCAAGGACTTTATGAAAGAGGTATATGTTTGCCAAGTGGTACCTATATGAGTGATGAAGATATAGAACGTGTAAGCGATATTGTAAAAGGTGTAGTGTAGATGAAATCACTTTTTAGACCTACTTCCTCCAAGCGTAAAGCTTTTTTTATTATTTCAGACTTTATTCTCTCGTTAGCAACACTCTTTTTAGCCTATAATTTACGTTTTAACTTTTATATTCCTGAAGAATTTTGGCACTCTTTTTGGCCTGCTTTTGGTATTTTAGTGAGTTTGAAAATTCTATTTTTTCTAATGCTAAAAAATTATCAGATAGTTTGGCGATTCTTTGGTTTCTTTGATGTGAAAAACTTATTAAAAGCACATATTTTTTCTTATTTTTTCTTTACCGTGATACTACTTATATTTAGAGAAGAATTTAATCCTTTTCCTCGTTCTGTAATTATGATTGATTTCTTTTTATCGTTGATTTTTTTAGGGGGTTTGCGTATAAGTAAGCGTTTCTTAAATGAAAAAAACATGCAAGAAGATGTAAAACCTACACTTATTATAGGGGTAAATTCTAAAACAGATACGATTATACATAGTGCCCTAAAGGGTGAAGTAGATTACTACCCTGTAGCTATACTTTCATTGAAAGAAGATGAGAGTACCACCAATGCGTATATTAATAATGTACGTATTTATGATATAGAAAAACTTGAAACATTAGTTGTGGAGCATGGGATTGTATCAGCGATTATCACAGAAAGTATGGGTACGAATGCTTTAAAAGGGTTGGTTGATAAATTAAATAAAGTTGGCTTAACGGAGATAAAGCAGGTTAAACTTCTAGGCGATAAACATGAAAAGTTAGAGGATCTTTCTATTGAAGATTTATTGGCACGGCATCCTAAGGATTTAGATAAACAAAAAATAGAACATTTTGTTGCAGGTAAAAAAATACTCATTACGGGAGCAGGAGGAAGTATTGGGTCAGAAATATCTTTACAATGTAATTTATTTGGTGCAGCCTCTTTAACGTTAATAGACCATAGTGAATTCAATTTATATCAAATAGGAGAAAAGCTTCCTCAAGCAAATTTGAAACTTTTAAACATTACGAATAGACTACTATTGGAAGAGATATTTGAGCAAATAAAACCAGATATCGTTATACATGCAGCAGCATATAAACATGTGCCAATGTGTGAAAATAACCAAGAAACAGCAGTCTACAACAATGTATTAGGCTCAAAAGTTGTGATGGATATGAGTATTCAGTATGGCGTAAAGAAAGTGGTCATTATATCAACTGACAAAGCAGTACGTCCAACAAATGTGATGGGTGCAACGAAGCGAGTCACAGAACTTTATGCACAAAATGTAGTTTCTTCTGAAAATACGGAAATTGTGGCGGTGCGTTTTGGAAATGTATTAGGCTCTAGTGGCTCAGTAATTCCTAAATTTAAACAACAAATAGAAGAAGGTGGTCCAGTTACGGTTACGCATCCAGAGATAACGCGTTATTTTATGCTTATACCTGAAGCCTGTCAGCTTGTACTTCAAACAGCAGCTATTGCTAAAGGAGGAGAACTTTTTATTCTTGATATGGGTGAGCCTATTAAAATAGTAGATTTGGCACAGCAGATGATACGTCTGTATGGGAAAGAAGATGAAATTAATATTGAATTTACGGGATTACGTCTAGGAGAGAAACTCTATGAAGAGTTACTTTTAGACCAGAGTGAGCAAAAAACGAAATATCGGTCTATTTTTATTGCACAAGCAACACCATATAAAATTACACAATTAAACCACGATATAGATGTACTCTTAGAGGTTAAAGATAAGGTAAGGGCACTACAAAAAATAGTGCCAGAGTTTACAAGAGAAGATTTGTTATAATATTCGCAATGGATTTTAATCCAAAACAATTTAAAGGAAAAAGAATGTTTAAAAAAGTAATCGCAGGATTTTTGGTATTTGCAACATCGAGTGTATTTGCTATGAGTTTATCTGCACTAAACAGTGCTTCAAAAGCAGAGTTAATGGAGATAAATGGTATTGGTGAAGCTAAAGCAGCCGCTATTATGAAAGAAAGACGTAAAGGAAAGTTTAAGTCTTTTGAAGACTTTCAGAGAGTTGAAGGTATAGGTGAACAAACAGCTGCCAATGTGAAGAATGGGGTGAAGTCTAGTGCTGATGTTAAAAAAGTAACTAAAAAAACTAAGAGAAAAACCAGTAAAAAGAAAACAAAGTCTACTAAAAAAGATACAAAAGAAAAAGCGACAAAGAAGATAAAAAAAACAAAGACAAAAGCTAAAAAAGAAAAAACAACTAAAAAACGTAAAATAAAATCTATGGATGATAAGAAAAAAGAGTTAAAAAAGAAAGCTAGAAAAACAAAAACGAAAAAAACCAAAGCTAAGAAAACAAAAAAGACAAAGTCTAAAAAGAAGAACTAGTCATTCGGGGTGTTAAAAAATGGCACTCCTGCACATCGCAAACGCAAGCGTCCTCTTTGAGGATGGAGTGTGATGTTTGTCTCACTATATTTTAACACATTTCTTTCCCAAAAAGTATTAACCACAATTTAGCTACAATCACGTAATTTATTACAAGGTATACTTACTATGTCTACAGTTACACGTTTCGCACCCTCTCCTACAGGGTATTTACACATTGGAGGGCTTAGAACAGCTCTTTTTTCTTGGCTTGCTGCACAGCACAACAAAGGTACATTTTTACTTCGTATAGAAGACACAGACATGGCTCGTAACTCTGAAGAGGCAAAAGATGCCATACTCAAAGCATTTGATTGGGTAGGTATGGGGTGTGATGGTGAAGTAGTTTATCAGTCTAAACGTTTTGATTTGTATGCTAAGTACATAGAACAGCTTTTAGAAGAAGGTAAGGCATATAAGTGTTATATGTCTAAAGATGGGTTAGCAGCTTTGCGTGAAGAACAGATGGCAAAAAAAGAGCGTACACGTTATGATGGGCGTTACCGTGATTTTACAGGTATACCACCTGAAGGTGTAGAGCCTGTCATACGTATAAAAGCACCACAAGAGGGAACCATAAGTTTTAACGATGGTGTAAAAGGCGAGATAAACATCACAGCCACTGAAGTAGACGACTTTGTCATAGCACGTGCAGATGGAGCTCCGACATACAACTTCGTGGTAGCCATAGACGATGCACTTATGGGATGTACAGAAATCATACGCGGAGACGACCACCTCTACAACACCCCTAAGCAGATAGTAGTTTACAATGCTTTAGGACTCAAACTACCAAACTTCTACCATGTAGCGATGATAAACAACGAGCAAGGTAAAAAACTCTCCAAGCGTGATGGTGCAACCGATGTGATGGACTATAAGACTATGGGTTACTTACCCGAAGCACTGCTTAATTTTCTTGTACGTCTTGGTTGGAGTCATGGTGACCAAGAGATATTTAGCCTCGAAGAAATGATAGCCCTTTTTGACCCAAATGACATTAACAAAAGTTCATCGAACTACAACCTAGACAAACTCCTTTGGCTTAATGCTCACTACATTAAAAACAAACCCGACAGTGAGCTTGTCGAACTGCTCAAAGATTTTGATGTAGACTTAGAAGGGAACGAAAAAGCTTCTATGATTTTGAATGCGACTAAAGAGAGAGGAAAAACCCTCGTAGAGTTAGCAGAGCAGATTAGACTTATCACTACAGCACCTACTGAGTATGATGAAAAGTCAGCGAAAAAAGCATTTAAAGGTGAAGCTAAAGAGGTACTTTCTACTTTTGCAGACATGCTAGCCTTGGCTCAACCTACTAGCAAAGAAGCTTTCCACTCAGTAATGGAAAAGATAGTAGAAGAAAAAGAGATAGGCTTCGGGAAGATAGGTATGCCCCTACGTGTCAGCCTCATGGGTTCCATGACAGGCTCAGGGCTTGATGAGATTATGGCTATCTTGGGGGTTAGTGAGACGATTAAGAGGATTGAAAAGGCTATTGCTAGTATTGAGTAGAAGGGTTATATAACACTCCCGTCTCTTATGCTTGTAGCTCTTCTTTTCTTACAAAGAAAAGTCCTGCAAACAGTGACATAAACAACATTCCTAACATTCCAAATAGACTTAGTGTATCTCCGCTATCACCTTTTATATCTGAACATCCACAGTTTATTCCGGCATCCAAGGTAAGTATCCTCTCTCCTGCCTGTGGTGTTACAGAGACAGTAAACCCTTCTTCATTGGCATTATTTTTATCATCTCCACCTACTGTAGGGCTATATATATACCCTTTAAGATCAGCAACATTGGAATAATCAAAATGTACTTGATAAATTTCCCCCGGTATCAAATTATCAAAGAGGTAATAGCCAGGTTTTCTATCTGATCCATTACGTGTTGTTTGGGTTGCAATCACAGTACCATTTTCATCCATCAATGTTACTTTTACACCATTGTATCCTCTCTCTGTATTATCTACAACACCATTACCATTCTCGTCTATCCAAAATAGATTTCCTATGGCTGCATTTGTTGGTTCATCTGCCTCTTCCGTAAACCCAAAATCAAAAGAGTGGTTATTGGTTCCTATGTTTGATATATCCATGGTTCTTACTAATATATTGCTATGTACTCCATTAGATACTCCATCATTGTCAATGAGATTATTCTCTCCAACATTTGAAGGTGATAATGTATATCCTTCCAAAGCTGTTTGTTGATCTTTACCTTGCGTATGCTCTATTCTTATTAGATAACTATTCCCTTCATGAAGATCTTTAACTCCATACTTATGAGATGGTGTAGAAATAGTTGAATCACTATTTGAAAAAATATAATATCCATCTATATCAGTTTTAGCAGAAGCAAGTTCTACTCCTAAATTATCTAACAGCTTAATAATAACATTAGACAAACCTGGTTCATTGAAATCCTGTATACCATTTGCATTTTTATCTATCCATACCCTGTTACCCAATTCTACAGGAGCAGAAGCTTGTAAAAATTCTATATCTCCCATCCCTGCAGATTTTCCTGTATACTCTCTACCCAATGAATATAAGTGAGCATACCAACTCTTAATTGAACCATCTTCTAAACTATGTATCTGAGTACCATTTGTTACCCAATATTTTTCTCCTGTTATTCCATTGGGATGAGGATCATTAACTACTCTAAGTATTTCTCTATTCCCCTTAACCAATGCTAATGCACCTCCATCCACATTATTTGTATTGTCCCCTCCATAATCATTAAAAAAATCATCAGTTGAAATTGTTCCATTTGATTTTACAATATGTGTTTGATGAGGACATGCTTCATTTGTACCTTCTACTTTATATATACCATCGATTAAGCATACTTTTCGTATTCTTCCTAGACCTTTAGAACTTTCTGTGATAGCACTATTATTATAATCTTTATTTTGTTCTCCAATTTGAAACCCGTATCTATCAAAAAAAGCAAGATACATATTACCATCTGCATCAAACTCAATACCTGAGAGAATCAATTGACTATAATAATCCCATGTTGTATCAACAGTATTTTGATATTGGTCGGTCCATGCATGTATATTATACTTTTCAAAATTTGAAGTAGGATTCATATTATATTTAACTTCTACTTCAATCTCTTCTAAAGGATTATTAATATCAAATGATAGTACATATGCTACAATATCATCTCTATTTTGAGAAAATAATGCATCACAAATAGCACCAATATAACCATGTCCATTATTAATAGAAAATCCCCAAGGACGTAATATACCACCTGTACAAGTAGGGGCATTTAAAGTATCTAATGGATATTGCTTAACTGATGATGAGGCAATACTATTTGTAATAGGATCTATCCCTAATGTATCTATAGAAATAATTGCCCTTTGATAAAGGTTAACTGTCCAAACAGTATGTGTTTTACTGTCAAATTCAAGATCTCCATAAGCCACTTTACCAACTTTTGCATAAGCATCATTGTCTTTACTAGGTGCTAGAGGTCCTTTTAAGTCATCCGGTACTCTTACTATACTACCTAAATCAATAGCATCTCCTCCATTTGCAGGAATAACACCTTGAAGATCAAAATAATTAACTTTGTGTGTAGTGATATCTGCGTAATAAATTCGACTTAAGTTACCATAAGCAAATCCGAAATGTCGTTTCAATACGGTAGATATATAGACCCTATTTATTGATGGCTGGTAGCCAATACCCCAAACCGTACCAATATCTTTTTGCTTTAAAATTGTAGTCGGTATTGGTCCTTTACCTTGTTCCTTTGTATGATGTGTATAATTTTTATTTAATTCAGAATCTTCATATTTATTACTGGTTAATGCAAAAAAATCATTTTTACCATCACCATTTATAAAAATATTAGTTATATAATCTGGTTTCACTGTATTATGATATTCATTTATATCATATAAACCAAAATTTACTATTTCATTATTCTCAACAAATCGTACAGAAGCATTCTTTCTGCCCGCATCCATACTCTCCTGTAAATAAGAGGGCCAATTACTAAATTCTACTCTTACTTTTCCTTCACTTTCTAAATGCCATGTTCCATCTGTTGCTGTAGTAGTTGTTAATCCTTTAGGATATACAGTAACTGTAACTCCAGATATACCTTTTTCATTTACATCTTTTACACCATAAGGATTAAGTTCAGAACCATTTACTGGTAAATCTTTAAAAACAGTACCACTTATATTAGCATTTAAATTTGTAAGCATACCTCCTATACATAGTATTCTTATATATTTAATTATAGTATTCATTTTTATTCCTTTGTCTGAGATTCTTCAATAGTATAACATTATATTAAACCTTTTTACTCTCTTTCAAAAACAACCTTAAAGACCTCTTCGCTTTCCAATCCATCTCATAATAAATATGCTCTAAATACCAAGTAAGTTGTTTAGGGGTGATATCCCTTTTTTTTGCTTCACGTCTTAAAATGTATTGGGGTATTTTTACTTTAGTCATGGCAAAATGTTTAGCGATTTTTTCGATGTGTTTTCCGTGTTTGTTGTAGCAAAGTCTGGCAAAAACAAAGGGTAAGTTTGTTTTGTCATGCCATGCTTCTGCTAAGTCTAATCCTTCGCCTCCATATAGGTAGTGTTTGAGGGCTGCGTCTCCTATGAGGACTTGTCCTTGTAGGTCAAGTACCTTGGCTAGTTGGTTAGAGGTAGCAGAGGCTGGATCTGTTTGGTTTTTGCCTTTAAGCAGTAGAACAGAGTAGACTTTTTTATGGGCGATGATGCCTAGGTCTGTACACTTACACTTGCGTGATTCAACTGAAGAGATGAAAGCCGCGTTTATTTCTCTTCTTTTGAGGGCTTTGTTTATGGTGGAGGGGACAGCTCTTTTGTAGTGCAGGAACATCTTAGAGGCATTGTTTGAGATGTGACGTTTTAGAAAGACTTGAAAAGGTAAGAGGTTAAGGTATGAGATAGAACCAAATAACACAGTAGTAACCCCTTTTTAATTAAGCATAATTATACCAAACAAGAATTATAATCGCGTAAAGGATTACTCCATGGTAAAAGTAGAATTTTTAGGTCCCATCGGTAAAGCACCTGTAGAAATGGAAGCAAGTACTTTAGCTGATGTCTCTGCAAAGTTAAAAGAAGACAGTACTTTAACGCAGTGGTTAGACAAGTGTGCTGTAGCACTGAACGACACTATGGTAAATGACCTAAGTACAGCCCTTAAAGATGGAGATAGAATCTCCATACTTCCTCCTGTTTGTGGTGGCTAGGTAGTGGAACTTTATAATGGCCCACTAGACACCAAAGAGATATTTGGTCGCTGGTTAGACGAGCAAAGCGAATCAAACTACGGAGCGTACATCCCTTTTGTGGGGACTATACGGGCTGAAGATGGCATAGAAGCATTGAGCTTTGACATCTACGAGCCTGTACTTAGGAAGTGGTTTGATGAGTGGCAAGAGAAGGCAAAAGCTTTGGGAGCAGTAGTAAAAATGGCTCATGCGTTAGGCGATGTACCTGTACATACTTCTTCGTATGTCTCAGCTGTCTTCTCTCCTAAGCGTCGTGTGGCGTTAGAACTTATAGATGCATTTGTAGAAGATTTTAAAGCCAATGCCCCCATATGGAAATATGATGTGAAAAATGGTGAGCGTATTTACGCAGCAGATAGAAGTATAGCAATGAATGGAGCAGGATTACTAGCATGATGCATTTTGATGAATCTATTGAGATAATTAATAACCTTGATATAAACAGTTATAAAACAAAAGAACTTTACTTAGTCGATGCTTTGGGGTATGTGTTGGCAGAAGATGTGGTTGCAGACCATAACTCTCCTGAGTTTCCCACTTCTGCGATGGATGGGTATGCCATCATACATGAAGATATGACTTTGGGTACGTTAAAGATAGGTGGCATAAACCCTGCGGGTTCTGCTTTGTCTGCTGAAGTACTTGGAGGAATGTGTATTAAAACCTTTACTGGTTCGCTCATGCCACATGGGGCAGATACACTCATACCTATAGAAAATGTGATAGTAGAGGGTGATGAGATAGTCATAAAAGAGGAAGTACCTCAAGGATTTTCTGTACGTGAGGTAGGAGAGAACTATGCAAAGGGTCAGTTACTCATCCCTAAGGGCACAAAGATAGATTTTCCTCAAGTAGGAGTGATGGCTTCTTTAAACATAGCCAACGTGCTTGTGTATGAAAAGCCAACAGTGGCCATACTCTCTACTGGATCTGAACTCTTAGAGTTAGGACAAGAGCAAACCAATGAAGCACAGATACGTTCGTCAAATAACTATATTTTAGAAGCTATAGTGAACAAATATGATGGCATACCGTTACAGTTAGGGTGTATTAAAGATGATAAAGCAACGATTACCAAAGAAATTTCTAAAGCGTTAGAAATTTCTGACATTGTAGTGACTACGGGTGGGGTGAGCGTTGGTGACTTTGACTTCGTGAAAGATGTCATCTATGAGCTTGGTTGTGATGTAGTCTTTAAGGGTGTGCGTGTGAAACCTGGTCAGCACATCATGGTAGCACGTAAAGATGACAAGTTCATTATAGGTTTGCCTGGGTTTGCTTACTCATCTACAGTCACGGCATTGCTTTACCTAGTCCCTCTCATAGAAAAACTACAGCAAGGTACATGTTCTTTACATCAAGTAAAAGCAAAACTTTCGGAACCTTTTATTAAACGAGCAAAAAAAGCAGAGTTTACTGCTTGTAATGTTTCACTTGTGCAAGGTGAGTACTATGTTGACTTTAAAGGTAAAAAAGTTGGTTCATCTGCCATACTTACTAACATGCTTGGTGATATAGCACTGCTAGTGACCTCAGAAGATGATACTTCTAAAGAGATTGGTGATGAAGTAAGTATTTTACTTTTTTAGTGAATGTCTATTAAAGAGAAAGTATAGAGTCTCTTGCTTTTAAAAACATTGCAAAATCTGCGGCTGTTTTACATCCCATTTTCACTGCATAACTTAATAATTCTTTATTTCCTGAGTATACCATTTGATATCCTTTATATATATCTTTTTTAAATAAGCAACGCTTACTATATGTTTTACTAAAGTCAATTTGAAACTTCAGAACCTAAATATGTCAAATTGTATATAAAAATTTAAAAATAGTTTAAAAATATGTCATATTGTCATTCTTTTTAAGAAGAATATAGTATGATTACCTATTATATATGACAAAAGGAGTCAAAATGTTGATATTAAATGAAGTAATAGATAAGTTAAAAGATGTGATTTCTGAAACTAGAATAGGTAAAAAAGTATTTGATAAAGATGTAGCAGATGCTTTAAATATACCTCAGGCTACATTTGCCACAATGAAAAAAAGAAACTCTATACCTTATGAAGAGATATTGGAATTTTGTGCATTGAAGAAAATATCGGTTAATTGGCTCTTTTTTGACCAAGCAGTTGATATGCTTAAAGAAGAAACGGAGAAGTTTTTTCAAGTACGCTATTTCTCCGAGCTTCGTGCAAGTGCTGGAGGTGGGGCAGAAGTGTTTGATGAAAACTTTGAGACTATAAGTATAGATGAAAAAATTATGCACAATATGGTGGGTATGGGAAACACAGAACTTGAAGCTATCCATGTAGATGGTGAGTCAATGGAACCAACATTACAAGATGGAAGCATTGTATTTCTCGATAGAACCCAAACTGATATTAGTAAAAATGGTATATTTATAGCCTCTACAACAGGAGGGCTTTTCATTAAACGTATACAACAACGAGCAGATGGGATGATAGAACTCATATCAGATAACAGTATGTACCCGCCACAGGCAGTTAGTCCTGATGAAGTGACTATTGTAGGGAAAGTTGTTGGGAATATAGAGTCTCTCTAATTCGCATACTTTACACTCAATGTAAATACCAAACATTGGTTTATCTATACGTTGTAATGCGTTTCCCAAGTGATGAGTATCTTGCTTGTAAAATGACGATGTGTTTTGATCATGATAAAAATATCACAAAACTCATAGAGAAAATACAAAAGGCAGTCAAGTAATGTTAACGATGAATGAAGACTTAGAAGGTGCATTGAAAGAGTACTTAAAATGCTTAGACGTTGAAGAGTATTTTGAAGCACATGAAGTACTTGAAGAAGCATGGCATCCTTTGCGACTGCAAAAACATCCTTTGGCAAATCTTGCTAAAGGGTTTATTAATGCGGCGATAGGGTTCGAACATATAAAACGCAACAAAAAAAATGCACATAAAAAAGCCAAAAAAGTGATGGGCTATTATGAAAGATATAAACATTTGTGTGTGGATGGAATAGAACATTTTACTTTGTTTGAAAAAGCAAAAAAACAAATAGAAAAATTAAAAGAAAAATATGGCGAGGTCTTTGTTTAGAGTTTTTGTACCTTAATGAATTTTATTTTCAAATACGAAGACTAGAAGAAAAAAAAGATGGTATTTACTATTATGAAGTGCATTATTCTTGCTAGATACAGGATGTTTTTTAGGCAGTATATAGGCATCAACGGAGCTAAAAGAGCAGTTTCATCATTTGACAATATTTGACAATAGATAGTTATAATACACTCAATAAGGGGAAAAATTATGACTATATATGATTTAAAACCAAGATTTCAAGCTTTACTTCGACCTATTGTAGATGAACTCTATGCTAAAGGGGTTACTCCAAATCAAGTTACATGGGCAGCACTTATACTCTCTATAGTAATTGGAGCATTAGTAGCGATGACACATGGTGAGACATGGACATTACTTCTTATTCCTTTTGTCATGTTTATACGTATGGCACTTAATGCCATAGATGGGATACTCGCTAAAGAACATGATATGATGAGTAATGAAGGTGCAATGTTGAATGAATTAGGAGATGTTATTTCTGATGTTGTTTTATATTTACCTTTAGCATTCATAGCAGGTATTTCTCCTGGTCTAGTGGTACTTTTTGTAGTCATAGGACTTTTTAGTGAAGTAGCAGGTATTCTTGGTGCTGTTATTGGTGAAACACGTCGCTATGATGGACCTATGGGTAAAAGTGATAGAGCATTTGTTGTAGGTTTATTAGCACTACTGATAGGGCTTGGTCTTGCACCAGGATGGTGGTCAGATGGAGTATTACTCCTTGGTATAGGGTTAGGCATTGTAACGGTACTCAATAGAGCTAAAAGAGGGTTAATTTAATGATAAGTTATGAAACGGGGATGGTTTTAGGTTTTATTTTTGTTGTCCTTACTATAGCTACAATACTTATTTATACTAAGTTTCCTACACAAGAACTAAAAGATCGTATTAATTCATGGTGGATTATTATTGGATTCTTTACCATAGGGGCTATGCTAAACACTACTGCAGCTATGTTCTTTTTTGGTTTTTTATCTTTCTTAGCGCTTAAAGAGTATTTTACGCTTATTCCTTCAAGACAAACAGACAGACGTGTAATGTTTTATGCGTATATTTCTATAGTAGCACAATATTATTTTGCAGGTATTGAGTGGTATGGTATGTTTATTATTTGGATACCAGTATTAATGTTTTTAATTTTACCTTTTAGACAGGTACTTATTGGTGAGACTCAAGGGTTTTTAGAAAATACATCACGGGTTCAATGGGGACTTATGATGTTTGTATTTGGTCTTTCTCACTTGGCATATATGATAACACTATCCCCAGTTAATGGTCATATTGTTGGGGGTACAGAGTTAGTACTTTATCTTGTATTACTTACGGAACTTAATGATGTACTGCAGTATTTGTGGGGGAAGAGTATTGGTAAAAGAAAAATTATACCAAAAGTAAGTCCTAATAAAACAGTAGAAGGATTTTTAGGGGCATTTGTGACCATAAGTATACTTGCTATAGTATTTTCTTTCTTAACGCCTTTTACATGGTATGAGGCATTGGGTGCAGGTATGATTATTTCTGGGGGTGGTTTTATTGGTGATGTAGTAATTTCAATGATTAAACGAGACATAGGGGTAAAAGATTCAGGCAATATGCTTCCTGGACATGGTGGAATATTAGATAGAGTAGATAGTCTAGTATATACTGCACCGATGTTTTTTCATTATGTATATTATCTGTATTACTAGGAGGGATTGATGCTAAAAAAGATATTTTTTACACTGTTTATTAGACCTTTAATATTGATTGTATCAGGGGTGCATATACGAGGGAAAGAACATTTACCTAATGATGGTGCTTCCATTATAGTCTCAAATCATAATTCTCACTTAGATACAATGGTTTTAATGACCCTTTATCCCATAAATAGACTTCCTAAAGTAAGACCTGTAGCAGCATTTGATTATTTTATGAAAAATAAGTATATCTCTTGGTTCTCACAAGAAATCATAGGCATTATCCCCTTAAAACGTAAAGTAAGTAAAGAAGAGGGACACCCATTTGCCCCTGTATATAGAGCACTTGAAAATGGAGAAACTATTATTATATTTCCAGAAGGATCTCGTGGTAAACCAGAACAAATGGCAGCTTTTAAAACGGGTGTGGCACATTTGTCTAAAGACTTCCAAAATGTACCTATCATACCTATTTATATACATGGAGCAGGGAAGGCATTACCTAAAGGCGAAGCATTATTTGTACCATTTGTAATTGAAGTTCTGATTGGAGAACCTTTATACAACGAGAATGAAAGCCATAGAGCGTTTACAACAAGATTAGAATTGGCTATTAAAGCGTTAGAAAATACATATTTGAAGAGGAATAGATAATGAAAAGTATAGAGAGCACATTTAAAGGTTTTGATGAGAGTGAACTCTTTTATAGAGAATGGGAGCATGAAAATGTTAAAAATAATGGACGCATACTTATTATCCTTCACCGTGGACATGAACACTCCGAAAGATTAGAAAGTATTGCAGCTAAGCCGGAGTTTTCAGGATATAAAATATTCTCTTATGATAACAGAGGGCATGGCTATACAAAAGTGGAAGCTACTTATGAATTTATAGACTTTGTACGTGACCTAGATGCCTTTGTCTCTTTTGTGTGTAATAAAGAGGGTAAAAAACAAGAAGATATTTTTATCATTGCAAATTCTGTAGCAGGGGTGACTGCTAGTACTTGGGTACATGATTATGCACCTAAAGTAAGAGGTGTAGCACTTATTGCTCCTGCATTTAAGATAAAACTTTATTTTCCTTTTTCAAAAGTATTTTTGAAGTTAGCTATAAAGTTTAAACCAAAGTTGAATATTAAGTCTTATGTAAAGTCTAAATTCTTAACACACGATGAAGTAGAACAGAAAAGATATAATGACGATACGTTCATTACCCCAAACATACCAGCAAGACAATTAACAACTCTACTTGACACAGCCCAAAGAGTAGTGGAAGATGCACAAACTATAGTGACGCCTATCCTTGTTTTAAGTGCTACAAAAGATTATGTTGTTGATAGTAGTATTCAAGGTGATTTTTATGCGAACTTAGGTTCTTCGTTAAAACATTTTGTTAAATTAGAAGGGTTTTATCATGGGGTGCTTTATGAAAGTGAACATCAAAAAGCCATAGAAGAAATAGGCAGTTTTATAGAAGCCTGTTATACACATAAACCTAGACAAATGCTAGACGAGGTCATACGTTTTACGCAACAAGAAAAAGATCAAATTGCTTATGGCTCTTTATCTATATGTAAAAAAGTTTTATTTGCTACAGAACGTTTTATGATGAATAAATTAGGCTTTGTTAGTAATGGTATGAAAGTAGGGATTAAATATGGTTTTGACTCAGGTGTGACACTTGATTATGTATATAAAAATGAACCAAGTGGTGTTACTTGGTTAGGGAAAATGGTAGATAAAAACTACCTAGAGAGTATAGGATGGAAGGGTATTAGACAACGTAAAGTAAATATGATGTCTGCAATGAAAGAGAAGATAGAGCTATTACAGAACAAAGGTGAAAAAGTACGTATATTAGATATAGCAGGAGGGCCTGCACGCTACTTGATAGAGATAGCCGAAGCTTACTCAGAGGTAGAAATACAAGTACGTGATTATCAAGTACAAAATGTAGAAGAAGGTAGGACACTAGCAGAAGAGAGAAACTTAAAAAATATAAGTTATACGCAAAGTGATGCGTTTGATTCAAAGAATTATGATGTAAAAGAGTATAGTCCCAATATCGTTATCATATCTGGTGTATTTGAATTATTTGAAGACAATGTACTCATAAATATAGCCATAGAGGGTGTAGCCACAATAGTCAAAGAGGGAGGCTTCCTACTTTACACAGGACAGCCTTGGCATCCACAGTTAGAACAAATAGCTAATGTATTAGGAAACCATAGAGGAACCAAATGGATTATGCGTCGCCGTAGCCAGTATGAATTAGATAGACTGTTTGAAGCTAGAGGGTTTACTAAAGAGGGCATGCGTATTGATGACTGGGGAATTTTTACAGTATCTTCTGCCAAGTTTGTTGGAGAGGTATAGTGTACGCATTTGACCATCACTTAGAAGCAGAATCGGTCATAAAAGAGCGCTTTGTATGGATGCTCTATATGGGTATATCCTTCTTCTTGCTTTATGGAGCGAGTAATCAATATGCAGGTATCACTGCACCCCATCCTTCTTATTGGATGGAGTGGGAAAAAAAGATACCCTTTATAGAAGTATTTATTGTTCCTTATATGTCTTCTGATATTATGTTTATCATAGCCTTTTTTATGCCATATACTAGACTTGAACTACGAATATTAGCGGCAAGGGTATTATTTATAGTGGTACTTTCATGTGTAGTGTTTGTACTTTTCCCATTACAGTTTTCTTTTGCAAAGCCTGAAGTAGAGAAGTTTACATTTTTGTTTGGTATGCTAGAAGCTGACTTACCTTTTAATCAGCTACCTTCATTACATATATCGTTTGCTATTGTTCTGTGGGCATCTATATGTAAACACTTCAAGTATACTTGGCTAAAATGGCTTACTGCACTATGGTTGTGGCTCATAGCACTTTCTACACTTTTTGTCTATCAGCATCATTTTGTTGACATACCTACAGGTGCTGTAGTTGGGTTAAGTGCACTATATATATTTTCTGAAAAAAAAGAAAATAGGCTCATTCACAGTTTTACTACACCTCGTGCCTTAAAAATGGCACTTTATTATATGATACCCTCTACGGTTTTTATGGTGTTGGCTTTTATGGTAAATTCATGGTTATCATATTTTTTATTGTGGTTGTGTATCTCTTTTCTCTTAGTGAGTGTTACGTATGCTTTTGGGCTTAATACATTGCCTGCAGGTGAGAAAGTAAAGGCATCATGGTGGCAGTGGGTACTTTTTGCTCCATATTTTGTGGGTAATTTTTTATCTTGGCAGTACTATAAGCGTAAACTACCGCTCTTTGCAAAAGTTAAACAGAATGTATATCTAGGACGGTATCCAGATTCAAGAGAATACAAGATAATTCAAGAGCAAGGTATAGTAATGGTACTTAACTTAGCGACAGAACAACAAGTTCAAAAAGAGGTCATAAAGCAGATAAGGTTCCCTTACTTAGATCAAACCATCCAAAGTCCTGAGGCTTTACACAAAGGCGTTCTAGCTATAGAAAAATATAAAGAAGAGGGTGTATTGGTGCACTGTACATTAGGACTTTCTCGTTCTATTTTACTGGTATCTGCGTGGTATATTTTTAACGGGTATAGCTTAGAAGAAACAGAAAAAATCATAGCTAAAATAAGACCTAGTTATGTAAAGTCTCCTTATATGGGAATTACATTAAAAATATATGAAGAGTATATAAAAACTATTGTTTAAAACCATAATTTAAAGAGAGTAAGTGTTCCCGTATCTGTTTAGGTATATCCCCCTGAAATTCTAAGGCATTTCCTTTGACTGTGCCGCCAGTGCCAAGTTTTTTCTTCAGTGTTTTGACTAAGATTTGAAGTGAACCTTTGTCTAAGTAAAAAGGTTTGACGATGGTTACTGTCTTTCCTCTACGTTTCTCTTTTGTAAAGTGAAGTTGGTGTTTGTTGGGCTCTTTTGTTTCGTTAGAGGTGTGTTCCGTAGGTTTCTCTTTATTGTCAGAAGACCAATCATCCCCAAAGTCTGCACCCATTTCAAATAAGTTTTTCATTAGTTGTAGTCCGTGTCAAAAAGTATTCCCAGAACTACCATGAGGACTAAGAGAAAGATGAGTATTTTATAGAGTGTGTCATTGCTTGGAAGTCGCATAGTGTATCCTTTAATTATCTATAGTATATATAATCTCAGTTTTATTCTTCTTATTTTGTATCTCGTGGATACTGAGCCCCTCTATAGGTAGTTTCATAAACGCTTCTATGCTAGTGACCCCAGCTTTTGCTATTTCACGTAAGACTATGCCTCTATAGGCTTTTGCCCAGTGGCTTACTACTTTACCGTCTTTGATGAACTTGAGAGTAGTGTAGGCTTTGGTAGGTTTGTAGAACTTGTCGTAAAACCCTGCACGTAGGTCAAGTATCTCTTCCTCTTTGAGGTATGCTTCCATGAGGTGTGCAGAGTGTTCATTGTAAAACTTTTCAGTTTTTATGTTTGCTACGGCTTCTCCTTGTTTAAGTTTGTATTCTGGGATGAGATTGGAAGCTTTAATGGGACCAAAGAGATTTGAAAAGAGAATAACCTTCTTATCTATATAGTTCTGAGCTTTAGGATTTAGTTCTTCATATCCAAGGTAGTCAAAGGCAACACCAGTGTAACGTTCTATGGCTTTCATGGTAAGTTCATGGATGATATCTTTTTTATACTTGAGAATATCTGCTTCTTTTTTGATACCGAACATTTTAGAGAGTACTTTCATGTCACCTTGTTGTAGTACATTGGTATAGGTATGCAAAAGTTGCTTACGTGCTGGAGCTAAGGCTTCAAAAAGAAGGGAGCTTGGATGAAAAGAGAACTCTCCACCTGATTTTTTAGTTTCGCTTGGGGCTAGTAGTATTTTCATAAGAAAGTTTATATTTTTTCTATGAGCCGTACTGCGGAATAGGCATCTTTTACTACAAAGTCTGCATACTCATCAAGATCCTCTTTTGTCCCATACCCACAAAGCACACCTATACTTGCAATATCAGCTTTTTCTGCTGCTATCATGTCGGCAGTGGTATCGCCAATCATATACGTAACTTTTCCATAATGGTAGCCCAATGCATTCATAGCACGTTCCACTGGCTCTGGGTCTGGTTTTGGATTTGTGACATCTTCTCTACCTATAAGTATATTGAAGTGCTTCATAATGTCAAAGTGTTCAAGAAGTATACGTGAGTATTCACTTGTCTTTGTGGTCACTACACCTAGTCTTCCATGGTTTTCTGCTAGTTCAAGGGCTTCTCTTACATGAGGTAAAAGTACAGTTTTTTCTGTATGTATTGTTTTATAGTGCTCTTTATATGCTTTAGTATAATCCATAGACTTAGACGGATCTACGCCAAGTTTTTCAAACATCACTTCAAGAGGTAAGCCTATAAGTGACTTTATCGTATCTACACTTGGTGACTTCTTCCCAAAAGCTTCATACGCTTTTTCAAAACTTTCTAAAATTGCTTCTGTTGAGTCAATAAGTGTTCCATCAAGATCAAATAAAATAATCTTTGCTCTTGTCTTGGTCTCTTTCAATTGGTACATTGTACTTTGTGCATTTGCCATTTCTGTATCCCTCATTTAAAGTTTTACACTTTTAGATAATCTAAAAATGCATAATATATTTCGAATAATACCCATTATAAATAAACCCGAATTTAAATCTTAAAAGACAACTACTAATTTAAAAAATAAGAAATTTAAAACTTTTTTACAAAAAGCCTTGACAATACTAATCATTTTGCCTATAATTCCCGTCCATTTTAAGTGAATAACTTTTAATGATGGTGCTGGTGTAGCTCAGCTGGCTAGAGCAGCTGATTTGTAATCAGCAGGTCGGGGGTTCGAGTCCCTTCACCAGCTCCATGAAATTTTTATCAGTGTTTGACCAGAAAAAATTAATTATT